>Ga0137433_1000589_pt1 | contig 18691 bp, 13 predicted proteins | sample EasRivERMZT840_2_FD_102335 | JGI IMG/M metagenome (GOLD analysis project Ga0137433, IMG submission 102335) | Soil microbial communities from meander-bound floodplain in the East River, Colorado, USA - East River MetaG ERMZT840_2 | ecosystem: Environmental > Terrestrial > Soil > Floodplain ...
ACCAGCATGCCGAGTCGATTCATCTCGCGCACGACCTCTTCACCGAACGGCGAGAGCCCGTCCGACGCGGGCGTGTCGGTCGCGGAGTCCGCCCAGGGCGTGTTCAGGCTGTGCGTCAGCGTCATGTAGCGCGCGCCGAGCCGGTGCATCATGCGCAGCGTCGCCAGCGATGAATTGATCGAGTGCCCGCCCTCCATGCCGATGAGCGACGCGAGGCGGCCCTGCTTCCGGATGCGCTCGATGTCGTCGGCGGTCAGCGCGAGCGCCAGCCGATCCGGATAGCGCGCCACCATGCGGTGGACGATGTCGATCTGCTCGAGCGTCTGCGTCACGGCCGCGGCCGGGTCCGTGTCCTTCGGCGGTGACGGCACGTAGACCGACCAGAATTGAGCGCCGACGCCGCCCGCCTTCAGCCGCGCGAAGTCCGTCATGATCGCCGGCTGCGGCTGGCGAAGGTCGAGCTTCGCGAGGTCGAGACCGGCCTTCTGGCGCACTTCCCAGGGGTAGTCGTTGTGGCCGTCGATGACGGGTGTTTCGGCCAGCAGGCGCCGGGCGCGCGCGAGCTGCGGGTCGTCCTGCATGGTGCTGGCGAGCAGCGAGAGCAGCGGCATGCCCACGAACGCGGTCAGACCCAGAACATGAAGCTTCGACATGTCGCGATTATAGTGACGTCATGCGCACGCCTCTCGCCATCGCGGCCGTTCTCGTTTCGAGCCTTGCTCAGGCGCCGTCTTCATCGACGCCTGCCGCGTTCCGGTCCCGCGTCGACGCGATTGCCGCGGAGATCCATCCCGCGATCGTCGAGATTCGCCGCGACATCCACCGCAATCCGGAGCTCGGCTTTCGCGAGACCCGCACGGCCGGCCTCGTGGCGGCCCGGCTCCGGGCCCTGAAGTTCGACGAGGTCCGCACGGGCGTCGGCAAGACCGGCGTCGTCGGCGTGCTGAAGGGCGGCCGGCCGGGTCCGGTGGTCGCCGTCCGCGCCGACATGGACGCGCTCCCGGTGCCGGAGTTGAACGACATCCCGTACAAGTCGCTGGTACCGAACGTCAAGCACGCATGTGGCCATGACGGCCATACGTCGATCGCGCTGGGCGTCGCCGAGATCTTCAGCCGGCTCCGTGCCGAATGGCCGGGCACGGTCGTGTTCCTGTTCCAGCCAGCCGAGGAAGGCGATCCGGATGGCGGACCGACCGGCGCGAGGCGCGTGCTCGAAGACTGGCCCCTTCAGAATCCGACCCCGGCCGCCATCTTCGGGCTGCACGTGCAGCCGGAGCTGCCGGTCGGCCAGATCGGGTACCACAGCGGTCCGGCGATGGCGAGCGCGGATCGCTTCACCGTGAAGATCATCGGCAAGCAGACGCATGGCGCCATGCCGCACACCGGCATCGACCCCGTGCCGCTGGCCGCGGAAATCGTGAGCGCGTTTCAGACGATTCCAAGCCGCTTGATCGACGCCCGCACGCCCACCGTCGTGACGGTGGCGACCATCAACGGCGGCAGCCGCTTCAACATCGTTGCCGACAGCGTGACGCTGACCGGCACGGTGCGCACGCTGACCAAGGACGGCCCCTCGCGGGTGAAGGCGGCGATGGACGCGATCCTGAAGGGCGTGACGTCGAGCCGCGGCGCGTCGTACGTGCTCGACTACGTCGAGACGACGCCGGTCGTCTTCAACGATCCCGCGCTCGTTTCGGCGTCGCTGGCGGCGCTGCGCGGCGTGGTGGGTGAAAACCTGGTCGCGCCGCTGCCGCAGATGGTGGCCGAGGACTTCGCCTTCTATCAGCAGAAGATTCCGGGCTTCTATTTCTTCCTGGGCGTCGCGAACCCCGCCCGCAACATCACCGCCATGTGGCACACCGAGTACTTCGATCTCGATGAAGAGTCGCTGAAAGTCGGCATGCGGGGGATGGCGGCGGTGGTGGCGGATTACCTCTTCAGAGCGCGCTAAACGCGCAGCGCCGACGCCGGATCGACCGACGTCGCGTGACGCGCCGGCAGAAGACTGGCGGCCACCGCGGCGGCCGCCAGCGTCAGCGCCACCGTGGCAAACAGCCAGGGCTCGAGCGCGACGACGCCGAACAAGAGGTTCTCCATCACGCGTGCGAGCGCCACACCGAATCCCAGTCCAATCACGATCCCGAGCGCAGCCATGCGTGCGCCCTGGCCGACCGTGAGCCGCACGATGTCGCGGGCCGAAGCGCCGAGCGCCATGCGCACGCCCATTTCGTGCCGGCGCTGGGCGACGTAGTACGCCATCACGCTGTAGATCCCGACCGTGGCGAGGACGAGGGCCAGCAGGCCGAACGCGGCCATGAGCGCGCTGATGAACCGAAGGCCCGTCGTCCGCACCCGCAGCGCTTCCGTCATCGTCATGATCTCGAACGCCGGCTGCGAGGGATCGACGCTCGCGATTGCGCGCCGTGTCGCGTCGGCGACGGTCTCCGGCGGCACGCTCGTACGCAGAATCAGATTGATGCTCGAGGCCGGCGCCTGCGCGACCGGGACGTACGCGGTTGGCTCGCGGCGCGAGTCGAACCAGTCGTGAATCGTGTCGCCGGCAACGCCGACGACCGTGAGCCATGGGCGATCGTCCGAGCCCAGGCGCAGCCGGCGGCCGAGCGGCGATTCGCCCGGCCAGAACCGCTGCGCCGCGGCCTCGCTGACGATGGCGACCGGCCGCGCGGCGCCGCGATCCGCCGGCGTGAACGAACGGCCGTGCACGACCGGGATGCGCAGCGTGGCGAGATAGTCAGGCGAGACGGCGCGGTAACTGATGCTGATCGAATGGGCCGGGTCCACCGGCTTTCCCTCAATCGTCAATCGGCGCTGAGGGTTGGAGGTCACGGTCGGCATCACGGACGCGGTGGCCGCAAGCTCGACGCCGGGAATCTGGCGCGCGGCGTCAATCAGCCGCTCGGTGAACTGCAGGCGGGCTTCAGGCGTCGGGTGAGTGGCTTCCGGCAAAATGGTGCGCGCGCGGAGCACGCCAGCGGGGTCGTATCCCTGCGGCCCGCTCGCAAACCGCTGCGCGCCGACGGCGGCCAGTCCCGATGCGATGAGCAGAGGAAGCGCCAGTGCGATCTCGGCGACCACCAGGCCCCGGCGCAGGCGGCTGCGCATCGCCAGGCCGGTCGCGCCCCGGCCGCCATCGCGCAGCGTGCCGGTGAGATTCGGCCGTGACGACTGCAGCGCCGGCAGCAGGCTGAAGATCACAGCCGTGAGAAGCGCCGCGGCGACCGCCCATCCCGCGAGGCCGGCGTCCACGGCCATGCGATCCCAGCCCGGCACGAATCGCACGAGCATGGCCGGCATCGCGCCCTTCACCAGCCGGAAGACCAGCGCCGCAACGGCCAGCGCCGCCGGCAGCGCGACGAGCGCGAGCACGACGGACTCGGCCAGCAACTGACGAACGACGCGCCATCGGCTCGCGCCGATGGCCAGGCGCACCGCGAGCTCGCGCTGGCGCGCGGCGCCGCGCGCCAGCAGCAGATTGGCGATGTTGGTGCATCCGATGAGCAGCACCAGCACGGCCGCGGCCTGCCAGAGCACGAGCACCTTCGGCATGCCGATGTCGATCATGCCTTCGGAGAACGACCGCACCACGAGACGACGATCGCGGTACGCGTCCGGATGCGCGGTCTCGAGCGCGCTGAAGCGCGCTTCCATCTCAGCGGACGCCGCAGCGAGCGACACGTCCGGCCGCAACCGGCCGAAGACGGTCAGCCGGCGGCTGCTGCGGTCCTCCGCGTCGCTCGCGCTGAACGACATCGGCGCCCAGATATCGGCGCTGTCAGGAAACACGAACGTGGGCGGCGCGATGCCCACCACTTCGTGCGGCTCGCCGTCCAGCCGAATCGTGCGGCCGACGACCGCAGGATCCGCGCCAAATCGACGCCGCCACAGTCCGTCGCTGATCACCACCTGGTGGTGCGCGCCCCAGGTCATGTCGCGCGCGTCGAGCAGGCGGCCGCGCGCGGGCACGGTGCGAAGCAACGGGAAGAACGCCGCTGTGACACGGAAGCCGAGGACGCGCTCCGGTTCCTGCCCGCCGGACAGGTTGACGTCCCACCAGCCGTACGCGGCCGTGGCTTCGAGCGTCTGCCACGGCGCTTCGTACGCGCGCACGCCCGCGGGCGCGATCGTCTCCTTCGGGTACGGATCGTCCGTGGAGTTCTCCGAGGGCATGACGAGCCGGTCCACCTCCGGGAAGGTGAACGGCCGGAGCACGAGCGTGTCCATCATGCCGAACGTCGCGACATTGGCGCCGAGGCCGAGCGCGAGCGTGACGATGACGACACCGCTGGCGAGCGGCTGATGGCGCATGGCGCGGAACGCCAGCCGAAGCTCCTGCGCGAGTGCGGCGAACATCTGATCTCCTTTGCGCGGCAGCGCCGATCGGACGGCGTCCGCAGCTGCGCGAGTCACGCGGCCGGCCATTTCGACGACGAGCCCCAGCGCCTGGCGCCAGTACCACCGGCGCGCCCGGCGCACTCCGTCCGCGCGCGCCACCGCGAGGAACTCTTCGTGCAGGTCACCGGCCGACACGTCGCGCCAGTCCGGCCCCGGGGCGGCGCGGCGCGCCAGCCACTCGGCCAGCGGAGGCGGTCTCAACGGCGGCCGATTCATGGCGCTAGGGCCGCCCCAGCACGGCATCGAGTCCGCGTGCCAGGCCGGCGACCGCCGCGTGCGCGGCGCGAACGGCCTGGCGTCCGGACGCGGTCACCGCGTAGTGCCGCCGGGCGCGGCCGCCACGTTCGTCGAGCGGCGGTCCAAGGCGCGATCGGACGAGGCCCTTGGTTTCAAGCCGATCGAGCGCGGTGAAGAGCGCGCCGCGCGCGACGCGCCGGCCCGCTCGCGTAGCCAGCGTCTGGCGGACGGACACCGTGTCGGCCGAGTCGCCGCACTGGAGCACCGCCAGCAGGATCAGATGTTCGAACTCCCCGAGGTACACCTGAGGCATGGACTGCATTGTAGTCCTATACGCCTGCAATGTAGGCAATGTTCCCTCGCCGAAGCCGCGCGGAAGCGGGGCGGACGCGGGCGATCAGGAATCGAGATGCAGTTGGCGTGACAGGAACGTCGTTTCGTCAGCCGTCAAGGGCCGGAACTGGATCCCGAATCCAATGCCCGGCTCCACGTACGCGACGCGCCCCTGCAGCGTGATCGACTGGCCGTCCGCAAACAGCACGGTCACGTCGGTCTCTTCCCCGACGACCGGCTGCATCATCGTCTCCACGAAACAGCCGCCGAGGCTCATGTCCGAGATGCGCACCTCGTTCGCGCCAGAGCCGCCGTGCCAGTGGCCTTCGAACGGTCCGGTGATCCGCGCGTCGTGGCGTCGCTCCGACATCGAGGGGGCGACGCCATCCTACGCCTGACGGCGCACCGCGGGCAAGGTGCCGCGAAGGCCGTCGATATAATGGCGGGACCGTGAAACCTCAGGCGCCCCCGCGCACCCGGCTGGGCGAGATGCTCGTGAAAACCGGCGCGATCACGGAAGACCAGCTCCGGCAGGCGCTCGTGGAACAGGACCGGGTTCGGCGCCCGATCGGTCAGACGCTGCTCTCGCTCGGCTTCGTCTCGGACGAGACGATGCGGCAGGCGCTCGGCGCGCAGCTGAACGTGCCGTACATCGACCTGGACCGGGTCGCCATCGACCGCGGGCTGTCCGACCTCGTGGATCGCGGCTTCGCGGAACAGCACCACCTCATGCCCGTCGCGCGCATCGGCCCGACGTTGACGGTCGCCATGGACGATCCGACCGCCACGGCCGTGGTGCAGGACCTGTCGCGCATGACAGGACTGACGATCAACCTCGTCACGTCCTCGAGCCAGGCCATCGCCGGCGCGTTTCAGCGCGCGTACGGCTCGCCGCTCCCGCCGGCGGGGACGGACCCGGCGGCGGCCCCCACGCCGGCCGGCGTCTCGCTCTCACTCGACTGGATCCGGGACATGGAGTTCAGGAGCAGCGCGGGGTTCCCGGCCATCGAGCTGCACAGCTCCTCGCCGGCGATCGCGTCGCCGCCGCAGGCGCTGGCCTATGCCGTGATGGCCTGCATGGCGATGGATGTCGTGCACGTGCTGAAGAAGACGCGGTGCGATCTGAAGGCGCTGACCGTGCGCTTCGAGGGCGAGCGGGCGGCCGAGCCGCCGCGGCGGTTCGTGTCGATGCGCCTGCACTTCGACCTGACCGGCAACACCGCCGCGCACATCGTCGAGCGGGCGATCGAGCTCTCGCGAACGCGTTACTGCTCGGTCTGGAATACGCTCCGGACCGACGTCTCGCTCGAGACGAGCTTTACGATCAAGAGCTAGGGGGTCGTACCTCGATCTGTGGAAAACTCACGGGAGTTCACCCGATCGATCTCCCCTGAGTTTTCGACAGATCGAGGTACGACCCCTTCGTTACCGATCGTTCCAGTTCACGATCGAGTTGAACACCATGTTGAACTCGCCGTGATTCTGCCAGCGGTAGACGGGGTTGTTGGCAAACATGATGACCCGGCCCTTGCCGCGGAACGCTTCCGGAATGTCCACGGCGAACGCGCGCTGGCGAATCGTGTCGGCGCCTTCCATCAACCCGCTCAGGACGTTGGCGTCGCCGCCGACGAAGCGCGCGACCACGTTGCCCTGATCGGCCACGCCCACGCGGAACACCTGCTGGCCCTGGCCGAACTTGACGGGGAAAATCCTCTCGCTGTAGCCGTAGAAGATCGGCGAGTCCGTCTTCACGATCTCGGCGTTGATGAGTGGCTTCTGCGCGTTCACGCCCGGCACGCTTTCCGTGTCGATCGACCGCGCGAAGCCGAACTCGATGGGGAAGCGCACGGCGTTCAGCGTCGTGATGAGCGTGCCGCCCGCCTCGAGGAACTTCTCGATGGCGTCCACGCCTTCCTTGCCGAAGCCGCCCGTCATGTCCGGCGTCTCGCCGTACATGCCGAGGAACTTGAACTTGTCGCTCTTCACGTACGGCTGCGGCCGCGCGGCCGGCTCGGCCAGCACCGAGGTCCGCGACAGGCCCTGGGCGGCCATCACGATCACGTCGTACTTGCCCTTGAGATTGCCCTTCTTCACGTCCTCTTTGTAGATGAGGTCGAAGGGGATGCCGAACTGATCGAACGCGTGCCGGTACCAGCCGAGCTCCTGCGTGCCGCTCCAGTTCGAGTAGATCGCCACGCGCGGGGCATCGGCGTCATGGCTTGCGACGGAGGGCAGCGAACTCAGCGCGACCGCCGTGAGCCCGAGCGTCTCGACGGCCGTGCGCGCGCTCAGGATGTCGGCCGGCGCTCCGGTCACGATGAAGGAGCCCGCGGGGAATTCCACGCCGTCAGCCGTGAACGCTTTCTCGGCGACCTTCATCGTCGCTCCGGGCACGCGATAGCGGAACGTGACCATGTTGTTCGAGCCGTAGTGCGCCACGGCGAGTCCGGCCGTGCCGGCGCCGGTGATCCGGCCGCGGACGATGTCGCTCTTGAGGAGCGGCGCGGGCGTCTCGAGCACCTGCTTGTCACGGATTTCTCGAACGGGGACGTTGAACGCCCAGCCCATGCTCCAGCCGCTGTCGTCGTACGTGCGCAGCGCCGGATCCGGATAGTCCTGCTTCTCGAGCAGGTTCTTCGCCAGCCGCCAGTAGGGCTGGCCGGCCTTGATGATGTACGACCCGGCGGGATAGCTCGTGGCGCCAATCTTCATCTCGATCGCCGTCTGGCCGACTTCGATCCCCTGCACGCGGAGGATGCGCACGAGCTCGCCCGGGCGCGTCATGTCCTTCTGCGCGGGGATGATGTACGCGTGAGGCGGCGTGTTCTTGCCCTGCTCGATGGAGTTGCGCGTCTTCGTGTAGAAGTTCTCGAGCACGAGGTTCGGGAACATCGACGTCAGCTGCAGCGACGACAGCACGCCCGTCTGCATGTAGTTGGTGTTGTTGCGGCGCGTGAAGTTCGCGGGCATGCCCGGAGGCACCGGGATGCCGCGATACCACTCGCGATCCTGGCCGCCGCCACGGCCCGTCGGCACGCCGCCGGCGCCGCGACCTGGTGCGGCACCCTGGCCGCCTGCGCGGCCGGCCGGCGGACCCTGAGGTGCTGCCGGTGGGGCAGCCGCACCGGCGCCGCGGCCCGCACCCTGGCCGTCACCGCCGCGTCCTGCGTCCCCGCCGCGTCCTGCGTCACCCCCGCGCCCGCCTCCGCGTCCGCCGCCTGCTTCCCGACCGGGTCCGGCCCCGGCGGCCGCGAACCGGCTGTCGTTGCCCGACTGCGTCTCGTACATCTTCATCATGCCGTTGTGGTTGTAGGCGAGCGAGCCGAGATAGCCCGGAGACCAGCCGTCCATGAACGCGTGCGTGTACACGCCGGGCATGCCCCACTTCGTCATCTGGGACAGCTCCCAGTTGGAAAAGAAGGCGAGCTCCGCAAACAGCATGGGATCGAGGTTCGGATTCTGCGGAGGGCCGCCGCTGTACGTGTAGAGCAGGCTCAGCGACTCGTGCAGGTCGTGCATGATCGGCGGATGCGCCGTGAAATACCAGTCGGCGAGCGCGCGCATCTGCACCTGCGAGAGGTTGATGTCGCGGTTGTTGTCGTGGAAGACGTACTTGCCCCAGTACGGCACGGCCCCGCCGCCGCCCGGTCCACCCGCGGCCTGCATGTCCAGACCGCGGTAGAACCAGTCCACATTGCGATCGCGGCCGTCGGCATCAGCCACCGGTGTGATTGAAACGTACACGTTGTCGCGAATCTGCGAGATGAACGGCGACGTCTCCGTCGCCAGGCGATAGATCAGCTCCATCAGCATTTCCGACGGGCCGGTCTCGCCGCTGTGGAGGCCGCCCATGAGGTGATACTGCGGCTTGGACGTCGCGATGAGCTGCCTGACCTGGGTCTCCGAGAGCCCGCGCGGATCGGCGATCTTCGCGAGGTTCTCGCGGTTGAGCTCGAGGTTCTTCATGTTGGCGTCGGACGACACCCACACGACGACGAGCTCGCGGCCTTCGTCGGATTTGCCGATCGGCTCGACGCGCACGCGCGGCGTCGCCGCGGCGAGCGCGCGGTAGTAGCTGAGGATCTTGTCGTAGTAGGTGAGCTTCTGCGGCGCGCCGATGTGATAGCCCAGATGGTCCTTCGGGCTCGGAATCCCCGGCACCTTGGGCAGGTGATCGACGAGCGGGCTGCCGAACCGCGTCTCGCCGGTCCACTCGCGATACATTTTCGCGAAATCTTCGTCCTGCGTCTGCTTGGGGTCGCGCGTTTCGGTGACCCACTGCTGTGCCGGCAACCCTGTACCGAGGAGGCCGATCGCCAGAAGGCCCAGCAGGATCGTCCAGAGGCGACGCGCGTTCTTGGGGGATCTCATCGAGTCAACTCCTTGACGCACAAGCACTTGTCCGAAGATACAACTTACCGTCCGTAACCGGACATCGGGAGAATATCCTGATGTAGAAGGCTTGAGATTGGCACCCGCGGCACATAGAATCCCGCCGTCACCGCGCAACCGGGACACGAAAGGGGTCCCAGTCCACCCATGATCAGCGTCGCCGCGCTACGGATGCAGCAATTCGGCGTGCAATTCTATCAGGCTTCCTTGACCGCCAAGGACATCGACAAGCTCGTTCGCTTCGAGGTTCTGAGCTACGGCGAGCAGGGCGCGCAGCCTGGGGTTCGCGGCGCCGCACGCCAGTCGAAGGTGCGATGGGATTTGTTGGAGCGCCGGATCGCCTCCAACGAGAAGGCCTATCAGCGCCAGATTATCCGCAAGAAAATCGATGAGCTCGTCGCGTACTACGAGCAATGCCGCCAGGCGCGCGACCTGCCGTCGATTCCCGGCGCCGTCATCATCTCCTGCGACGAGCCGCTGAAATTCGAGGCCGTCTCCGGCGAGCCGACGATCGGCATTCTGAAAGTGCCCGAGCGCGAGGGGATTTTGCGCGCCATCGATGGCCAGCACCGGCTGCTCGCGCTGCACGCGGGTATCGAACACTTCGGCGACGAGAACTTCACCGTGCCGGCGATCATCTTCGATCGACTGCCCGAGGACCACGTCGTCCAGATGTTCGTCACGATCAACGCGAAGCACACGCGGCTGAATCCGTCGCATCTCGTGTCGCTCTCGGGACGCCAGCTCTATCGCGACGAGAACCTGGCCGCCGCGCACGACGTCGTGCGGGTGCTCAGCGAGAAGGAAGAGTCGCCGCTGCACGGCGAGATCAAGCTGCTCGGTGTCGGCCGCGGACGCGTGGCGCAGGCGCCGCTCGCCCAGGAGCTCAAGAAACTCTTCGCGTCGGAGTCGTTCGGGCCCGGCCGGAAGGGCGACGATTTCCGCGAGGAAGCGAAGCGCTTCTACGTGAACTATTTCCGGCAGGTGGCCGTGGTCTTTGGCGCCGCGTGGAACGGGCGCAAATACAGCATCAAGACCGCACCCGCGCTGAGGGCCTTTATCCGCGTCGCGCCCGACATCGTCAAACGCCTGGATCAGCAGCATGCCGACCGGGCGGATTTTCGGGCTATTGGCCGAGTCATCGCCCCCTGGGGTCGCCGGATTGGCGACCTGCGTTTTGAGACCGAAGGGGCCTGGAAGCGGTCCGGATCAACAGTGGACCAGCTGGCCAAGGAACTGAAGCTCGCCCTCCAATACCCCGAGGGGGCCATGGTGTAACTTACGGTTTTGAGCCCCGGGTGCCCTGTAATCTTTTCGACAACAGGGAAGTACCTACATGCTGCACCCAGGGGCAATCCAGCGGAATCATAGAGAAAACCGCCTGATTCCAGTCGGCACGGCCCTTGCTAAATAGGGAGGCGGGTCGCCTGAATTTGCGGCAAGTGCCGTGAAGAGCTGGGGAGCCAGGCAGCCCGAAAAGGCCCGCGTTTTCACGCGGGCCTTTCTTTTTTGATCCGGGGGCTTTGCCCCGGACCCCCTGCACACTCGCTCGCACGACCCGCCTCCTGTGGAAAGCGCTCAGGCAGGTCGTGCTGCGCTCGTGTGGCTCGCTCGCTGCCGCTCGCTCGCGCCGATCTGGGGGGCTGCGCCCCCCTTTCCCCCTGGACATCCTTGCTCCGCTCGCTCGCAGGACCGAGGACCAAGGACCCAGGACCGAGGACCTGCTAAATTCACGCCGTGCCGGCACGGGTGGGAATCGATACCGGGGGGACCTTCACGGATTTCGTCCAGTTTGGTCCCGGCGGCCTGACGGTCCACAAAGTTCGTTCCACCCCGGACGACCCGTCGCGGGCGATTCTGAGCGGACTCCGCGAAACGGCGTCGGGCGTCGAGGCGCCCGACATCGTGCATGGCTCCACCGTCGCGACCAATGCCGTGCTCGAGCGCAAGGGCGCGCGCGTGGGTCTCATCACGACCGAGGGCTTCGAGGACGTCCTGCGGATCGGGCGTCAGACGCGCCCTGAGCTCTACAACATCTTCGTGCCGCTGCCGCGGCCGCTCGTGGCGAGCGAGCTGACGTTTGGTCTGGCCGAGCGCCACGATCACACCGGCCAGGCGCTGCGCGTGCCCGACACGGCCGCGATCGAACGCCTGTCCGCCGAGTGCCGGGCGCGCGACGCGGATGTGATCGCGGTCTGCCTGCTGCACTCGTACCGCAACGCCGCGCACGAGCGACTGGTCGCCGATCTGTTGCGTCGAGCCGGCTGGCTCGTCTCGGCGTCGCATGAAGTGCTGCCCGAGTACCGCGAGTTCGAGCGCTGGAGCACCACGGTCGTGAATGCCTACGTTGCGCCGCTGATCGACCGCTACCTCGGCGCGCTCGAATCCGCCCTCGGCGCGACGCGCCTGGCCATCATGCAGTCGAACGGCGGGTCCATTTCCGCGGCATCCGCGCGCGCGCAGGCCGTGCGGACCGTGCTGTCAGGGCCGGCCGCGGGTGTGGTCGGGGCTCGCGCGGTTGCGAGGCCGGCCGGCTTCCCGCGGGTCATCTCCTTTGACATGGGCGGCACGTCCACGGATGTCAGCCTCATCGACGGGGACGTCGCGCGGACGACGGATTCGCGTGTCGGTGACTTTCCGATCCGTCTGCCCGTGCTGGACATCCACACAGTGGGCGCGGGCGGCGGGTCGATTGCCTACGCGGATTCCGGCGGCGCGCTGCGCGTGGGTCCGCGCAGCGCGGGGTCGGTCCCGGGGCCGGTGTGTTACGGCGCCGGCACGGAGCTGACGGTGACGGATGCGAACCTGCTCCTCGGCCGTCTCGACCCGGAATTCTTCCTCGGCGGCCGGATGCCGATCGACCGCGCCCGGGCGGAGGCCGTGGCGGCCAGGATGGCGGCGTCGCTGCGGCTGAGCGTGCCCGAGCTGGCCGAGGGCGTCGTCCGTGTGGCCAACGCCAACATGGAGCGAGCCATTCGCGTCGTCTCTGTCGAGCGCGGGCACGATCCGCGTCGCTTTGCGCTGCTGGCGTTCGGCGGCGCCGGCGGCATGCACGCGTGCGAAATCGCGCGTCAGCTGGAAATCGGCACCGTCATCGTGCCGCGCCACGCGGGCGTGCTGTCCGCGCTCGGCATGCTCATGGCCGATGTGCGTCGCGACTATTCGGCCACGGTGCTCGCGCCCTCAGACCAGCTGTCGATGCGCGATCTCTCGCGGCGCCTCGCGCCGCTCGTCGAACGCGCCGAATCCGAGCTTCTGGCGGAGGGATTCCCGCGGCGGCGCATTCACATCGAGACGCGCGTCGACGTCCGGTATGTGGGGCAGTCCTACGAGATCTCCGTTCCGTTGACGACGACGTACCGGAAGACCTTCGATCGCCGGCACGGCCAGCTCTACGGTTACGCCAATCCGGATCGGGCGACGGAGGTCGTGGCGCTGCGGGTGGTGGCGGCCGGCATCACGGACAAACCGGCGTTGCCGCGGGTCCGGGTGCTCACGTCGCGCCCGCCGCGTCCGATGGCCCGCCGGCCTGGCCGCTTCGACGGGCGGGTGATGCCCGTCTCGTTCTTTCGCTGGCCCGACCTCGAGCCCGGATCGCGGGGCCGCGGCCCGGCCGTGATCACCGGCGCCGAGGCCACCGTGGTGGTGCCGCCGCGGTCGGCGTTTCGCGTCGATGCCTTCGGCAACGTGCTGGTGACGTCCTCATGAAAGTCGACAAGGTCCATAAGGTCCATCCCATCGAGTTCGAGGTCTTCAAGAACCTGTTTCTGTCCATTGCGGAAGAAATGGGCGTGACGCTCTGCCGGACGGGGTTCTCTCCGAACATCAAGGAACGGCTCGATTACTCGTGCGCCGTGTACGACGCCGCCGGCCACACGGTGGCGCAAGGCGATCACATGCCGGTCCATCTCGGCGCGATGCCGCTCTCGGTGCGCGCCGCCATCGACAACGGCCCGATGGAGCCCGGCGACATCGTGATCCTGAACGATCCCTTTCACGGCGGGACGCATTTGCCCGACATCACGCTGGTGTCGCCGGTCTTCCTGCTTCGTGATCGCCATCCGTCGTTCTACGTGGCCAATCGCGCGCACCACTCGGACGTCGGCGGCATGAGCCCCGGATCGATGCCCGTGGCGCGCGAGATCTATCAGGAAGGCCTGATTCTTCCGCCGGTGCACCTCGCACGCCGGGGTCGCATCGAGCGCGACGTCTTGCGGCTGCTGCTGGCCAACGTCCGCACGCCCCTCGAGCGCGAGGGCGACCTCACGGCTCAGATCGCCGCGAATCGCGTGGCCGAAACGCGTCTGCGCCGCACCGTCGCGGCCTACGGCCGCGCGCGGACGCTCGCCTACGCCGCCGCGCTGCAGGACTACACCGAACGCGTGCTCCGCGCCGCCATCCGCGCCGTTCCCGACGGCCGGTACGAATTCGAGGACGCGCTCGACGGCGACGGCTTTCGCGACGTGCCGATCCGCATCCGCGCCGCGATCACGATCAACGGCCCGCGTGCGACCATCGACTTCACCGGATCCGATCCACAGGTGGAAGGCAGCGTGAACGCGAACTTCGCGATGACGCTGTCCGCGTGTCTCTACGTCTTCCGCTGCCTGGTCAAGGACGACGTGCTCTACAACGCCGGCGTGGCGAGGCCGCTGACGGTCATCGCGCCCGAGGGTTCCATCGTCAACGCCATGCGGCCGTCCGCGGTGGCCGGCGGCAATGTCGAGACGTCGCAGCGCATCACCGACGTCGTCTTTGGCGCACTGGCGAAGGCCGTGCCCGATCGCGTGCCCGCCGCGAGCCAGGGCACCATGAACAACGTGACGTTTGGCGGTCTGGATCCACGGACCGGCCGGCGGTTCGCGTACTACGAGACGCTCGGCGGCGGCATGGGCGGCCGCGCGGGACTCCCGGGTCTGTCGGGCGTGCACACGCACATGAGCAACACGCGAAACACCCCGGTCGAGGCGATCGAACACGATCTGCCGCTGCGCATTCATCAGTACCGGCTGCGTCGCGACAGCGCCGGCGCCGGCCGCTTTCCCGGCGGGGAAGGGCTCGTGCGTGAGTACGAGCTGCTCGCCGATGCGTCCGTGACGGTGCTCTCCGAGCGTCGAACGCTGGCGCCGTACGGCGCGCAGGGCGGCAGGCCGGGCGGGAAAGGCCGCAACACGCTGATTCGAGACGGCCGCGAAGAACCCCTGCCCGGCAAGGTGGAGCTCTCACTTCGCGCGGGCGATCGCCTGCGCATCGAAACTCCCGGCGGCGGAGGATTCGGCACGTGACCTTTTGGAGGGAAGCGACTCCGCAGGCACGGCGCGCGCTCATCGCCGCGTCGCTCGGCTGGATGCTCGACGCGTTCGACGTGATGCTCTATGCCCTGGTCCTCACCGCCGTGCGCGAGGACCTGGGCCTGAGCGAAAAGGCGGCCGGCGGACTGCAGTCGCTGACGCTGCTGGCCTCGGCGGCGGGCGGCATCGCGTTCGGCGTCCTGGCGGATCGCGCCGGCCGGACGCGCGCGTTGATGCTGAGCGTGCTCATCTACTCGGTGTTCACGGCGCTTTGCGGGTTTGCGCAGTCGGCCGTACAGCTCGCGGTGTTCCGCATTGGTCTCGGCATTGGCATGGGCGGCGAGTGGGCCAGCGGCGCGGCGCTCGTGTCCGAGACGTGGCGCGAGCGGGATCGCGGCAAGGCGCTCGGGTTGATGCAAAGCGCCTGGGCGATCGGCTACGGCCTGGCCGCGCTGGTCGCGTGGTTCGTCCAGGACATCGCCGGCTACGGCTGGCGAACCGTGTTCTTCGTCGGCGTGCTGCCCGCGTTCTTCACGTTCTGGATTCGGCGGCGGGTCGAGGAGCCGGCGGTGTGGCGCGAAGCCCGCCAGGCGCCCCGGCGAGTGACGATTGGCCAGGCGCTGTCCGGATCGATGCTGGGTGTCACGATCGCGGTGACGCTCATGAACGCGGCCACGATGTTCGCCTGGTGGGGATTCAACACCTGGGTGCCGTCGTACCTGCGTCACCCGGTCGCCGAGGGCGGCGCAGGCCTCACCAGCGGCAAGATGTACTGGTTCATCATCGCGATGCAGGGCGGGATGTGGCTCGGCTACGTGACGTTCGGCTTCGTCAGCGACCGGATCGGCCGGAAACGCACGTACCTCGCATATTTGCTGCTCGCGGCGCTCCTGGTTTTCGTCTATTCCTCTGTGCGAGCCGAGTACGCGCTGCTGGCGCTCGGGCCTCCGACGGCCTTTTTCGCCACCGGATTCTTCAGCGGGTTCGGCGCGGTCACGGCCGAGCTCTATCCGACTGCCGTCCGGGCGACTCTTCAGGGATTCACATACAACATCGGCCGGGTCGCCAGTGCCGCGGCGCCGTACGTCGTCGGGTCCCTCACGGCGAGCGCGGGCTATGGGACAGCGTTGTCGATCACGGCGGCCGCCTATCTCGTGGCGGCCGTGTTCTGGGTCTTCATTCCGGAGACGAAAGGCCGGGTGATGCAATGAAGATGCGCCTCGCGGCGCTGGCGGCGCTGATCGCGCTCGCCTCGGCCGGCTGCCTGGTCGTGGCGCTCGATCGGTTCTACGACGAGCCCACGATCGTCTTCGACGAGCGGCTGCTCGGCGCCTGGCTGGATGCCGACGACAACATCACGGTCACGGTGGAGCGTAGCGACTGGCGCGCCTACCGGTTGCAGTACGTGCATCCGACGGAGACGCGGGTCCTGTCGGCGTATCTCTTCAAGGTGCGCGACACGCTGTACCTCGATCTCTCGCCGCAACGAGGCGAGGACGCGGGGCTGTTCCTGCTGCCGGCACACACGGTGCTCCGCGTCGCGATTGGCGCGCGCGAAATCACCGTCGCGCCACTCGACTTCGACTGGTTCTCGGGCGCGCTGACGAAGAAGACGCTGCCGGCCGAGCTCCACGCGACGCGCGGCGAGCGAAATCAGGTGGTGCTGGGCGCGGATCGCGCCGGCCTCGTGCGCTGGCTCGGCGCGCGGAGCGAAACGGACCCCGCGTTTGGCGAACCGGTCGTGTTCCGGAAAGCTACTTCGTGATGCGCGTGACCATGCCCATCAGGTAGTGCAGCGTGACGTTGTCGCCGGGCTGCATGTCGCGCGGCACGGCGTCATCGCCCACGCGGGCATGACGGATCTCCTGTTCGGGATCTTCAGGATCCTGCCAGAAGATGTCGAGCGAGACCTGGCCGTGAATTGACAGCGGCTGGATCCGGTGGATGACGGCCTGCCGCGTGCCCTTCAGCATGGTTAGCGCTTGATATTGTATGCGTGCAATCGGTCCTGCTCACGCAGGTAGAGTCGTCCGCCGGTGATGACCGGGTGGGACCAGCTCGGCGCCGCGACATTGGGGATCTGAAAGGTGCTCCGCAGCATGTAGCGGGCGGGCGATGCCTCGATGAGCGCCATCACACCGCTTTCATATCTGAAATAAAGCAGGCCTTCTGCCGCCGCGACGGCGGCGGAGCCACTGCCGGCGCCACGGACCTGGCCCCACGCGTTCTTCCCGGTGTTCAGGTCCACGGCGACCGGGAAGCCGTTGTTATGGCCGTGGCCGCCGTACAGGTAGCCGTCGATCAGGACGAAGCCGCCGTGGTGATTCGCCAGCGTCCCGGGCCCCAGGAAGTACCTGGGCTTGGCCTGCACCCGTCCGGTCCCGGCCGGTGACAGCTCGAGCAGCACGGACCCGGTGTCGTAGCTGGTCGAGGCGAAGACGAAATTGTCCTTCACGATCGGCGTCGAGATGTTGGCGATGTTGTTGGCGACGCGGTTGTAGTTCCAGAGGAACACGCCGTCCGCGGCCCGCACGCTGACGAGGCCGCGTCCCATGAGCTGGACGTACTGCTTCACGCCGCCGCCGTTCGAGATCACGATCGACGAATAGCCGGCGCCGTCCCGGCCGTTCTCTCCGAGCGACGGCGTGGCCGCGCGCCAGATGTCCTTGCCGGTCAGCTTGTCGAGCGCGACCATGGCGGCTTTCGGCCCGCCCGGGGTGACGATGACCCGATCGCCGTCGAGCAGGGGCGACTCCGAGTAACCCCAGATGGTCATCATGGCGCCGCCAAACTCGCGCGTCATGCTGCGGCGCCAGCGTTCCTTGCCGGTGGCGGTCTCGAGACAATAGACGGTGCCGTCGGAGTCCGTGAGCCAGAGCAGATCGCCCTCGACCGACGGCGTGCTCCGCGCGCCGCCGCGTTCGCCTTCTTCGGTGTTTGACCGGCCCAGCTTGGCGGACCAGAGCAGTTTCCCGCTCGCTTCGTCCACGGCGAACGCGTACTGGCCGTCGGGCCGGTCGCCGGTCGTGAAGATCCGGCCGCCAACGACCGAAACACTCGCATACCCCTGGCCCAGCCCGGTCGTGGTCCAGATCTTCGGCGGTCCGCCTTGCGGCCATGACGTGAGCAGACCCGTTTCCGTGGAGATGCCGTCGCGAAGCGGGCCGCGCCAGCCCGGCCAGTTTCCGCGCGACGTCTGCGGCTGCGAACCGGCGGTGGCGCCGCTGAGACCGAGCGCCACGATGACACTGACGAGGGATCGAGCGATGCTCATGCAATCCTCCACGAACCGCACTATTATCGACGGGAGGCGGTAACGTGTTGAGACGATCAAGCACACACCGGAGTTTTGTGCTCGCGGCGGCGCTGGTGTCTCTGTCGGTGTTCGCGTCCGGCCAGACGAGCGCGAGCGCGCAGGCGCCGCTTCCGACGGGCAAGCAAGTCATCGCGAGTCACCTCGAGGCCATCGGCGGCACTGAGGCGTGGAAAGCGATCAAGTCGATGCGCGCGACCGGCACGTTCAGTCTGCCGGCGCAGGCGATGAGCGGCACGCTCGATCTCATGAGCGCGCGCCCGGCGCTGATGCGGCTGCGCGTCGAGCTCGCCGGCGTGGGAAAAATCGAGAGCGGCTATAACGGCAAAGTCGGCTGGACGATCGATCCGATTTCCGGTCCGGCGGTCCTGGCCGGACGCGAGCTCACCGAGATGGCCGACGACTCGTCGTTCGACGGCGTCCTGTACGGGCCGGAGTTCATCAAGGAGTTCGTGCCGGTGTCGCGCGAGGATTTCGCCCGCACGCCCGCGATCAAAGTCAAGGTCACGCTGCAATCGGGCACGGAGCAGTTCGAGTACTTCGACGCGGCCACCGGCCTGTATCTCGGCTTCGAGGGCACGCGCGCGACGCCGATGGGCAACGTGCCGACCACCGAGATCCTTTCGAACTACAAGCCCTTCGGCAAAGTGAAACTGCCCACGACGATCCGGCAGCGCGCGCTGGGGTTCGAGACGGAGATCAGCATCGCGGC
>Ga0137433_1000593_pt1 | contig 18623 bp, 19 predicted proteins | sample EasRivERMZT840_2_FD_102335 | JGI IMG/M metagenome (GOLD analysis project Ga0137433, IMG submission 102335) | Soil microbial communities from meander-bound floodplain in the East River, Colorado, USA - East River MetaG ERMZT840_2 | ecosystem: Environmental > Terrestrial > Soil > Floodplain ...
CCTTTCTTTGTCCGAACAACTTCCACAATTGGCCGGCGCAATTCGATCGAATCGATCTGGACGTTGCCCTGGAGCAGCGGAAGAAGCTGGACCTGAATATCGAGGCTTTCCGCCTGAACGAAGGCTGTCTTGCGCTGGAGCGACGGGTCCTCCGCAATGACCGGATCCTTCACCTGAAATCGCAGCGGCAGGAAACCGAGGCTCATGTCGCCCAGCGTGACTTTCCGGCTCAGTTGTCTTTCAAGCTGCGCCTGAATGAACTCCCGATGCCGGTTTGGATTGGCGAGCATCCATACGGCTGCGATGCCGAGGGCGAGGACGCCCAACAATACTCCAAGAGCGATGATAAGTTTTCTTCGCATTAGTCGAGTGGTTCCAGTTTGACGATCGACGCCTCGTGGTTGTTGCCAACCCAGAAGGTGACAGGCGTCGTTTTGCTATCGACAAAAACGCGGCGAACGTTTGTGAATCGGGGAAGCAAATATTCCACGATCGTACCTGTCTTCGGATCCAGTCGCTGGATTCGATCGCTGTACTCACCGCCGGACCAGACCTCACCGTTCCTGTCCGCAGTGACATCATAGGGCCAGGACTCAGGAGTGGGTGCCAGCCATTCCTTGAAATCTCCAGCTGCCGGGTCGAACATTCCGATTCGATTTGCACGATTCTCGCCAAACCATACGCGGCCTTGCGGGTCGATCATGCCCCTGCGCGGCGCAGAGTTGCGCGTGGGCGTTTGGTGGATTGCGATCTTTCCCGACTTCGCATCGATCCGGCCGATGTGCCCGAGTCCAAACACAGTAAAGAAAACGTTGTTCTCCCGATCGGAGATGACATCGTAAATGTTCGGCCGGGGAATCGGGTACGGCTCGAATACCTCGTACGCGCCGGATTTCACATCGAGTCGCAGTACCGTGTAGGTGCCCGCGTCCTGAAGCCAGACTTTGCCGTCGACTTTGTGGTGTTCCGGACTCACCTGATTGATCTGCACGTGATCGCCGTTCAATTGCGGCGGCAGGCTCCACGTTTGAAACTTCTCAGTCTTTCTATCGAACTTTGCGACGCCTCCCTGGAATTGCATGCCCATCCAGATGTTCTCGTCCTCGTCGAAGCGCACGGCGAGGATGCCCGTCGGCATGCGTGGCTTGAGTCGCGGGATTTCGTAATCGGTGACTTTGCCGGTTTTCTGATCGAGCTTTCCCAGAATCTGCTCGCCAAAGCTTGCATACCACGCCGTGCCCTGCGAATCGACGATAACGTCATGAGGCTGTCTGGTGCGTTGCGGCAGGTCGTATTCCGTGTAGATGACCCTGGTCGCCCGGCCTTTCGGACGTTCGTGTACCTTGAACGGATAGTTCCACTGCGGAGCCGTACTCAAATTGACCTTGCTCAGATATGTCGCCTGGCGGCGCCATCCTGCGAGCCGTTGTTCCAGTGTCTGTTCACCCGCGCCAATGCGAGGCGCCACGAGTTTTTGAATCATGAACGGAAACGACAACTGTGGATACGTCGACATCCTCTCGATCACAGCCATGAATTTGTCGACGTCGTGACGTGATCGCGCGACGCGCTCGAACGTATGGCAATGGGCGCACGCGCGGATCGAGGCTTTCTCCTCTTCTGTGCCCGGGAAGCTGGAGAGCCACTCCGAGTTCGATAATTGGGAGGCGAGATCGCGAGCCTTCACCAGTTTCAGGTCGGCCGTTGCCGTCCGCTCCCCTGCGAGGGAGACGACCCTGGGACCATCGAGATCGAATCCAACTGCACGTATTCGAATCGTGTATTCGCCCGGACTGAGCTTCGCGGCCGGGAAGCGATATCGGCCCTGCTCATCGCTGACGACGGTGACCGTTATCGTCGATCCGGCTCTCTTTGCGCTGATGAGGACTCCCTCCATCGGGCCTTCCTCCGCGGACGTGACGCGGCCTGTCAAACCACTGGAATATTGTGTCTGCGCGTTGTGAGAGGAAAGAAGGGCCAGGGTAACGGCGGCAAAAGCGATCAAAGCGAAACGCATGCGCATTCGCGACCTCCCGGGTTTGCGAAAGTGTGTGGCGACCGAATTCCAGCTAACGTGGTTTCGTCGTGCTCGCGTCAGGCAGTTCCTTAAGAACCCGCCCATTTCTATCGATGGTGTAAGCGGCGCTGAAAAAGCCCGCGGCCGTAATCGAAACAGTCACATCCTTGTCGCTTATGTTTTCCCAATACCAGCCATGGACACCGGTCGAGGGAGCCACGAAGGATCCATGAGATTGATCCTTCGCGTCCTCTTTTAAATACGTATCGGCATAGCCGCGCGGGGCCCCGACAGGCTCGCCGTGAAATTCGTGATTGACGAGACCTGTTGTCTTCCAGGAGTAAACCATCGTCGTGCCCTTTTCCATCTGGTACTTGTACTCGATTCCCTGTTTGGGCCTGAGCGTAATCTGATGCGAATCGACCTTATAAATCGCAGGCTGGCTCGCATTGGCAGTGGCTGTTCCGGGCGTACTGTTAGGCACGGCATTGGCCTGCGTGAGAATCATCGCGAGAATAAGAGCGATCATGGTGCACTCTCCTGGGTTTTGGACTCTATGGACAGCGATCTTACAACCAGCTGCTAGCTGACGGAAACGGGAATGATGATCGGAATGTGGGAGCCGGTGGATCGCTCTTTTTGCCGGATAATGCGGGTCGCTTCAAAGCCGCCCATTTCGGGCATCTGAACATCCATGAGTATCAGATCGAAGGTGTGGCGTGACATCGCAGTGACGGCTTCGTGGCCTGTAGCAGCTACGGTAACCACATGGCCGCGCTTTTCGAGAAGCCGCATGGCGACTTTTTGATTCACCGGATTGTCCTCTGCCAAAAGGATGTGGAGGCTGAGTGGTTGGGCTGTGTCGGACGCATTGCCTGCCGTAAAGGGCTCGGTTGTCGGATGGCATTCTGCGGCGCTTTCGAACCTCGCGGTGAAGTAAAAAGTCGTGCCGTAGTGTTCTTCGCTCTCGACCCAGATGTTGCCCTTAATCAATCCGACAAGGCACGCTGAGATGGTCAGACCCAGTCCGGTCCCGCCGAATTTTCGCGTTGTGGAACCGTCGGCCTGGAGAAAGCCTCGAAGATGACTGCCTGTTTTTCTTTCGGGATGCCGATGCCGCTGTCGGCGACGGAAAAGAGCAGTTCGATATCACGCATCTGTCGTTCTGTCGCGATCACGTTGACGAGAACATGGCCCTCCCTGGTGAACTTCGACGCATTTCCGATAAGGTTTGTCAGCAGCCACGAAGAGTGAAACCACGCACGCGCTGCACGAGACCGTCGATCGGCAGAGTCAGCTTCCGGCTCAGCACATGCGCGACTGCGCTGGAAATTGCGACGGCAATCAAAACAAGAGCCATTGTCATCAGATAGTACTGGCTGATTTCGCGGTCGATTTCAGACACGGGTTGTTGCACAAACACCTTCCACGAACTCTTAAGAACCGTGGCCGGCACGACGAGTTGCCGGTCGCTGCCTGCGTTCTCCTGGTAGTAAAAAAACGCATCTTTCGCCTGCGCACTCGTATGGACGAGCTTGTGTAGTTGTTGCATGAAGGCGTAAGAGGGCGAGTTGGAGTAAACGAAGTGGTTCTGACGATCCAGGATCGTGATTCTTCCCCGGCTGATGGTCGCGTAGTCCCTCCCGAAATTCGTGAACTTCTCGAGGTTGAGCGAGGCTGCAAGGACGCCCCTCACGTTCCCGTCAGTTGTCATGATCGGCGCTGCGATAACTACCAGCGGCATGAATCGTGCCGTGGCGGAACGCGCGCCGGCGCGACCGTCCGAAACGTAGGCCTGACGTGTCGCGAGCGCATTCTGAAAGTAATCGCGGTCTTTCAGGTTAGAAAGGCTGGGCCCCGACGGTTCCCACGCCACGACATCTCCCGTGGGCGCGATGGTTACCAGACTGAAAAACCCATCGTAAGTGGACAGTTCTTCTTGAAGGATGGGGACGACAATGGATTGTGAGAAAGGCGTCTGCGCCAGATGCGCCGCAAGTTCGGTCACTGCGCGCTGCTGGTAGTCCAGGTAATCGTCGATGTTGCGACGGATAGCGGTGGCTGCTTCCTCGAGTCGGGACGCCGCCTCCGACCGCAGTTTCTTTGTCGACGTTAGTGAATACCGCGGTCAACCCTCCGTAGGCAGGGCCGAACAGGATACCGGTGTACAAATAAAGGGCTCCGCCGAAATGAAATCTGCCTTCAGTGAAGATCGCAACCGGGAACAGGTTGACGATGAGACCGACCACGCCTGCTCCGATGCTGAAGAGCACTCGTTGTCGTGTGGGCAGGTGAATCAATCGCCGCTCTCCGCTCCCGCGCACTCGAAGACAGATGCCGCTGAAAATCGGCTGAGAACGGTGTATAGCGTTTTCACGTCGATCGGTTTCGCGATGTAATCGTCCATGCCGGCATCCAGACAGCGTTCACGGTCGCCGTTCATCGCATAGGCGGTCATTGCGACGATGGGAACACGCAGGCCCTTACCCCGCTCCTGGTCGCGGATGGCGGTAGTGGCTTCAAGCCCGCCCATCTCCGGCATCTGCACATCCATGAGGATCAGGTCGAAATTGCGTTCTGAAGCTGCTTTGACCGCTTCTACGCCGGTATTTGCGACTTCAACGGTGTGCCCGCGCAATTCGAGCAGACGGATGGCGACTCTTTGATTGGTGGGATTATCCTCGGCCAGAAGGATGTGCAGCGGGGCCTGGAACTCACCCGCCCCGGTTGTCCCGGTTCCCGTGTCCTTCGGCGATTCCTGTGGATGCAAGAGTTCAAAAACGGCAGTGAAATAGAAGGTGCTGCCGCGGCCTTCTTCACTTTCGACCCAAATCTTTCCCTTCATCAGTTCGACGAGACGGGAGGAAATAGTCAGACCGAGGCCGGTGCCCCCGTACTTCCGCGTCGTTGACCCATCAGCCTGTGAGAATGCTTCAAATATGGGCGACAGCTTGTCGCATGCGATCCCGATGCCTGTGTCCTGCACGGCGAACAGCAGTTCGACTGTTTCGCCGCGTGTTGAGCGCGTGGCAACGTTTACAGAGACCTGGCCTTTGCCGGTGAATTTCAGCGAGTTTCCGATAAGGTTCGTCAGGATCTGACGCAGCCTTACGGCATCGCCCGCGATTACACGTGGCACGTTGGAATCCACGTTTGCAATAAGACGCAATTGCTTCTCGGCGGCCGTCGCCGAGAAGGACTGCACGATTTCGCGGATGGTCTGCCGGATCTGGAACGGCTCATCTTCGAGTTCGACTTTACCCGCTTCGATTTTTGAAAAATCTAGAATGTCGTTGATGATGGCCAGCAGGGATGTGGCTGAGGTTTGGATGATCGAGGCACATTCCGTCTGGGTTTCGGAGAGTGGCGTTTCCATCAGGACAGACGTCATTCCCATGATGCCGTTCATCGGCGTCCGAATTTCATGGCTCATGTTTGCGATGAACTGACTCTTCGCGCGACTCGCTGCTTCGGCGCGCGTCTTTGCGGCGTCGAGTTCCATCGTGCGTTCCCTGACCTTCGCATCCAGACTGCCAAGGATGGCCTGAAGTTCCGCGTTGACCTCATCTCGCGAGCGGATCACCTGTTGCAATTCGCCGTAGGATTCGTTCAAACGGACCGACAGGTTGTCGAAATCCATAGCCAGTTGCGTGATCTCAGCCGGCGGCCGCGGCGGCAGCTGTGTGGAATGTCTTGCATCTACGTTTAGATTGAAATCGCGGACCCGCTGGACCAATGCAGCAATGGGAAGCGTCAGCTTTCGGCTCAGAAGGTGAGCGACGAGGATCGAAGTGCCGATCGCCATAAGTACCAGCAGCATCGTCGTGGTGTAGTAGCGATTGATATCGCGATTGATTTCCGCAACCGGCTGCTGGACGAAAATATTCCAAGCAGTGTTGTGACCGGTTGTCGCGACGGCGAGATAACGTGTCCCTGAAGGCTTTTCCTGGTAATACGAAAAAGGCTGCTTTGCGACCAACGTGCTGCGGACCAGAGGAGAATGCTGTAGTGGCTGGTTGAATGAGTATTCGCTCGAACTGGAATAGACAACGCTGTTGATCTCATTCGTGATGATGATCGAAGCCTGGCGGATCGCTTCGTAGTCCCGGCCGAAATTCTTGAATTTGTCGAGATTCAGCGAGCTTGCGAGCACCGCCCGCATCCTGCCGTCGGGAGCGAAGATCGGCGTCGAGATCACAACGACCGGTATGTTGAAGGGCGTCGTCGGGCTCGTCCGTACCAGTCGCGGGGTCGACATGTAAGTCTGCTTCGTCTTGACCGCGTGCTGGAAGTAGTCGCGGTCCTGGATATTGGTTTGCGGACCTCCAGGCTCCCATGCGATGACGTCACCAGCGAGATCCGTTACGACGAAGCCGTTCACTCCGTCATAAGTCGAGTGCTCGGCTTTCAGGATCGGCATGACGACCGGTTCGGTGAGCGGTGAGGTTGACAATCGGTTGGCAAGCGTAATCACGGCGCGGCGGTGATAGTCGAGGTAATCATCAACGTTCTGCCGGATGGCTCGTGCGGCTTCTTCGAGTCGGAAGACCGAGTCGTTGTTCAACTTTTCCGTGTATGCCCGTTCATGGATGACGCTGAGCAACGTGAGCGGGATCACCGCAACGGGAATAAAGTTGTACACGAGGTACTGCTGAAATGTCCTGCTTACCGCGACGGACCGGTCGGTAACGAATACGTTGATTGTTCGGCTGGAAACAACGAGCTCGGCGATGAGAGTAATGATCACGCCGTTCAGGATCAAACGCACGATGTTGACCCAGAGTTCGGGATTCCATGACGCAAGGCCGAGACTGTATACCGTGTAGCTCCATGGCAACACGGCGCAGCCGCGTAATACGAAATCCGCGGCGACCGCAGACACCGAATGCCGGCGGACGGCCCACGCCACGATTAAAGCTTCGATGCCGAATGGCAGAATGACGTACAGACGTGTCCAATCGGGCACGACCGCAAGACTGGCGATGAGCGCCGCCAGAAATCCGTAGGCAGGCCCCAACAGTATTCCGGCGCTGAGGTAAAGCACGCCGCCAAAGTAGAAGAACACGCTGGTGAAAATCGGAACCGGGAACAGATTGATCACCAGCCCGATCAGCCCTGCGGCAACGCTGAACAGAATCGGTCTTCGATATGACACGTCGGATATCTCCGGCCGGTGCAAATGCACAGCCGCTGCCAAAGGCTTTGTGATTGCAAGCTATTGGTGGAATTGAAGGAATGCGACGACTGGCGGCTCCTCACCGTCGGCATTATGACAACCCTGGCACGGCTGCTGTCAGTTTTGGCGGTGTATTGCTGTCTGCTCAGTTCACCCGAACTTCTTCAGGCGGCGGAGCGTCCGTCCGGAGAGGCCGAGTACCCGAGCGGCCTTTTTGCGGTGTCGAACTCTTCTGCTCGAGAACCAGGCCAGGGAGATCCGCCAGCTGGATTTCATCTATGGCACCCAACGCAAAGGCACGTTCGATGATGTTTTCCAATTCGCGGACATTACTGAAGGTGTGCATCTGTCATCCCTAACCGTGGCGTCATCATCCGTGATGACTTATCGGCAGTTGAACCAAAGAGCACTATAGAAATCTGACGAATTATGATCAGAGCTCTCGGCGGCCTTCCAGAGCTTTCGCCATCGTGACCTGATCGGCATATTCAAGGTCGCCGCCGACCGGAAGGCCGAGCGCCAGGCGAGTCACGCGGATGCCGAGGGGTTTTATCAAACGAGAAAGATACAGAGCCGTTGTTTCACCCTCGACGTTCGGGTTGGTGGCGACGATAACTTCTTCGACGGTTCCGGCCTGAAGTCTTTGAAGCAGGGAATTGATGGCAAGCTGATCGGGGCTCACGCCTTTCAGGGGCGAAATCGATCCCATCAGTACGTGGTACCGGCCTTTGAACTCGTGCGTTTTCTCCACCGGCAGAATGTTGTTGCACTCTTCGACAACGCAGAGGACGCGGTCTGAGCGACCGGGATGTGTACAGAACTGACAGGGATCGACGTCCGTCAGATTGTTGCAAACGGAGCATCGCCGGATCGATCGCTTAACTTCGAGAATCGCTTCGGCAAGACCCGCCGCGTCCGTATGATCCATTTTCAGGACGAAGAATGCCATACGCTGAGCCGACTTTGCGCCGATGCCAGGAAGTTTTTTGAATTGTTCGATGAGACGATTAACCGGTTCCGCGAAATCCATTTAGAACAAGCCAGGGATCTTCAATCCGCCGGTCAGACCCCCGAGCTGGTCGGACATGGCTTCGTCGATTTTGCGGATGCCTTCGTTAACGGCGGCGACGATCAGATCCTGAAGCATGTCTTTGTCGCCGTCCGTGAATACCTGTGGATCGATTTGGACGGACAGGAGCTGCTTCTGACCGTTCATCTTGACGGCAACCATGCCGCCGCCTGCGGTCGCATCCACCACGAGCGATTCCATCTGCTTCTGCAGCTTTTCCTGCATTTGCTGCGCTTGCCGCATGAGTTGCTGCATATTCATAAATTATTCCCCCTTCGCGGGCTTGACCTGAGCGAGATCCCCCCGGAACACTTCAAGAAAACGCTTCACCAGAGGTTCGTCTTTTGCGGTATCGGTGGCGCTTCCGGATTTCAGCTGTTGCTCCTTCATTATAAGAGACACGGAAACGGCTTTACCAACGAGTTCACTGGCGACGGCATCCAGAACCGCTTTGTGTTCGCGGGACTGAAGGATCGAGAGCTGTGCGGCATTCGAGACGATGATCTGAATGTTGTCGCCCGCCCGTTCAATGCGTTCCGCCCGTTGAACGTGCACCGCAGTCATGGCGGATTTCTCCTCGGCGCGCTGGTTGAATTCATCCGAAAACGGTGAGGATGATGCCGTCCGTGCTCCCTCTCCTTCAGCCGTAGTGGCGCGTGGCGTCGGCGGGGCGCTGGGTGGCGCCATGGTCACCGGCGGTTTGGGCGAAGGACGCGGAGTCAGAGTTGGAGCGGGCGCCGCAGCGCGTGGCGTCGAAATCGCAGGCGCAGGCGAGCCGCCTTTCACCTCGCGGATAACATCTTCGATATCTCTAACATGCCCGATTTTTGCCAGCTTTATAAATCCCACTTCCAGTTGGAACCGGACCTGGGACGTGCCGCGCAGCTCTGTTTCGAGTTTCAAAAGCATGTCAAAGAATCGAATCAGATCCTGGTCCGAGAACGCTGCGGCCCTCTCCTGCAGCACGCGCTTCTCTTCAGCGCTGCCGACTTTGTCTTCGATGCCGAGTTTCATCACAAGCAGATCGCGTACGCGGCCGATGAACTCGCGGACGTACTGTTGAACGTTCAATCCCTGATCAATGACGATCGCGATGTTTTCCAGAAGCGCCTTTGCATCTCGATCCGCAAGGCCATCGAGTGTTCGGTCGAGAATCTCGCTTGGAATGAAGCCGAGCACATCGCGAACATCCTCATCGACAACCTCCTGGCCGCTGAAAGAGATGATCTGGTCCAGCAAAGATTGGCCGTCTCGCATGCTTCCTTCCGACGCCTTGACGATATAGGCCAGCGCACGGTCGTCGATTTTTACGCCCTCGCGGTTGGCGATCTGGCGCAGATGGGCCTGGATCTCTGCGGGTGAAATCGTCCTGAAAATGAACTGCTGGCATCGAGACAGAATCGTTGCGGGAAGTTTATGCCTTTCGGTTGTGGCCATGATGAACACAACATGCGGCGGCGGCTCTTCCAGAATCTTCAGCAGCGCATTGAACGCCGACGTCGAGAGCATGTGGACTTCATCAATGATGAAGATCTTGTAACGGCTGCGGGCCGCAGCGTACTTGGCGCTTTCGCGGAGTTCTCGGATGTTGTCGACGCCGGTATTCGAGGCCGCGTCGATTTCAAAAACGTCGATTGATTTGCCGGATGCGATTTCCTGGCATGAAGCGCAGACGTTGCACGGTGTAACCGTCGGGCCTTGCTCGCAATTAAGGCCTTTCGCGAGGATTCGGGCGGTCGTCGTCTTGCCGACGCCTCGTGCTCCTGAGAACAAGTAGGCGTGACCGATGCGATCCATCTGGATCGCGTTCTGCAGCGTCTGGACGATCGGCTTTTGGCCGACTACTTCCTCGAATACCTGTGGACGGAACTTACGCGCGATAACCTGATAATTCATTCGTTATTAAGAAGAGGGGGAGCCGGACAGGCCAAGGGGGATACTGCGTCACATTGGTTTACCCGATACCGTTGCTTCCTTCCGGACCTGGCGGGTTTTTCAGGCTCCAATTGCACAGCCCCCCAAAGCCTGTGCGGTTAAGCGGATTTCCCGCCTAAACGGAGAGAGTGGGATTCGAACCCACGGTGGAGTTACCCCCACACACGCTTTCCAAGCGTGCTCCTTAAACCACTCGGACATCTCTCCCGGATGAACTTTTCGACTCTACCATATGTTTTCTACGCTACCTTCTTTCAATCTGGACCGCTTGCGGCGTCAAGCTTTCGAGGATCTTTCGAAGGTCTGCAGCCAGCTTGTCATTCCCGATCCGGCAGAAGCGAGCCGGATACTGCTCGAGCTTTGAAAGCGACTTTTGTAACTGAGCGGCGGCCCCATTCCGGTTTCCCCGGCTCAAATGGTGCAGTCCGACTGCGGCCTGAACCAGACCCTGATAGAAGAGTCGAAGCGGTCCCCGGGTCTGCCGCCAAAGGTCCTCCCAGGCTTCGTGGGCCTCGAAGTACTGGCCGGCGTTAAAAAAGATTATTCCGTCCTGAAGCGGGTCGGACACGGGGATCGCCTCGTAAGTTGTTGATAGTCCAACACAGACAGGTGCACCGGTGAATAGGCAAACCCGACATCATAGTCTCGTCCCACGGATGGCTCAATACGTTTTTTGGGGAAATCAATCCGTCGGCAGTCTTTCCTTGCAAAGGAATCATCGGTCGGTATCCTTTACCAAGGGGCCAGTAGTCCAACGGTCCTTCTGAAAGTCCAGACCATCGAAAATCCCAGAAGGAGGCGTCATGCAACCGATCGTGTTTTGCAATCGATGTCGTGGTATGCACGTGGGCTGGAACAGACGTTACGCATTTCATCGTCTAATCTGTACGGAATGGATATCTCAGTCTTCTAAGCTGTTGATTTTAACGGTCTTTATCGCAATGCTTCTGTTTGCGTTCCCGACGCCCAGCAGCTTTTTTGTCTTCTCTGTAGATCGCCCGCAGCCACGCCCGGAAGGCCAATTCGTGGGGCCGGTTCTTGAGGTAGTCGACCCGGCGGTTCAGACTGTTTCCGGTTTTCTTAAACGGTACGATGTCGATGAAACCCACAGGCATCGAGTATCGGAAGCCATTGTCGCCAGCGCCAAAAAGCACAACCTGGAACCGAGGTTGATCGCAAGCATCATGATTGTGGAAAGCCGAGCGAACCCGTTCGCGATCTCACACAAGGATTCGATCGGCATTATGCAGGTTCATGTTCCGACATGGGGGCAAACGGCCGAGCGGGAGGGTATCAACCTCTTTAATATCGAAGACAACGTCGATTTTGGTGCCCGGATCCTGAAAAACTATGTCCGCCAGTCTGGTGTTTGGGACGGTGTTAAGCGTTATAGGGGCTGGCTCCCCGATAACCCGGAGTCGGAGCAAGAGGCTCTGAACTACGTCGGTACCGTTCAGCGCATCTACGGCCTTGAAGCGCCCGCCACGGCGGCTCTCATCCAAGAAGCAAACTGACCCCCCCCAAAACTGCAAGAACCCCCAGAAACGAAAAGCGTTTCCAGGGGATTCTTGCGTCTCCGTTTGCCCACATTGATTCCCAGTTCCCGTCAAATCTTATAGGATTCGTATAAAGCACTATTGACAGTCATACACTCAGATCCTATATTCAGGAGCGGTATACATAGGAGGGACCTTTACGATGAGTAAGATCATTGGAATCGACCTGGGCACCACGAATTCCGTTGTGGCAGTCATGGAAGGTGGGGAGCCGGTCGTGATAGCAAATCAGGAGGGGGGCAGGACTACTCCCTCCGTTGTGGCTTTTACCAAGAGCGGCGAGCGACTCGCCGGTCAGGTTGCGAAGCGGCAGGCGGTGACGAATGCTGAAAACACCGTGTACTCCATCAAGCGTTTCATGGGCCGTAAACACGACGAAGTCAACGAAGAGATGAAGATGGTGCCCTACAAAGTGACCCGTTCCAGTAACAATGACGCCCGCGTCGAGATCAGCGGCAAAGAATATTCACCGCCGGAAATCTCCGCCATGATCCTTCAGAAGCTGAAGTCTGCGGCCGAGGACTATCTGGGTCAGAAGGTCGAAAAGGCTGTCATCACGGTCCCGGCATATTTCAACGACTCCCAGCGACAAGCCACAAAGGACGCAGGCAGGATCGCCGGGCTCGAAGTGCTGCGCATCATTAACGAGCCGACGGCAGCCGCGCTGGCCTATGGCCTGGACAAGAAGAAAGACGAAACGATCGCTGTCTTTGACTTTGGCGGCGGCACCTTCGATATCTCGATTCTCGAGGTTGGAGAAGGTGTGGTTGAAGTGAAAGCGACGAACGGTGACACGCACCTCGGAGGCGACAACCTTGACCAGCGGATCATCGACTGGCTCGTCGACGAGTTCAAAAAAGATCAGGGCATCGATCTGTCTAAAGACAAGATGGCGCTTCAACGGCTGAAGGAAGCCGCGGAAAAAGCAAAGATGGAGCTTTCAACGGTTCAGGAAACGGAGATCACGCTGCCGTTCATCACCGCGGACGCAAGTGGTCCAAAGCACATGAACCAGAAACTGAACCGGTCAAAGTTCGAGTCGCTTGTGGACGACATTCTCCAGCGGTCCATCGGTCCATGCAAGCAAGCGCTCTCGGACGCGGGTGTCAAGCCCAGCGATATCGATGAAGTCGTTCTTGTCGGCGGAACCACGCGTATACCGAAGGTTCAGCAGATCGTCCGCGAGCTATTCGGTAAAGAGCCCCACAAGGGAGTGAACCCCGATGAGGTCGTCGCGGTCGGCGCTGCGGTTCAGGCAGGAGTGCTCGCAGGCGAAGTGAAAGACGTGTTGCTGCTCGACGTGACGCCGCTTTCACTCGGAATCGAGACACTCGGCGGTGTTTTCACCCGGCTGATTGAACGGAACACGACGATTCCCACCCGGAAGAGCGAAATCTTTTCGACAGCCGCTGACAATCAGACGTCGGTTGAGATCCACGTACTTCAGGGCGAGCGACCGATGGCACGCGACAACCGGACGCTCGGCAAGTTCCACCTCGTAGGCATGCCGCCGGCGCCTCGTGGCATTCCGCAAATCGAAGTGACGTTCGATATCGATGCGAACGGCATCGTGAATGTTTCGGCGAAGGACCTCGGAACCGGAAAAGAGCAGAAGATCACAATCACTTCATCGAGCGGTTTGTCCAAGGACGACATCAACAACATGGTTCGGGAAGCCGAGTCACATGCGGACGAGGACAAACGCAAGAAAGAAGAGATCGAGGCCAGGAATCGCGCCGACTCTCTGGTGTATCAAACAGAGAAAATGCTCAACGAGCACCGGAGCAAGTTGTCGGAATCCGATGCCACATCCGTCGAATCCGCGATCGCCGAGTGCAAGAAAGCGTTAGAGGGAGGGGATGTTGCAGCGATCAATCGCGCTGCGGATGCTCTCACTCAGGCGTCGCACAAGGTGGCGGAGGCAATGTACAAGTCGGGCGCACAACCCGGCGGCCCCGGGCCGGACGCAAATGGAACGAGTGGCAAGGCCGGTGAAAAAGGCGACGACGTCATCGATGCGGAATATGTGGACGCAGATGACAAGAAGAAAGAGTAAGCGAGGTCTGAACTGAAGCATGGCCAGTAGCGACCTATACGTCATCCTCGAAGTGTCTCGGACGGCGTCGGTGACTGACATCAAGCGGGCATTCCGGAAGCTCGCCCGGCGCTTTCATCCGGATATCAATCCGGGTGACCACCATGCAGAAGACCGCTTCAAACGGATCACCGAAGCTTATGAGGTTCTAAGTGATCCGCTGAAGCGGGAGTTCTACGACGTGAACGGTTTTTACACCGATGGTGTACTGGCTTCCAACGACAACGAAACGACCTGGAGCTTCAGATTCCAGGGCTTCGACTTCAACCGGTCCGGTGACACGGACTTCAGTGAAATCTTTGGTCACTCCCGCCGCGTTGAACGGCGGGAACCGCAACCCGGTCAGGATCTGGACTATCCGGTATCGATCAGTTTCGAGGAGTCGATCGGCGGGCGTCAGACCCGCATCGGCGTCGACCGCATGGAAACGTGCGAGTCGTGCAACGGAACAGGGCAGGCCTACGGTGTAAGGGAGAGCGCGTGCAGCGGTTGTAGCGGCGCTGGCAGGACAATTCGTTCGAAAGGTCACCTGCAGTTCACCGTTACCTGTCCAGAGTGCGGGGGTGGGGGCCGGTCGATCACGTTGTGCCGCGACTGCGGCGGTGAAGGGCGGCGATTGCGGAAGGAACTGTTGGAGGTTCATCTGCCGGCAGGCGTATCCGCCGGGTCAAGGATGCGAGTGCCGGGAAAAGGTCATGCGGGGCGCTTCGGCGGTCCTTCAGGAGATCTGTATGTTGTGGTGAACGTGGCGGAACACCCCTTCTTCAAGCGGATCGGCGACAACATTCATTGCAGCATACCGTTGACGCTTACTGAGGCGGCGCTGGGAACGAAGATCGAAGTACCGACCATTGACGGGCTTGCGATGGTGCGAATTCCTCCCGGAACGCAATCGGACCAGGTTCTGAGGATGCGCGGCCGCGGAATGCCTTCGCTGCTGAATCCTGGAATGCGCGGTGACCAGTACGTGGAAGTCCGAGTTGTTGTGCCACGTGTTGCCGACGAGAGATCGAAACAGATCCTCAAAGAACTTGCGAAACTGAATCCGGACGATCCCCGATCGAAATTCTGGTAACAATTCATGGAGCGCAAGAAAAAGGGCAAGGCGGCATATATGATCAGCGTTGTCGCCGAAACTTACGATATTCATCCGCAGACACTGCGCCTGTACGAGCGTGAAGGACTACTCAAGCCCTCACGATCGGAGGGAAATACCCGTCTATACACTCAGGAAGATCTTGAACGGCTGGAACTCATTCTGAATCTGACACGAGACCTTGGCGTCAACCTTGCCGGTGTTGAAGTGGTTCTCAATATGCGGCAGCGGCTGGAAGAAATGCAGCGTGAGATGCAGGGCTTCATCGAATACGTCGAACGCGAATTCGCGAACCGTTCTCCGGAGCTGAATCAGAAAATTCAAAATGCTCTGGTCAAGGTGACCCCTCCGCATGTTGCGCTGGCAAGGCCGCGAAAATAGAAGGACAGGCAATTATGAAGACTATTCCGTACGAGCGTGTCGTTGCGGGACCGGATACGTTGCGTCTTTATTTGAGGGAGATCTCGAGATTTCCTCAGCTGACGCCGGAGGAGGAAAAAGATCTGGGTGCGCGCGTTCAGAAGGGCGATGAGGAGGCGTTCCAGAAGCTGATTGAGTCCAACCTTCGATTCGTCGTTGCTATGGCGAAGAAGTACGCCCGTTCCGGCTATCCGTTGCACGAACTCATAAACGAGGGCAACCTCGGGCTTATCGAAGCTGTTTCGCGTTTTGATCCCACGCGCGGCGTGCGCTTCATCACTTATGCAAGCTGGTGGATCCGGCAGGCGATCCTCGCGGCGATCGCGCATTACGGCCAGGTTTTCAGGCTTCCGCCGAAGCTGAAACACGAGTTGTACCGGTTCGAGAGCAAGGTCGCGAACTTGACTCAGGAATTGGGACACCGCCCTACAGTCGACGAAATTTCCAAGGGGCTTGGCATGACCGAAGAGGACGTCCGCGACATGATGGAAGGAACCCCGACCGAGGTGTCGCTCGATACGCCCATCGGCGAGAGCGCCGAAATGCGTCTCGAGGACCTGATCGAAGACCAGAGTGTAACGCCTGTTGACGAAGCCCTCATCGCGCAGTCTTTCGAAGAACAACTTCAAAGTTTGCTCGCTCAGCTCGATGAGAAGGAAAAAGTGATCATCGAGCGCCGTTTCGGTCTCGGCGATCGAGAGCCGCAGACGCTTGCGGAAATCGGCACGGATATGCATCTTTCGCGCGAGCGGATCCGTCAGATCGAAGAGCGCGCCCTCGGCAAACTTCGACGCTCTCAACGCGCGAGGCAGTTGCTGGGGTATCTGAATTGAGCATGGGCTTTCGTGTACAATGCACCCGTGAGTTCCGAGCAAATAGCGATTTGTCCTGCTTGCGCCGGTACGGGCTGGGTGCGGGTCTCGCAGAGCGGTACGGACGGCGTTTCACGATGTGAGTGCGTCAAGAGCGTCCGTTCAGGACGGTTGTTTGACACTGCCCGGATTCCGCAGCGATACGCCCACTGTGAATTCGAGAACTTCGATATCCTGAAATCGCCGGATCGTACCATCGAAAAGGCTAAGCTCGCTGCAGAGAAATTCGTCGACGAATATCCGATGTCTCATCCGTTTGGCCTGCTTTTTATGGGCCCGCAAGGCGTCGGTAAGACGCATCTGGCAGTGGCAATGGTCAAGCAGTTGATGAGACGAAAGTCCGTTTCGTGTCTGTTTCGAACGTTCCCGGAACTCCTTAAGGAAATCCAGAATTCCTACAACTCTGTTTCTCAGACGACAGAACTCGGCTTGTTGAGGCCCGTTTTGGACACCGAAGTGCTTGTACTGGATGAGTTGGGTGCTCAGAACCCGTCGTCATGGGTTCGTGACGAGGTCGCTTATGTACTCAACTATCGTTACAACGAAAACAAGGTCACGATACTCACGACCAATTATCGTGACGAGGATGAAGAAAAAGGCAACAAGGTAGGTATTACAGACACACTGTCCGAGCGCATCGGTGTTCGCATGCGGTCGCGGTTATACGAAATGTGCAAAACGATAAAGATGAATGGAAATGATTTCAGAAGGATGGTCAAGCAGGCCGAACATCACTTCTGAGGACTACTCTTCCTCGTCGTCCTCGTCGTCTTCTCCTTCTTCTACAACCTGAATGAAGAACGCGCCTTCGCAATCTTCGCAAACATACTGTTCGTCGTCGCCAGCGTCCAATTTACCGGCACAAAGTGGGCAGAAAGAGATCTCAGCCATGCTGTCTAAATACTAGAATGATTTTTTAAAGTCAAAGAGGTTTTCAAGAATGAAACGGAATGGAATTGAAGAGCAATACGTCATCGACGACTTCACAAGTAAGGACACCTGGCGCATATTCCGCATCATCTCAGAGTTCGTTGAAGGCTTCGAAATGCTCGCCAAAATTCCTCCCGCAGTCGCGATTTTTGGATCAGCGCGAGTGCTGCCGGACAGTGTTGCGTATCAAAAGGCGGAGGCGATTGCAGCATTGATTGCCAGGAACGGTTACTCCGTTATCACCGGCGGCGGTCCTGGTGTGATGGAAGCCGCAAATAAAGGCGCTACGGAAGCCGGCGCCGTATCCGTTGGTTTGAATATAGAATTACCTCTTGAGCAAAAGCCAAACATCTACGCAAACAAGCTTCTGAACTTTCGGTATTTCTTCGTACGTAAAGTGATGTTCGTGAAGTACTCTGTCGCGTTCGTCATTCTGCCTGGGGGATTCGGTACGCTTGACGAACTGTTTGAAGCGATCACGTTAATCCAAACGCGCAAGATCAAACCATTTCCCGTCATTCTCGTCGGCCGCGAATACTGGAAAGGTTTGCTGGACTGGGTCGGCGACACGCTGTTGCGCGAAAAGATGGTCGCGGTAGAAGATCTCAATATTCTGAAGACTGTCGATACTCCTGAAGAGGTTTTGGATTGGGTTCAGAATTCCAAAGTCGGGAACGGTGCGCATAGTGCAACGCCATCTTAAGCGGCAAATCCAGATCACCTCGATCGTTGTTTCCTTCGTCACAGGTTGTCTCGTTTTTTCCAGCGGCGCGCAGACTCCTGCGAGGTCGGGTGTCGATTCGATCCGCGCGGAGGAACTACGGCAGAAGGTAACTTACATCGCGTCTGAGCGATTCAAGGGACGGGGCAACGGCACGCCCGAATTGAATCTGGCTGCCGAGTACATCGCCGGCATTTTCGAAAAGAGTGGTCTGAAGCCCGCGGGCGACAACAACAGCTACTATCAGCGTTTCGATATCTACTCTTCCCGTCTTGGTTCCAACAATGAACTTCGTTTCAAAGGCTCAGCGGACTTCAATCCGGACTTGAAGGTCCGGTCGGATTTCATTCCAGAGTTATGGTCCGTGAGCGGCTCAATCACAGCACCGCTCCAGCTGGTCGAAGGCAATGGGCCGATTTCCTCGAGTATCCGCGGAAGAATCGCGGTTGAGGTCGAGGATCAGATCGTCACGGATGACCCGGAGTTTCCGGCCACAGCATCCGAAGCCAGGAAGCTTCAGGAACTCGGCGCCGTCGCGGCCATCATCATCGAGAGTTCATCGGATCGCAGCGGCGCTCGCATTTCGAACCTGGCTGAAGGTTTCCGAGATGACTTGCCGGTACGCCTGACTCCGATGGCCGTTGCAGACGTTCCCGAATATCCCGGCATTCCCGTTGTTGTCTTGGCGTCCTCTACTGGTCGGCAGCTTTTGGCCGAGCTTCGAAAGCCTCAAGCC
>Ga0137433_1000595_pt1 | contig 18614 bp, 21 predicted proteins | sample EasRivERMZT840_2_FD_102335 | JGI IMG/M metagenome (GOLD analysis project Ga0137433, IMG submission 102335) | Soil microbial communities from meander-bound floodplain in the East River, Colorado, USA - East River MetaG ERMZT840_2 | ecosystem: Environmental > Terrestrial > Soil > Floodplain ...
AAAAATAAAAATATTTTTATTCTGGTTACATTCCTCATTCTTTTTATCGCAGTTATGGGTGTGGTCGCTTTCAAAAAATATAAATATCCGCCTCAAACTGCTGACGTTGTTCGCGATCGAGCTTGGGAGGTTTTTGCGAAGTATCTTCAATTTGCCAAAGATCATAATCGAGAAGGGATAAAATCTCTGTCGCATCAAGTGTCGCCTCAATGTCAGGATCTAGTCCGGGAAGCCGAATGTTTTGCCCTTATGGATAATGTCTACGAATTCTTTTCAAAGTATAAGGCGGCTGACTTTACTCAAGTCTGGTCAGATGAAAAGCAAATTATTTTATTAACTGATCCAGTTCAAATTGACACCGAGGGAGTTCGTTGGTTTGCTCAAGCCCATATTATTTTTATTCGTCAGGAGAATGAGATAAAAGTGCTCGGAGGTAATCCGGCTCGAATGTGGCTCCAAAATACCAAAGATTTGAGCGAGCAAGAAATTATGGATCGTCTTGAGTATGCTATGAAAGACAGTGATCAAGATGGTCTTGAAGACCAAAAGGAAACTGCGACCGATCCAACAAAAAGAGATTCAGATGGAGATGGTTGGTGGGACGGGGTTGAAATTCTTTTCAAAGAATAATGTAAGAAGCTCGACACTTCTGCGTCAGTTGATGCATGAGTGTTACTGCTGTTCAACAATTTGAATCATCATCTCCAGTTCAGTTTGGCCAAAGAATTCTGGGTATTATTCGGTCATTTAATATTTACGCCATAACCAGCGCTCTACTTTCATTCCTTTTTATCCTTTACTTTTTTATTCCTCGATCTGGTATGCTCCGTTACGCGTTAAGTTTTAGTGTTTTATATATTATTTTTGTTCCACTTTTTTCTTTTATTCTTTCCATTTTTTCTCTGCGTCAAATTGCTCGAACTCGTGAGCGAGGGGCGGTTCTTAGTTATTGCGCTTTAGCTATAACGTCATTGTATCTTATGGTCGCTCTAGCGATTCCGGTAGTACTCTTCTGTCTCTATATGATCTACACCTACGTTTTGTAGATCGGCCACATCCGTTTATACTAGAGATACTGCCGCTTGGTAGTAGTTATGTTTTCCTTCTTTAAACGACCTGAACCAAAAAATATTTACTTTGTTCGGCATGGTGAGACAATTTTAAACGCTCAAAGGATTCGCCAGGGGGCTGAGGGAGCTTTGAGTGAAAAAGGTAGAACCCAAGCAAAATTTGTCGGAGAGCGACTGAAGGAATTTCCCATTGATGTCATTATTGCTAGTCCCTATGAACGAACGGTGGAATCGGCTGGAATTATTAATTCATTTGTTAACAAACCAATTGAATATTCCGATTTACTCATGGAGCGCCGAAATCCAAAAGAAATCATTGGCAAGTCATATGATGATCCAGAGGTTCGGAAGATTATCGACCGAATCGATAAAAGTTTTCATGAAGGATCATTGCGATATTCAGATGAAGAAAATTTCGACGACTTAAAAGACCGAGCTCGAAAACTGTTAGACTATCTCCAAAATCGAAAGGAAGAGAAAATTTTATGTGTCACCCACGGCATTTTTCTGACTATGGTTATTGCCTATATGCAGTATCGCGATACTTTAACTGCTCAGGAGTATGTTCGGTTGTCATACTTTAATCCGGCTAATAATGCTGGAATTACGGTCTGTCGATATAATCCTCGAGAGCGGAAGAATGAAACTGGTGGCTGGAGTTTACTCGCCTGGAATGATTATGGGCGAAAGTTCATCCAATAAGTATTTATGACATTTATTCAAGCAGTTATTTTAGGAATCGTTGAAGGCGTCACGGAGTTTCTCCCTATTTCTTCAACTGCTCACCTTGAACTCGTTTCAACTTTTATGGGTGTACTTCACACACCCTTTGTAAAAAGTTTTCAAATCATTATTCAATTCGGAGCGATTCTGGCTGTCGTCGTTCTCTACGCCACCACGCTGTTCCGACGCCTTGAGATCTGGAAACGAATTCTGGCTGCTTTTATCCCCACCGGGCTTATTGGCTTTGCTTTGTATAGTGTCGTTAAAACGTATCTGCTTGGAAATATCACAATTAGTCTTTTTACTCTTGGTCTCGGCGGTCTTGTTTTAATTTGGTTCGACTCGGTGCATCGACCAGATTCAAATCTTTCGTCACGTGAAGAACTGGAGGCCATGCCATACTGGAAGGCGGCCACGATCGGTGTAGCCCAGGCGGTAGCTATTGTCCCTGGAGTTTCTCGGTCAGCCGCAACAATTATTTCCGGGATGATGCTGGGACTTAGTCGTCGGGCAGTTGTTGAATTTTCATTTCTCTTGGCCGTGCCAACTATGCTGGTTGCCGCTGGCTATGAACTCGTAAAAAATGCATCGGCCTTCTCGACCTCCGAACTTGGAATTCTCAGTGTCGGCTTTATTGTTTCCTTTATTTCCGCTCTGGCGGCAATTTCATTCTTTTTGCGAATCATTAAGCATCGCAGCTTGACTTTCTTTGGTATTTACCGGATCATAATTGTTTTCATAATCCTCATGCTTATATGAATGTCTCGAAGCCAACAAGCCAACCTGAAGATAATTCGTTTAAATTAACGCGCTGGATTGGTTCGGTGCCATCACTCGCTATTCATACCCTCATTTTCGCTCTCGCTTTTGTTTTTGTCTTTTTTGGCATTGATCTTGAAACCGTACTTTTGGTCCTGACGACGGCGGTTTCTCTCGAGGCAATTTATTTGGCAATTTTTATCCAAATGACCGTTAATCGCCAGTCGGAAAGTATTGAAGAAGTCGAGCAAGACATTGGTGAAATTCAAGAGGATATTGATGAAATTCAGGAGGACGTTGAAGATATGGAAAAAGATCTCGATGTCATTCAAGAGGATGTGGATGTGATCAGTACTGATATTGATGAAATTTCTGATCCGGAAAAACAAGACAAAGGTCAAATTCTCATCAACAATATTCGGAGCGATCTTCAAAAATTATTACAAGATGTGGAAAAGCTTCAACAAAGACACGATGATAAACAGACCAACTCATAAAATATTTTTCCTTAGTCTCAAGCATTTTGTTCTAGCTGACATTATCTTGGCCCTCGTCGTCGGCGGCTTGTTTCAATTTATTTTAGTCTTAATTGCCCGTCAGTATGTTGCCGTCTTATCTCACGGCATTTTTGCATTAGTGATTGAAGCAGTCATGACCTGGTTTATTGTCTGGGTTTCATCACGTTTTTTTCGAACTAAGCCTGCAGAGCGAAGCGGATCGATTGCTCTCGTCGCCACCAGTTTTTCAATTCTTCTGGTTTTGCTCTCGCTGCCATTTTTAGAATTTTTAGCCACCGTGGGTGGAACCACCGTCCCATTCCTCCTCGTAAAAGATCTCGTTCACGTCGTTATTTTTTGGACGGCCACTTTCTTGTATTTTAGTGATTATTCATTGTCGTCCATGATACAATAATCGCATGGGAAAAAAGCATAAGCTTTTTATCGTTCTTCTCCGGGTCGCCCTTGGCTGGCTCTTTTTGTATAAAGGTTTTTCGGCGATTGTCGATCCATCCTGGAGTATCGCCCCCTTAATTCAAGATCCCCTCACTTTTCCAGAGTTTTACAACACTATCTCTGATCCGTTGGTGGTGGCGTATTTAAGTTATGCCATTAAAGGCCTTTTCCTTATAATTGGAGGATGTCTTATTCTGGGGATTGGGGTTCGAACAGTTTCTTTTCTTGGGATGGCCCTTATGTTATTCTTCTATTTCCCCCTCGTTCAATTTCCGTATGTGAAAGGTTCGTACTATATCGTCAACGAGCACATCATTTATCTGTTACTTTTCTTATATATGTATTTTGGCCGGGCCGGAGAATATTTTGGTTTTGGGACAATGTTTAAGTTTTCTCGCTACTAATCATGACTTCTCGCTCGAAAATAATTTTTAGTATTCTTGTTGTCTCGCTTCTTGGGGCTTTGTATCTTGGTTTTCCTTTTATTCAAGATCAAGCCACGCGAATTGTCGGGATAATTAAAAATGCCACGAGCAATCAGGTGGAGGTTGAAGAACTCCGCGAGGAAGTCTACTCATCACCATTGCGAAGTGACCGCAATGATAGTGAAGCCGAATTATCTCGCGCCGGCACCGTCTACGAAACCAATATTCGAAGACAGCAATTTGGTCTGCCAGAGTTAACTGAACATGAAGCTCTTCGCCAAGCAGCCGTCAGAAAACTCCAGGATTTATTTGAACGTCAATATTTTGAGCACATTTCACCAGACGGCAAGGGTCCCGGCTATTTAGCCGAACAAGCCGGGTATGATTACATTGTGGTTGGAGAAAATTTAGCCCTTGGTAATTTTAAAAATGACAGTGCTCTCGTTGAAGCCTGGATGAACAGTCCTGGGCATCGGGCCAATATTTTAAGCAGTCGATACACCCAAATTGGGGTGGCGGTAGGTGAGGGGGTGTATAAAGGCTCGCGTGTCTGGATTGCAGTTCAGGAATTTGGTCGGCCGGCGTCAGTCTGTCCTGCGATCAACCAAGCCCTTCGCAATCGAATTGATAGTCGACGCGAACAGTCGGATAAGATGAGTGCCGACCTAACCGAACGAAAGAAAACTCTCGATGCAATGCCTCATAAAACAAGGGAAGAACAAGAACAATATAATACATATGTTGCCGAGTATAATGCGCTTGTAAAAGCCTACAATGAACTCGTGGCCATGCTTCGATCTGATATAGCCCTCTATAATGATCAGGTAAGAGCCTTCAATGCTTGTGTGAGACGATAAATATTTAAAAAATATGATAGGATAAAAATACTATGGATAAAAAATTTATTATCGGATTCGTTATAGCTATTATCGTACTTTTAGGTGGAATTGTTCTCTTAGCTTCAAGAACTCAAGAAGTTTCAGCTGATCAGACAGCTCTCGCTATGTGTTTGAAAGACAAGGGCGCAATATTTTATGGTGCCTGGTGGTGTCCACACTGTGCTAATACCAAAAAACTTTTTGGAGCAGGTAAAAATGCGCTTCCTTATGTTGAATGTTCAACGGTAGACGGCAATGGCACGCTTCCTATATGTATAGAGAAGGGAATTAAAAATTATCCAACGTGGATATTTGCTGATGGCAGCCAAGAAACCGGAGAATTAACTCTCGAGCATCTCGCCGAGAAAGCTGGCTGCCCAGCGCCCGTTCCTCAATCATAATATATGACGCCTTTTGTTGAATCTGTCACGCTCCTTATGTCGCTCGGGGTTGTTGGTGCCCAAATTCTTGTCCTCGGATTATTCTTTATGGCTCGTTCATTTCGGCCTTTTATTTCTCGCCACATTTTACTTTTAGGTTTTCTGGCCACCCTTATCCCAACGCTCGGCAGCCTTTTCTATTCCATGATTGCCCATTTTCCACCATGTGATTTGTGTTGGTGGCAGCGAATATTTCTCTATCCCCAAGTTATTCTCTTTGGTCTGGCCCTCTACAAAAAATATAAAAAGGGGAGTGAAGATACGGTGGTGCTCACCCAAAGCTTGGTGTTATCACTTATTGGGGCAGCCATTGCTCTCTATCACTACATTGGTCAATTTATTCCCAGTGTCTTGCCAGCCTGTTCAGCCACCGGAATTTCTTGTTCGAAACTTTATTTCGAAACGTTCGGCTACATTAATATTCCGATGATGTCATTAACAGCCTTTCTGTTCGTCATCACTCTTGTGCTTGTTTCTAAAACACGGTAATGGAAGCGCTCATTAATATTATTGTGGCTTTTGGCTATCTTGGATTATTTGTGACGATTTTTGCAGAATCGGGATTTTTGCTTGGTTTTTTTCTGCCCGGCGATTCGCTCCTTTTTACCGTGGGGATTTTGGCAGCGCAAGGTTATTTTAATATTTACTATCTTATTATCGGTTCAATTCTCGCTGCAATTTTAGGTGATAGCTTCGGTTACTATATGGGCAAAAAAGCTGGGGAGAAGCTTTTTACTCGACCAGATTCAAAATTTTTCAAACGAGAGTATGTGGACCGAACCGCACATTTTTATAAAAAATATGGGGTTAAAACTATTATTCTTGCCCGATTCGTGCCGATTGTCCGAACCTTTGCGCCAATTATGGCTGGAGTGGGGAGTATGGAATACAAAACTTTTCTCACCTATAATATTATCGGGGGAATTCTCTGGGCTGGCGGAATTTTAACCTTAAGTTACTATCTTGGAACAAAATTTGATGGCCTTGAACACTATCTTGGCTACTTCATTATTGCCATTTTATTCCTCTCAATCATTCCGATAATAATTGACTTCGTAAGAAAAAAGTGACGAAATATTGCTGAGCTTGAACAAAGCTCAGCCCTATGGTTTGGGATAATAAAAACGGCTCTAAATAAGGCTCGTGAAGCTCAGCTCTTGCGCCAGATGATGAGTATAGTACGGTGAAACGGTTACTCGGATGGGTAACGGTTATGAAAATTTCAAAAATTATTTTTGCTCTTATACTCTTGTGTCTTGTGAGCCTTATGGGCTTTCAAGCAATTAAAAATATTCACGCTGATGGAGACTTCGATATTTGGTGGCCAACCAATAATGCCAAAATTTCTGATACGCAGGCATTTAAGGTTATGCTCAAGGATAAAAATGTCACCGATTACGATATGACCTGGTCAGTTGATGGTGGACAGTTAAATCCAATGTATGATTCATCTACCGATTATCCTCACAAAGAGGCTACGGTTGATGTGAAGTCGTGGACCTGGAAAGGAAGCGGTCCGTATAAAATTACCTTCAAGGCGGCAGACAAAACGGGAAAAGCGCTAGGCGAATCATCGGTTGATATTTACACACCGGATGCGAAACTTGGTCCGGTGGAAGTTCGAACGTCATCATCAGAATCATCAATTCTTTCAACCGCCTCTCAAGCTCTTGGTGTACCAACCGCGAGTGCATCTGATAAAACTGATAAAACTATTACCGTGTGGTGGCCAACAATTGATGCTGTTTTAAGTGGTACTCATCCCTTGAAAGCCGCAGTTGATACATTGGACGTAGAAAAATATGACATGTATTGGCAAGTTGATCGAGGCCAACTTAACCCAATGCAGACAGCGTACTCAGATGCGCCGCATAAAGAAGCTTCAGTTAACTTTGATTCTTGGAATTGGAATTCGGCTGGAGCTTACACGATAACTTTTGTGGCAAAACAGGGAGACGCAATTATTGCTAGTCGCGATATTCCGGTAAAAAGAAATATCTCAGGCCAGGTGGCAATCTCAGATGCCTCTGTCTCAACAAATTCACTTGTTCGATCACTCTCACCTAAAAAAGCGCCAGCTAGTATACCTGTAGCCCAAACTCTACAAACCACAACTGTCAGTCAAGCCGCACCAGTGCCTCAGGCCGTGACAGTTAGTTCTCCGGCACCAGCACCAGCGGCGGTGGTTTCTGAACCTGAAGTTTTGCCATCCGGTGTCCAATCTTCGAATAATCCTTTAAGTGGTGTGAAATTCTTTATTAATCCAAATTCAAATGCTAAGCGCACGGCTGATGAGTGGCGAAATGCGCGCCCTGCTGATGCGACGCAAATGGACAAAATTGCAAATTCTCCAGAAGCGATCTGGCTTGGCGGTTGGAACAGCGATGTTCAAAAAGATGTTTCTAATAAAATTGGGGCAGCCAAATCTCAAGGTGCCGTCCCAGTCTTTATTGCTTACAACATTCCAAATCGAGATTGTGGCAGTTATTCTGCTGGTGGTGTCTCAAATGCTGACAGCTACCGTTCGTGGATTGGAAAAATTGCTGCAGGTTTAGGAGGAGGAAAAGCCGTGGTTATTCTTGAACCAGATGCACTTACGCTCACCGATTGTCTTGGTGAAAAAGATAGAAAAGAGCGATACGGTATGCTAAGCGAAGCAATTACAACTCTTAAAAATGCCGGTGCAGTGGTGTACCTCGATGCTGGACACTCAAATTGGGTAGGAGTAGATGATATTTCAGCTCGATTGAATAGTGCCGGAATTTCGAAGGCCGATGGATTCGCATTGAATACGTCAAACTTCCAAACAACTCAAAGTAACACTGATTATGGTATGAAAGTTTCTGCCAAAGTTGGTGGCAAACACTTTGTCATCGACACAGCTCGAAATGGTCAGGGACCAAATGGCAGCGAATGGTGTAACCCAGCAGGACGAGGGCTTGGAGTTCGCTCAACGACAAATACAGGTAACTCTCTTGTCGATGGATTCTTGTGGCTCAAGAATCCCGGTGAATCTGATGGTAACTGCAATGGCGGACCTTCAGCTGGAGTCTGGTGGCCAGAGTATGCTTTAGGACTGGCTCAACGCTCAGCTTTCTAGAGAGCTTAGTTGCTGAAAACCGCCTCTCGATCTTCTCGGGGCGGTTTTTTTGCTGTAAAAAAATTCAGGATTTACCGTCCTCAATACTATTATGACTAACGAGAAATCTCTATGAAAACTCTTCAGTATAAACTTGCAAGTATTGCACTTATAGTCGGGCTACTTTTTTCGGTTCTTCCATTTGTTGGGTCAGTAAACACAGCTGAGGCGGCAGTGTCGAGTTGGCAAAAAGGGGCAAGCATTCAATCTCGCTCAGCCGGAGATTTTGCCAGTGAATCATTCAAGCAATCAGTCAGAAACTTACAAGCGACTGGGGCAAATTATGTTTCGCTCATCATTCCGTACTATCAGAGCAATTTAGGCTCAACTGACATTGCACCTGGGTGGAATACACCAAGTGATGCGACTCTCATCTCAGCAATTAATTTCATTCACAGCCTTGGGATGAAGGTAATGCTGAAACCTCATCTTGAAAGCAATGATGGTCAATGGCGAGCCTACATCAATCCAGGAGATAGAAATTCATGGTTTGCAAACTATGGATCGATGCTCAACCATGTAGCTGATATCGGCAGTCAAACCGGCGCGGAAGCATTTTGCATTGGAACCGAACTCATCAACATGGCCACCTATACTTCAAATGGAGATAATACGCAACGCTGGCAAAGCCTGATCACTGGAGTCAGAAATAGATATAGTGGTCATGTAACTTACAGCGCCAACTGGGGCGGGGGAGATTTTGGGAATGAAAAAGCTCACATTGGTTTTTGGCCCCAGCTTGATTCTATTGGTATGTCTGCCTATTTTGAATTGTATGGTGGCAATGATGTAAATTCTTTAAAGAGCGCCTGGGACAATTACAATTGGAGTCAAATTAAATCGCTCTCAGATCAATTCGGTAAACCGGTACTTTTCACTGAAGTTGGTTACCGCAGTGTTGGGGGCGCTCACAATCAGCCCTGGAATTCCGGTATGGGTGGTGGTTATGATCCTCAAGGTCAAGTTAATCTCTATCAAGCACTTTTTGAGTATTGGAATAATCAACCGTTTATGATCGGCGTTCATCTCTGGGAATGGAAATCGGATCCAAACGCTGGTGGTTCTGGCAACACTGACTATACACCGCAACAGAAACCGGCAGAAAATGTCTTGAAGCAATGGTTTGGAAGTCCAACCACGCCGACGCCAAATCCAACTTCTACTCCGCCAACAATTCCGCCCAGTGGTAATTCAGTTGTGAATGGAACATTTCAAGCAGATGGTGCAGTAATGCCTTCAAGTCCCATTGTTAATCAGGGGGCACCCTTAAAAGGCACCGTACATATTAATGGTACGGCTTCAAATGTGATAGTTGATATGGAAGTCTACAATTCAGCGAATCTAAAAGTTCATCAGCAGTTCTTCGAGAACGAATCATTTACCACTAATCAAACAAAACAATATTCGGCGAATAATTGGATTCCGACTCAACCGGGAACTTATACTTTGAAAATTGGTGTTTTCAGTAATACCTGGGGCCAAAATTATTTCTGGGACAATGATGTTGTGACTTTTACAGTTGGTACCGGCACGCCTCCACCTCCGCCTCCTCCACCAACTTCAACTACGACACCACCTACACCTCCGCCGCCGCCACCATCAGGCACAGCGACAACAAATATCTGGTGGCCAACCGATGGCGTGTCGGTTAATGGTACACAGCCATTTAAGGCAATGCTCGAAGGTCGGGATGTCAGTCAGTACAGTATGTTCTGGCAAGTTGATGGTGATCGCTTAAATGAAATGTTTAACAGCAATCAAGATTATCCGCACAAAGAAGCTAATGTCGATGTTTCTGGGTGGACCTGGAAAGGCGCTGAACCATACAACATTAACTTCGTCTCAAAAGATTCTTCTGGTAACACTATCTCTCAAAAATCAATTAATATATTTGTTCGCTAAAAGAATAGGAGTATAATAAATAGATGAGAAAGTACAAAAAGGGCAGTGTGCAATTATATGTTATTCTCTTGCTCATAACCGTTATTGCCTATGCTATGTATGCCGCTACTCACCCAGGAGGAGCCACCCCTGAGAAAATTTTATCTGATGCCTATTCGACCCTAACTGGCTGGGCTCCAATCTCAACACCGGAAAACTATTCTGAAATTTCAACGACGACTACAACTCAAAAGAAAGTAACACCAGCAAAAACATCTACCACAAAGGTTTCAAATCTTTTTGACCGAAGCAATCCTGGTCAACCCCGGTTTTGTAATCCTGGTTTTCAACAAGTCTGCGCCCCGTGTGAGGCAAATACTGGTGAACCATGCCCATGCGCCTGTCAGTTGTTAGAAAAGCCGGGTTACTGTCCAAAAGGTAAAAACTACATTGAATACCGACCACAAGGTCCGCAATCTGCCCCAACGTATTATTGCGACAATAGTACCAATGTCTCTCAATGTCAGAAAATCGCTACTGAGCTTTATTATTGTCCTTCATCGTAAAATTTTTCTCGGTGTATATCTTTATAGCCGAGCTTGGCTTTTAAGTTATACTAAGAGTAATGAAAAACTCTAAAAAAGGTTTTGCTCCCATAGTCATTTTAATCATAATCGCCGTTGCGGCTATTGGTGGCGGAGCGTACTACTACTCAAAAGTAGCTCCGGGGGAAGTGATAGGAGAAAAGTATGAAACTTGGAAAGGTTATGAAAATAAAGAATATGGATTCTACTTCTTATATCCACCAGGTTTCAATAACCTTGAAGAGTATCCTCGAGGAAAAGAATGTACCTCAAATACTATCGGGCAAAATATGATTATAAAGAGCGTAGCAGTTGCTCAAATAGATAACTTAACAATAGAAGTAGTGTGTGAACCATTCACTGCAGAAAAAAGATCAATCTCAGCAAACATTGATTCAGTTCAGAGACAACCAACCTCTATTTCTGTAGCCGGAAAAACTGCCTATGAGTATGAATTTGTTACAGCTACAGGCTATACTTGGCGAATTGTGCAGATACCATTAAATGTTAATCAGTATGTACAGATTGGCTATACCTTTGGCAACAGTCATCGATTAAACAAAAATGGGTATGAACTTTCTAACAAGGAATGGAGTGATATTTTAGCCTCATTTAAAATTACTCCAAAATCTCAAACTACTTCTCCCTCAAATCAAACTTCAAATTGGAAAACTTTTACAAATACAAAATACGGGTTTGAATTTAAGTATCCAAGAGACTGGAACACTGTAAGTGATACTGGTGACCCTTCGGTTATTATTAAAATTTTAGATAGTAAATACCCAGGAATTCCAGACTCAGATGCCCCAGCCAACATTTTCATGGTAAAAAGTTTAGACAGTGCGGATTTGAGGGATTTAATAGATGGGGCAATAAAAGCAAAAAATGATTGGACCCCAAGTAGTTTTGCTGGTGTTCCAACAAAATTAATGCACTATCAAGCCCAAGAGATCACTATTATTATGTCGGCAGTCAATGAATCATCAAAAATAGAAGAAGATCAAATTCTCTCAACATTTAAATTTACAAAATAATTATATGAAAATTATTAAGGGCATCATATTTGTTATCTTCGCGGCGGAGGGGATTACCAAATTAATTAGTCTGCCATTTCACGTAAATTATTTCACCCAGTCCGGCTATCCATTAAGTTTTATGTACTTGATTGGAATTTTGGAATTGGCTGGGGCAATCGGCATTTTAATTCCAAAGCTTTCCCTTTTAGCCAATATCGGTCTGTTGTTTTTGCTCGTTGGTATTTATTACACCCATATTAAAAATGGCGATGCAGTCCAGATGATGGGCTTAGCCTTTCTCGCTACTGCTCTTCTCATTACTCACATGGTTTTATGGTTTAAAAAGAGGCGAGACGTGAGACTTTACGTCTAATATTTGGTATAAGTAGAGAATGACCTCAGCAGAATATATTCACTCCCTGCCAAGAAAAATCGTGGGATCAGCGGCAGTATTTTTTAATAGTAAAAACGAACTCTTAATTGCTAAACCAAATTATCGGGATGGCTGGCTGACGCCTGGTGGGGCAGTGGAAGCGCTCGAGTCACCGCTTCAAGGTTGTATTCGAGAAATTAAAGAAGAAATAGGACTTGATATCCCGAATTTGAAATGCATTGGGGTAGGACATGAAGTGGGTGCAACCCCTGATGGAGAAAAATATGATGCTTTGCAATTTACTTTTTACGGTGGAGTTCTCTCAGATGAGCAAATTAGCAATATTACTTTGCAGAAAAAAGAACTCGATGAATATCGGTTTGTTCCACTTGAAGAGGCTTTAAAACTTCTAAATCAAAAATTAGCCCGACGAATTGACCAGGCGCTTAAAGCTTATAATGCGGGAACTATTGCCCTAAGACTCTAGGATCATAGCGCAAACGGTACACATATAAAGTGAGACCTGTAGAAAATGTTTTCATATCGATTCGCTCAAAATTCCGATCAAAATACAGTCTAATTGTTTCTTCGTAACCCTGATCATAACTTAGAAGGACCCAGGCTCGCTCATGACTGCCTTTTAACGTTTCTACTTCTTCCGGTAATTTATTTTCATCAAATCCAGGAATCGGGCCGGTGATAAATCTATTCCACATTGGCAAGGTGGCAATTTCGGCCGAGCCCCGATAGTAATATTCAATGGGATACACGGTAAACGGCGCAGAAAGAATGACAATATCTTGTGGAGCGGTATTTTGCTCAAGATACTCAGCTGCTTCCCGATAATTTTCTTTAGCTGGAGTTGATGGGCTAATCGCTTCAACTGCGAGACTCGCGAGCATGGCAAATATGAGAATCGCTTTCAGGGTTTTTTCCAGTGGTTTTGGATAGGTAGAAAAAATCCAACCGATAAAAAGATACATTGAGGGAATAGTTAAAATAAGGTAACGAGACACGAACAGGGGTCGAAGCGTGACACTGACAATAAAAGCGGCAGCAATGGGAATGAGAATGGACATGAGGATATACACACTTTCCGGTGTAACTTTTCTATTTTGCCGTAAAGCGAGAAAGCCAAACAACACCGTCAATGGCCAGAGCGAGACGAGAATAGTGTTAAGGTGGTCGTTTTGAAAGCCGAAAATAAATTGAGAAAAAGTGTTGAAAATATTAACTGAGGTTGGCGGACTTAAAATGGGGGTGGCATTAGTCACGGTTTGGAGATTTTGCACATACAAAATCCACGGACTGAATAAAGCCAGAATGATAATGCCGATGAGGGCAAATCGCCGAAGAGCGCGAGGCGGAAAGAGATAGCGATACATCAGATAAAAAATGGCCTGGACAATAAGGACAAAAAAGAAAAAATAGTGAGTGAAAATACCAAAGAGGCTGACGAGAAAATAACCAATCCACGAATCGTTGTCATGGTATTGGTAAATGCCAATAAAGAAATACTGGCTCATAATTGTCAGGAGTGTAAAGAGACTATACATTCGAATCTCATTCCCATACCAATTCATGAACGGGGAAATAGCCAAAAGTACGGCGGCGAAAACACCAATCGATCGGCCGAAGGCCCGTTTGCCGAGAAAATAAATGGCTGGAATGGAAAGAATAAAAAAGAGGAGGGAAAAAATTCGACCGGAAAAAACACTATTGCCTAAAAATAATTGCCAAAAGTGCAGGAGCACATGATAGAAGGGAACATGCACATCTTGAGCAATTATATTTAATATTTTTGTGGGCGTATGGCTGGTTTGCCAAAGACTTTGAGATTCATCGAGGCGAATACTTTGACGCGAAAAGAATCCAAGTGACAGGATAGTGACGAAAAGAATAAGACCAATGATGATAGTCGTAACATTCTTTCGGGAATGTACAGAGGTGGTAAATAGAGACATAGATTAATTTAGATACGGCTTTCGGAAATGAGCGGAACCCGAGCAATGTCTTCAGAGTGAACAAGTTGTGACTTTGGACTTCGTTGGGGTGAGGCCGCCTTAATAAAGGGTATGAATATGGCTATATTCAACAAGGTCCACGCTGTGTTCGTTGTTACTGACGCGGTAATACCATCTCGACTTACAGCCCAGATTATGCCCACAAGGGCCACGCAGATGAAGGCCAGATGGGGGATAACGAGGCGAATAAAATTTCCTTGCACGGCTTTTTTTGACGTTATCGAGAAACCACTTTTCTTACCCAGGAGAAGTTCTCCTAAGGCTCGAAGGTGAATAGTCCACGAGCTCATTGAAAAGGCTAGCGCTCGAAAGGTGTAGGAGAAGTTTGTGGAAAGTTGAACGACATATAAGGTGAGAAAAATATAAGGCAAGAACACAATAGCTAAGGCCATGGTAGAAACCATAAAGGGCACCTGACCAGTGAAGAAAAAGACGAGAGGAATAAGGGCGTTAATGAGAATAAAAATTCCGGAAAAATAATAACTAGCTGAAGTTAAGTATTGCACTTTCTGACTCCACTTTAAACCTCGCTTAAAAATTGGATTATATTTGAAGAGTACTTCCAAACTGCCTCGCGCCCAGCGCAATTGTTGTTTGTAATATGACATGAAATCTTCTGGGGCTAAGCCCTCCGCTAAAACTTCCGGTACATACACCGATTTCCATCCGCGCTGGTGAATAAAAAGCCCGGTCACAAAATCTTCAGCAATGTTGGTATCACACATCCCTCCCACCTGAAGCAGAGCCGTCCGGCGAATGACCATATTCGTGCCACACATGGTGACAGCATTTAGTCTGTTTTTGCCTCTGCAGATTGCTCCAAAAAAGAGGGCTTGCTGTTCCCACGCTCCGCCAGTGACATAATTTTCCTTAAAATTTTTATAGTACTGAGGTGATTGGACAAAGCCCATTTTCCGATCAGCAAAATATTTCATCGTTTTGCGCAGAAAGTCTGGGTGGGGGATGTGATCAGCATCAAATATGGTAATAAATGGACTGGTCGTTTGGCGCATTCCATTATTTATATTGCCCGCTTTGGCTCCGCCTGGCACGGTTCTTGTAATGCAATACGCTCCCACTCGAGCGGCCATAGTTTCAATTTCTTGCCAATTATCTTTTTTAGCTACATAGCCATCGTTGAGAATATAAACCCTAAAGTTTGGATAATCCATGGCGAGTGCTGCTCGCGTTGTTTCTTCAACAATCTCAACCGGCTCACCAGCCACGGTGATAAAAACATCAACCGGCTCAGCAAATGCTGGATCACCTTTGGGTAAGTGCTGCATATTCCAAATTGTCTGGATAAAGGTTAACCCTTGCCACGTGAAAAAAAGTTGGCTGGCAATCAAAAGCCAGAAAAGATATACATTTGAAACATTAAACCAGAGGGTAATGACCAGGAGATAAAAAATTGCAATAAAAACATTGATGACCAAAATAAACTTCGGCACTCGGTTTACGAGGAAACTAGTTTTAGGTGAACGTTCGATTTTTGAGTATAAGGCATTCATAAGATGGAAGTTAACGAGTAGTCGTTGTTGTTGAAGATTGGAAATTAACCAGGTTCGGCAGAAGATTGTTGTAGAGAGCAATACCAAACCAAGCCCAGTTGTCATCGTAATACCCGAGGGGAATTTTCCAGGTATTGGAATCGGGCGTAAAGAGAATTTGTAATTTATTATCGTGTATGAGTTTGGCATTTTCAGGATCGGTGACCATGAAATAGCCAAGGGTACCGCCATAAAATGCTGCCGATTGATTTTCGACGATCGGTGCTCCATCGTGGCCGTAGCTCGTATATAAGAGTGATCGTCGTTCCCATTCACTGGTGAGAAAATCCATTTTCTGCAAGATCTCTTTGGCCCGAGGTTCGCCAAACCACAACCAATCAAGAGTAATTCGCCACGGTACTCGAAGGGCATCGAAGCTCAGGTTAGTTGTTAAATTATTTTCCTGTGGCGGTACCAGGTTTCCCGTCTGTCGATCAATCAATACCCAGTCGGGCGGGATGTTGGCTGACTCAGCTTTATCAAGCGGTAATTCGATGCTCTTCTCCAAAACTACGTACGAAGTGTCGACAAGTTTCAACCACGGATGATCATTATCTATCTCAGCAAAAATTCGAAAAGCGTAAGGAGCAAAATATGACGGGTTTATAACCATGGTTCGAGGGGCCACTTTCTCAACATTATTGGCTACGAGATATGGTTCACCTTGAACTTCAACTACTTCATGTTCCCAAATGGCGTCAAGAATAACGTGAGCGTCTCCCAAATAATCAGATTGATTCCAACGCGATGAAGCAAAAATGAGGGCGAGAGCAATGTCGATGTCAGCATCACTGGCCGAATTGTGTCCACCGTTTTCATCAAGAACTCCAAAACTACCGTCGGGTTTCTGCCCAAAGAGCCAGGAAAAAAGTTTGTCATCCCGCTGAAGATTATCTTTGGTCCACTGCCAGCTTGCGTCAAAAGTAGCTTTGTCATCGAGCCACACCGATCGAAGCATGGCGTACGATTCACCTTCAGAGGTGGTGATAAAACCTTTTTGTTTGTCGAGGACTCGAAGCGTTCCAGGCTCAAGATAATCTTTTTTATACTGTTCCCATAAGGCTAGTAATTCCGTTCGAGGCGAAAAGATAATAGGGACTTTTCGCTTCGCACTGTTTTTATACGCCACAAATCCCAACATTCCGAAAGCAACGACAAGGAGAACAATGCCCCAGGCTTTTTGCGACATAACAGATTATGATTCTAGTAATGATTCCGACCATTGTGGTCTCCAAACTGGCACCACTTCGATGTCCGGTTCCCGGACAATCAAGACTGCGCCAATGACCCCAATAACCATAGACGCGGTAATAAGCCCATATGTTACTTCCGGACTTAAACGGTCAAGAGGGAAGTAATAGTTACTTGGGGTAAATTGATTTGCTTCGCCATTTGTTGAGCGCTCAAAAGGGATGGTGGTATTAGCATTTGATGAATCATCTCTAGGTTCAACGGTACCTGACGTGGTGGTTGAAGAGGTATCAGGTTTTTTATCAGGTTTAACTCGGATAGGGGTAACTGGTTTTTTCTCGGGTTCGGTCAACGGTTTTGTTGGGGTAATTGTTTGATTTAAAATATCTTCAAGTTGCTCTCGATAGATTGGGTCGGGTTCAGGAATATCGGTATGAGACACCGGTGTCGTTGTGCTGATGGGGGTTGTGGTTGTCGCCACAGGTTCTGGTTCTAAATTATCTTCATTATTTTCCGAATTTTCTGGGGTCTGGATCTGAGGAGTTTGAGGGAGAATTTGGAGTGGCAGTGGACTTGGGGTGGTGGTTTGGGCAAAACTTATAAGTGGCAGCATCACAAAAAAAATGAGGTTTACCCCGATGATAAAATAAAAATAATAATGGCGGCGAGGCGTCAGGTTCAACATAATAATTAAGGCTATATAAAAGGGTGACGGTGAAAAATCTGGCTTCTTACAAAAATGGCGAACTAACTATGTTTTTTGGTAAAAAGATGAGGTATGATAGGGTGTAAGTTGTTGAGTTACGCGACGTCTAAGTCTCGTCTCTATGGACATAATGCTTTTTCGATATAAAGAAATTTTTTCTCAGTTTATAAAGTTTGCGATCATCGGTTGTATCAATACCAGTGTTGATTTTGCTGTCTATATTGGTTTAACTCGATTCGCACCTTTTTTCGAGGATCAGATTTATTTAGCCAATGCCTGTGCCTTTATTGTGGCGGCTACGTTAAGTTTTTTTGCCAATCGGACCTGGACCTTTGGTCAAACCACAAGACCACGGGTGAGCGAAGCCATAAAATTTTATTCCACCACCGGCACGGGTTTTCTTTTAAACACCAGCATTCTATTTATATTCGTTTCAGTTCTCAATTCGTACGATCTTTTAGGAAAAGTGGTGGCGACGGGGGTGACCATGATGTGGAACTTTCTCCTCAATAAATTTTGGGTCTTCAAAAAATAATATGTACCTCTCAATTATTATTCCAGCCTATAACGAGGAGAATCGAATTCGAAAAACGCTTCAGTCGCTCCACGAGTATATGACTGAGCGGGCTTTTGAATATGAAATTTTGGTAGTTAATGATGGTTCGACTGATCAAACCGCTGAGGTGGTGACTGAGGCGGCAAAAAATATTCCCCATCTTCGATTGATTTCAAATTCAATTAATCATGGGAAGGGTTGGGTGGTGCGCCAAGGTATGATTGAAGCCAAAGGACTTTTTCGATTATTTATGGACGCTGATAATTCAACAGATATCGAAAATATTGAAAATCTTATGCCAGCTGCCCGAGATGAAGGCTATGATGTGGTTATTGGTTCTCGTCGA
>Ga0137433_1000597_pt1 | contig 18604 bp, 7 predicted proteins | sample EasRivERMZT840_2_FD_102335 | JGI IMG/M metagenome (GOLD analysis project Ga0137433, IMG submission 102335) | Soil microbial communities from meander-bound floodplain in the East River, Colorado, USA - East River MetaG ERMZT840_2 | ecosystem: Environmental > Terrestrial > Soil > Floodplain ...
GGCGTTTCCGTGACGCTGACCAATACGGGAACCGGTGTTGCAACGGCCCAGGTGACAAACGAGACGGGTGCATACAATTTTGCGAGTGTGCCGCCGGGGAATTACCGCGTCAGCGCTGCACTGCCTGGATTCAAAACATCCATCACAAACGATGTGCTTGTCGGGACGGCCGCGCAGGTGCGATTGGACGTCACGCTCGAAGTCGGGACCCTGGATTCAACCGTCGAGGTCAGCGTTACGGCCGCGCAGGTGATGACGGAGTCCTCGGCGTCTGTCGGCGACCAGCTTTCCGCACAACGTACGCTGGACCTGCCTCTCGTGGGAAACAACGTTGTCGATCTGGTCAAGATCATGCCCGGCTTTCGAGCCTTTCCTCAGTTCGATGCGCCGGGCATCGCAGTCTATGCTGTATTTGCCGGTCAAACCTCGGACACCGTGAACATCACACGCGACGGGCTCAGCATTACCGACGGGCGAAACAATCCGAGGCAATTCGGTCTCAGTACGACAACGAACATCAATCCGGAGTTGATCGGAGAAATCCGCCTGATCCTCGCGCCAGTCGATGTCGAACTGGGTCGCGGCAACACACAGATTCAAATCCAGACGCGAGGAGGGACCAATACATTTGGCGGAAGCGCCGTCTGGAACATTCAGAACACGGCTCTCAACGCGAATACATGGGCGAACAACAAGAACGTCGTGACCGATCCCAATACCAGGATTTCACGATGGAGTCCTATTCGTCCGGACTGGAGAAACACGCACGATGTAATCCTGACTTACGGCGGTCCGATCAGGAAAAACCGGACATTCTTCTTCGCGTCATACGACCAGCAGACAAGCATCACGCGGGCGCTCCAGACCAATACGGTATTCACCGACGCGGCGCGCCAGGGAATCTTCCGATACTGGGAAAGCTGGAATCCCGGCAACGCGGCATCCGCTCAGCCGACGTTTCCTGCTACACCGGCGACGGCAACGGCGCCGGCCGTCGACTATGCGGGTAATCCGCTGAGGCCGTCGGCTAATCCGAACAACACTCCGTATACCGGTGTACTAAGGTGCTTCAGTGTTTTTGGAACGATGAAGGGTGATGGAAGTCCGTTCACGGCGGCAGATTGTCCCGGCGGTGTCACGTCGTCCAACGGATCTTCACCATGGGATCCGTTCCGCACCAATGCAGACTCCACCGGATACATTCGAAAGGTCCTAGCCGCGATGCCGAAGGCGAACTACTTTGCCACCGGAGACGGTCTCAACACGGCCGGTTATCAGTGGGTACGCCGGGCCCGAGGTCAGGGTGGCGCGACGGCAGCGGCCGGCGTGAGCCCGTTTGTCGAACGCAAGGAGATCGACCTCCGGATCGATCACAATTTCAATTCGAAGCACCGGGTCAGCGGCACCTGGAGCTACGAACGCAGCGACAGCGAGGACTTTCTCGCGACTTGGCCCGGCGGTTCGCACGGCTCAACCAGGAGAAGACCGCACGTCCTGAACATCACGGGAACTTCGACTCTGTCCAACACGATGGTGAATGAGGTTCGTTTCGGCCTGCGGTATGCCGTGGCGAGCCGATCCCCGGCGCTTGAAAGCAGCGACGCGGCAGTTCGTGAAGCTGCGGCCGATTGGTATCTCAAGGGGGGAGCGTATCAGGTGCTCTTCACGCCTGCCGGCGTCGGCAACGGAATGATCAACACGACTGCACAGAGTTCCGGAGACATCAGTCCTCTGTACAGCTACGCGGACACGCTCAGCTGGAGCCGCGGACGCCACGCCCTGAAGGTCGGAGGCGAAGTCCGCTTCACGCGTTCCAACGGATATAACAGCACCGGCGGAAACGTCAGTCCGTTGATCACAGGAGGCGCTTCCACCGGTTTGGACAGCGGACTCAGCAGCACGGGCAATTTCACGACTCAGTTGCCGGGATTCCTTCAGGCGTCGAGAACAGCGTCCAGCAACCTTTTGTATTTTTTGAACGCCTCCATCGCGAATGCATCGCAGCTCTATTGGATCGACGCGGCTGACGATGTAAAGAACGGAACATGGCAGGACATCGCCACGAGTGAAAGGAAGTATCGCAATCAGGTTCAGAATGAAGTCTCGTTCTTCTTGAAAGATGACTGGAAAGTTCGGAACAGGCTCACGCTCAACCTCGGGCTGCGCTGGGATTATTACGGATCGCCGTACATCGGATCGGGATTCACGTCGTCAGCAGTCGGACTGGGTGCGGGTTTGTTCGGCGTCGGCCGTGCCGCAACCGAAGGATTGTTCGACAGGTGGCTGACGCCCGGAAGCACATACCTCACCGGTTATGGCTCGAGTGTGCCTGCAGCCAATGCACTCGCCTGTGTGAAGGGCGTGAGTCAGTCGCCGTTGCTGCCGGTTTCAACTTGCGATCCGAACACGCTGACGCAAATCGAATTTGTCGGTCCTAATACACCGAACCCGGACAAGGTCGTAATCCCGAACGACTATAAAAACTTTGGTCCGGCTGTCGGCTTCGCGTGGCAGCTTCCCTGGTTCGGAGAAGGGAAGACAACTGTACGCGGCGGCTATCAGATCACCTACGGCGGCGCGGGCCGGAGCGGCGGTCAGCTTGATACCTTGCTGGGTTCTGCGCCGGGTGTCGCGAATTCGGCCGTAACGCAAATCACAGATCCCAACATCGCGCCGATACTGGCGTCGCGCGCGCTGAACCTGAGCGATATTCAGGCGCTGATTCCAGTCCGGCCGTTGAACGCTCCCGGAGCTACAGCAACCATCTACGGACGCGCCGTGAATTTCGAAGCGTACGACCCGAAGTTCACCACACCCTACATTCAAAATGCGACGCTGCAGATCACACGGGATCTCATGCGCAACCAGACACTCGACATCAAATACATCGGGACGTTTGGCCGGAAGATCCTCGATTCGTTCAATCTCAATCTCGCCACCGTCTTCGACAATCCCGAACTCTTCGAAGCGCTCAAAATCACGCGCGCCGGCGGGGATGCCGTGTTATTCGATCAGATGTTTGCGGGGCTGGACATTCATGGGACCGCGGGAACCGGGTACGGGCCCGTGGGCACTATCGGCGCGAACGGCGTTCTCCAGCGGGGCTCTGCCCATCTCCGGCGCAACGCGACGTTCACAGCAAACCTGGCAAACGGGGACTTTGTGAGCGTCGTGAATTCGCTGATCAGTTTGAACACTGCAACCGGACTGCAGAATCTGCCGACCGGTATGGCCGGCGTCAGCGGCCGGGTGTTGCGCAATGGCTGCGACCGTCTGGCGAATGGTATGACAAACATCCCAACGCGGTGTTTTCCCGAAGACTACTTCGTGACGAATCCGCAGTTCAACACGGCCACGTATTGGGGAAATCTCACTCACAACAATTATCACTCGATGCAGATCCAGCACACGATCCGCAACACCCAGGGTTCGAACCTCCAGACCACATACACGTGGTCCAAGCTGCTGACCGATCACTACAACCAATGGGTCGATCCGCGAAACCGCCAGGGGGACTATTCGATGGATTACGCCGGCGTTCCGCAGGAGATCCGGATGAACGGCACGTTCGAACTGCCGATCGGTCCGGGCCGGCTGCTTTTCCGGAACAGCGGCGGATGGCTTGCGCGCGTTTTGGAGAAATGGCAGGCGAGCATTGTCTACAACTGGGGTTCCGGGCAACCACGAGATACGTTCTCGGCGCGAAAGCTGTATCAAGGTGGTGGTGGAAACCAGCCGCAGGCGCGGCCCGATATCGTCGGACCGTGGGTGAATCCGAAGACGGAGTTCAAACAGAATGGTCCCAACAACGATACCGGCACGATCTATGGCTTTCCGAATCCGTACGTGACCTTCCTCGATCCCCAGTGCAGCAACCTCGTCGGAGGGGCGGACAGCATGGGCTTCAGCCTCCGGGACAATTGCACGCTCAATGCTCTCGCCAAGGTCGTCGATCCTGGAACGCCGGGCGCCTTTGCAATGTCCGACGGTAAGTGGGCCGTGCCGGTTCTGCAGAATTCGCTGCCCGGAACTCAGGGAACCCAGGGCGCGCGCATGCTCCGGCTTCCCGGCAGATGGTTCTTCGATGCGGCTTTGGCCAAGACGTTCCGGCTGGGAGAATCCAGGACGCTCCAGTTCCGCATCGACGCGAACAACATCCTGAATCACCCGAATCCCGGCGAACCCAACTTCAATGTCGGAAGCGCCGATTTCGGGCGTGTCACGGCGAATAAGGTCAGCCTGAACACGTCACCACGTGCGTTCCAGGCGAAGATCCGTTTGGGTTTCTAGGGTCTGCAAAAAATGGGGTCGTAGCCCTATTTACCTATTTTCGCCGCCACCATTTTGTGGGTACGGAAAAACTCGGCTGGCGAAAATAGGTAAATAGGGCTACGACCCCATTTTTTGCTCAGGCGTGCGGTTCCGCGTACATGGTGAATCGCGCGACGGATCGATAGCCCATGCGTTGATAGATCGGAAAGCCGGCTTCCGTCGCGTGCAGAACCGTGCGCGTGATGCCGGTGGCTTTGCGAGCTTCCTGAAGCGAATGCCACATCACCGACTCGGCGTAGCCTTTGCGCCGGTGGTCCGGATGGGTTGCGACCATTGCGACATATTGAATCCCGTCCACGATCCAGACGCCCGCCGCAGTGATGGGCTGGCCTTGCAAATAGCCGACGTATCCGAAGACGTCGTCGCCGAACATACCTTCAAAAAAGGATTCACGACCGATTTCGGGAGGAATGCCGTACGCGGCGCAGTTGATATCGGAAGCTGCGAAGCAGGTTTCGCGGTTTTCGATACGGCGGTAGTCGAGAGGGGCGTTCGTGCCCGCGGTGATCGATGCGACATCCGCGACCATTCCGATGAGGGGCATTGCGGCGTGCAGGCCATAACGGCTGAATGCGTCCTCCTCGGACGCGCGGACCGATTCCGGCAGCCACTCGGTACATGAACAGAACATCCAGGGGACGCCGGATTTCGAACCGTAGTCCTTCACAGCAGTAATCCGGTCATTCAATTCGTTTGCATTCAGAACCGGAGCGGACAGAAATGCCATGTTGAAGAACGCCAGGGGAACGTTTGCGAAAGTGAAGGTCACTCCCGGCGTTTCCTGGACGCGGCCCCTGGGCCCACCCCTGGCGAATCGACTCCATGCGCCTATCGCCTGCTGATTGGACTCGTATAGCTCCGTGGGTTCCTGGAGTGTCATTTCAGCGATGTGCCTGCAATCTTTGCTTTCACCAGTTGCTCAACGATTCATGAGTTTTCGCGCTTCATCTTTTCTATCGATAACGATAACGCAAAAGGATCTTCCAAATCGGCGATCGGCGAGGGCTAATCGCTAAATGAGGAAGACAGCGTGCTTGTCCAGGCGTGAGTTCATCGCCAAGCAGGCCGCAAGCACTTCAGTCGCGAAACCTGGATTTTTCGTCATTCAGCGATCAGACCTCGCCGATCGCCGATTTGGAACATCCCTTTGCACTATCATTATCGATAAAGAAGACGAGAGCGAAAACTTATGAATAGTCCGGGCTAGTTTCCGACGGTCCTTCGAATGGAGTCCTGATTTCTCAACACCTCTTGTTGGGCCATGAACTTTTGAACAGTTTGCTTGAACAGCTTCAGCGAGGACTCGGGGAAGGCGAGGAGAAAGCGTTCGAAGCGATGATAGTCGAGCGAGAGCAGGACTGCCGGTTCGGCGGCCATCAACGTCGCGTTGCGCTTGGCGTCTGTGAACATGCCGTATTCACCGACGACCGTGCGAGGTCCGACCACATCCGTCATCTTTTTAGCGCCGGGCAGGAACACCTGGATATTACCCTCGGCAACGATGAACACTTCGCCGGCCTTGTCACCGGCGCGGCAGATGATGTCGCCCTGGGCATAGCGCTTCTCCTCGAACATCGACGCCAGCAGCCGGAGTTCGTTCATCGGAACGGACTGGAAGACCTCGCTGCTTTGCAGCACCAGCAGGCGTCTTCGGAGACTGGGCTCGTCCATCACGCGCATCTGCTCGTTGAAAAAACGCGATGACCGCAGGCTCATTTCACGCCATCGGCGATTTTCGCTGAAATGACGCACCGGCAGAATAGACGCATCGCCGCTGATCCGCGCCGCTTCGCGCAAGCCGGATGTGTAGGCTCCGTGCGTGCAACCCCACTGATACGGGTTCGTCGCTTCACCTGCGAAGTAGAGCCAGTCTGCTACCGGTTCCGACAATGTCCGGACGTCATCAGGCGTGGCGCCGACCTTCATAAAGGTGTAAGCGCCCATCGAGAACTCGTCTCCGGACCAGTTCGACCGGAGAATCCGCGTCGTCGGGGGGATCTTGTGCCCGAAGCAGTTCTCCAGGACGCGCGTGCCCCACTCCTCCGCTTCGGCCGAATTGCATTGCTCGAGCCACTTGCCCAGAGCGCCTCCAGCCTGAATCTGAAGACAAGGGATGCGCTGCGTTTTCCAAAGGTTGACGATTTGAGTGGGCTCGAACGGCGTGTTCCTGGTGATGTGGCCGAAGACGTATTGATCTCTATTCCAGAAAACTTCTTTGAAGAAGAAAAACATCTTGCCCAGGACGCCAACACCCAGACGGTCGATTGCTTTCTGTTTGTAGCCGCTGAGCGGCGGGTTGAACAGCACGCGTCCGCTTTTCAATACGCCGAGCGGAAGTGTGACGATGACGCGATGTCCGTAATACTCGTTTTCCTGCGTTCGTACCAGGACTCGACCCGCAGGATGCGGCTTGTAGTCGATATGTGTCACGACTTCCTGATACCGGATGTCCAGGCCGGCCTCGAGCTTGGAAACCAGGCTCGCATAGCCGTCGACGAAAACGCTGTCGCCGTATCCGTAAACTTCGTAGCTCTCGTCCCAGTTGAGTGTCGAAAGGAGATCGGTCGGGGCCGCACAATCCTCGCGAGCAAACAAAGCCACGTGCCACGCCAGATCGAGATGCATGGCTTCATCTTTTACGCCGAGACGCGGAAGGACTTCCTGAACCGCTTGCGCGACGGAAAAGTCCGCCCGGCCCTGTCGAATGGCCTCGCGCCGCAGTCCTTCCAATGCGTCGCGCAGGCGGTCAGCCAAAAGGATGCTTTTCCATTTCTCTTCGGGGGTAATCCGTCCAACGCCTTCGCGGGACATCTCGATGGCTTCCCAACCGCCGCGGTACGTGCTGTCTCCTCCGACGAAAACTGTCGGGATCGCATGCTGGCGCGCCAGGTTCGTGATGGGGTTTCCTTCGGTGCCGTAGATCCAATGAGCGCCGACGTCCACGCAGTACTGCGTCAGAATTCGCCCGCCGCTTCGCTTCCGCGCTTCCAGCACAACAACGTTGTAGCCCCTGTCGCGCAGAGCGGTTGCGGCGGCCAGGCCTGCCAGTCCCGCGCCAACGACAATAATTCGTTCGCTTAACATTGGCTTCATGCCTCCGAGAGCCTCGTTTTGAGGCGGCCTAGGATACAACGTTCATGAATATCAAGCGAGTTGGTTAGTCTCGAATTACCGTGCGCGGCCGACTGCGAAGGAAATACCGGACAGGTAGGACTCGAGTTTCTCTTTCTCGACCATCTTTTCAGCGATGGCGGATGCGGGGGTATCGGGATCGTCCAGGATTTTCCCGATAATCTTGATGGCGCTTTCGATCCGTTCGATCTCGGAGTCAATGTCGGCATTGGCCGCAGCATCGAGGCGCAGTTTAACCGCCTGCCTCACCGCCGGGCTTCCGGAATCCTGCGACCTGGCGTTGCCGCCGGGCTCCCCTGCCTTTTCCTGCATCAGGTCCTGAATCCGCGCTTCATATTCGCGGCGAAGATGTTCCATATCCTCGGAACCCATCTCGTTGCGAAGCTCCGCGACCGTATTCTTGAGCCGGCGCACTTCCTCCTTCGCAACTGCAAGTTCGTCGGAGGACTGGATGGCACTCTCGTGATACTTCAGGATTGAGGCGCGCGCTTCGCCGAGCTGGCTTTCAAGTTCCTTGATGCGCGCTTCTTCAATCGTGCCGGTGCGGCCGTACAACCGCATTACTTCTTCTTTTTCCTGATAGGGATTTCCAGTTGAGTACTTCCGCAGCCGCATCAACTCCGACATCAACTTCTTCTTATCTTCGTCCCATGCCATCCTGGCGCGCAGCAGCTCGTGTTCAAGATCGAGGCGCAGCTTCGTCGCTTCGATCACCTCAGAGTCGCCGCTTCCACCGCCGGATCTTTTGGCGGTCGAGAGCTCGGCTTCAAGGTTGTCGATTTCCGCATTCAGCCTGCGACGTTCCGCGCGAAACTTATCGGTCGCTTGTTCCAGCTCTTCCTCGACGCGGTTCTTTTGCCGCTTCAGTTCGCGCATCTGAGCGTCGAACTCCGCCTGCACTTCCTCGACGATTTTCTGACGAATGGCGTCGTTTTCCACGGGGGGAGATTATAACGATTTCAAGGGTCCGGTACTCGTTTTAGAGAGAAGATTACCGCGTGTTTTCTGCCGTTCCACGTCGCGCGCTCCCGCTTCTGCTGCTGCTTTCAATCTGCAGCGGCGCCGCGGCTCTCATTTACGAGATCGTCTGGTTGCAACTTCTGGAACTTGTCGTAGGGTCGTCTGCGGTGTCGCTCGCCGTTCTGCTGGCGACCTTTATGGGTGGGACTTGCCTTGGCAGCCTCATCCTCCCACGTATGGTTTCTTCGCGACACGACCCGCTCCGTGTCTATGCTGTCGTCGAGCTGGGTATCGCGGTCCTGGCGGTTCTGGTGCTTCTCGTGATGCCGTTCGTCGGCGCGGTGTACGCCGAATGGGCGGGATACGGTTTCGGAGGATTCCTGCTGCGCGGCGCCGTCGCCGGCATCTGTCTCCTGCCGCCGACATTTCTCATGGGCGCGACGCTTCCGCTGCTGGCGCGCCGGGTTGAAGCGACCGACCACGGACTCGCCTGGCTTGGTCTCCTCTATGCAGGCAACATCGCGGGCGCCGTTTTCGGATGCCTGGCGGCCGGCTTTTACCTGTTGCGTGTCCACGATGTGACGACTGCGACATTGGTGGCCGTCGCGATTAACGTCGTCGTTGCTCTGATAGCGTGGCTTCAAAAGTACGATGTGCCCGCCGTCCCTCCGGCACCCGTAGAAACTCCGCAACGTGGATCAAGCCGCGGACTGGAAGCTTGCGTCTACGCAACCATTCTGCTGTCCGGCTTCTGCGCGATGGCGTCCGAATCCATATGGACCCGCATGCTTGGACTTCTCCTCGGCGCATCGGTCTACACGTTCGCAATCATCCTCGCCGTCTTTCTCGCCGGTCTTGGAATGGGCAGCGCGATCGGCTCTCTTATCTGTCGAATGGTTTCGAGTCCACGCATGGCATTGGCCGCGTGCCAGCTTCTGAACGCCGGAGCTATCGCCTGGACGGCGCACATGCTGGGCGCATCCTTTCCTTACTGGCCGATCACCCCGTCTTTGTCTTCGAGCATCTGGTTCAACCTTCAACTCGATCTCAACCGCGCCTTATGGGCTCTGTTGCCGCCGACGCTACTCTGGGGAGCCAGCTTCCCGCTTGCTTTGGCCGCGCTGAAATCGAGCAGACGGGATCCCGGGAAACTGGTCTCGACGGTTTACGCCGCCAATACGATCGGAGCGATTGCAGGCGCGCTGTGTGCAAACCTGCTGTTCATCGGTTGGATCGGATCGCAACGGTCGGAGCAATTGCTCATCGCCGTGTCGGTTGCTGCGGGTCTGCTGATGCTCATGTCGGAAGAAGCGCCGGGAATGCGTTGGCGCTGGGGTGTCGCTGTCCCTGCAGTGCTCGCGGCAGGGCTGTTGATCGCCACTGTTCCACCACTCTCGAAGGACCTTGTGACCCACGGCCGGTTTGCCCCGACGTGGGTAGGCAAGAGCGACATTGTTTATGCGCGCGAAGGAATGAACGCAGCGGTTGCCGTTTCCGTGTTTCCCAACGGCGCTCGGACATTTCATGTCGCAGGAAAAATCCAGGCTTCGAGCGTCGAGCGTGACATGCGGCTTCAACGAATGCTCGGACACCTGACATCGCTGACGCCGCGCCACGCGCGTTCCGTGCTGGTCATCGGATGTGGGGCAGGTGTCACGGCAGGCGCGGTCTCCATCGATCCGCAAATCGAACGCGTGACGATCGTCGAGATTGAGCCGCTCGTTCCTGAAGCAGCCTCCGCTTATTTCGCGGAGCAGAATTTCGATGTCGTCCGCAACCCGAAAGTCAGGATGCACATCGATGACGGCCGACATTACCTTTTGACCACGAAGGAACGTTTCGATGCGATCACTGCCGATCCGCTGGACCCCTGGGTCAAAGGCGCTGCGAACCTGTATACGAAGGAGTTCTTCGAGGCCGCCAGACAGCGCCTGAATCCCGGCGGCGTCGTTACCGTATATATCCAGCTTTTCGAAACCAATCTCGATGCGGTCAAGAGCGCAGTGGCGACGTTCCTCGAGGTCTTTCCGAACGGCACTCTATGGGGCAACACCTACGAAGGCCGCGGCCACGACATGCTGCTGCTCGGACAAGTGGAACCGCTTCGCATCGATCTCGACGAGATGGACGAGCGATTGAGTCGTCCGGAGTATGCGCATGTCGCACAGTCGCTAAGCGATATCGGCATGAACTCCGCCCTCGATCTGTTTGCGACATACGCAGGAAGGGGCTCCGATCTGAAGGAATGGTTGAAGGATGCAGCCATCAATCGAGATCGAAATCTCCGCATGCAGTATCTCGCAGGAACCGCGCTGAACCTGGATGACAGCGCGGCCATCTACGAAGACATGCTCGCGTACCGGACGTTTCCCGCCGATCTTTTCGTCAGCAAAAACGGTCGAGTGGATTCGCTGAGGGAGGCTGTCCTTCGAGAAAGCCAGTGAGTCTGGAACACAAAGGCGCCTTTATGTTCTACGGTTTTGAGCTACGCTTTCACCCGTATGAAAGACACGGTTTTCACCATGCGGTCCACGCCTTACAAATTCGGTCCCGGAGTGACCGAAGAGATCGGCGATGACCTTGTTTCTCTTGGCTTGAAACGCGTCCTGATCGTCACCGACGCGGGCGTTTTCGCAACAGGTCTTCCGGAGCTTGTGATCGGTCTGATCCGTGAGAAGGGAATCGAGACGGGCGTTGTTCGGGACGTCAGCATCGAGCCGACGGATACATCGGTGAAGGCTGCGATTGAGTTCGCGAAGGCTTTTGCTCCGGACGGCTACGTTGCGGTCGGCGGCGGCAGCGTGATGGACACGACCAAGATGATGAATCTTTACGTCACGTACCCCGCGCCGTTTCTGACTTATGTCAACGCGCCGATCGGCGAGGGGCGCCCGGTTCCCGGTCCGCTCAAGCCGATGGTGTGCCTTCCGACCACGGCGGGCACGTCATCCGAGAACACTTCGGTCGCCATCGTGGACATCACGGATTTGCATATGAAGACCGGGATCTCCCATCATTATCTGCGCTCGACGCTGGGCATCCTCGATCCGCTGAATTCGATTTACGTTCCTCCGATGGTCACCGCCTGTTCCGGCGCCGATGTGCTCACGCACGCGATCGAGTCCTATACGGCCCTCGCTTACAACGAACGTGAGAAGCCGGCCACACCGGCTGAGCGGCCGCCCTATCAGGGCGCAAACCCGATCAGCGATCTCTGGTGCGAGAAGGCGATCAAACTTGTCCGCGAGTTTCTGCCCAGAGCCGTGAAGGACGGCCGGGATTTTGAAGCGCGCACACAGATGATGCTAGCGACGGTCTACGCTGGAATGGGATTCGCGAACGCCGGCGTCCACATCCCGCACGCGATGGGATATCCGATCGCCGGCAATGTCCGTGGATTTCATCCTCCGGATTATCCCCAGAAGAAACCGCTCGTGCCTCATGGCATGTCGACGTCGCTCGGAGCGCCGGCCTCGTTTCAGTTCACGGCGAAAGCCAAGCCGGATCGGCATCAGGAAGTCGCCGAGTGGATGGGCGTGAAGACCCGCGGTTCCGGGGCCGATTCGGCCGGCCACGCATTGCGCGAAGCGTTCATTGGATTCATGCAAAGCATCGGCATGCCGAACGGGCTCTCCGCCGTCGGCTATACGTCCGCCGACATTCCCGTGCTTGCCGAAGGCACGCTGAAGCAGAAGCGCCTGATCGCTCTCTCACCCGAGACCGTCACACAACAAGCGGTCGAAACGATGATCGAACGATCGCTTGTCGTCTGGTGACGGGAAAATGGGGTCGTAGCCCTATTTACCTAATTTGCCGGCCGACATTTCCCGTACTTCGAAATCTCGGCGGCAAATTAGGTAAATAGGGCTACGACCCCATTTTTCCTTCTCGAACTAGAAGTTGATCCGACCCGTCAGCTGCACCGTTCGCGCGCCATCCGCAGCCGTCACCTGGCCGAAGGTCGTCGCGAAATTCGTGAGACCAACAGTGAAATTCGTATTGTTGAACGCATTGAACATCTCGGCGCGGACTTCGAAATCGATCTTTTCCGTGACTCTTGTCCGCTTCGATGCCGCGAGATCGAACACGATGAAGCGCGGACCATACACCACGACGCTGGAGGCGCCGCAGTCGCCGTCATAGTGCTCGAGGCAATCCCGGCTGTTTGCCGGCGCGATGTAGCGTCCTTCTGGGATGCCCTGATTGCTATAACCGCCAACGCCCGTGATACTCACGTTGTTTGCGCGATTCGTGTTGACCCGGATGTCCTCCGGCATCGAATACACGCGCCTGGCTGCATCGTCGAACTGGAGCTGCAAAGCCTGCTGAACATCCTTGCGAGTCATGCCGACAAGGCGGACATTTCCCAGGTCGATCGGATCGCCGCTCTGAATGCGGCTTGTACCACTGACCTGCCAGCCGCTGACAATCTTTTGCAGCGTGCCGCCGGTGTTTCCCAGAAGCCAGTGTCCACTTCCAAGCGGAAGGTCATAGATGAAGTCGGCCTTCCACACCTGCGGAATGTTGGGCGACGTCGTGGTCGAGATCCCGTTGACACGATTCCGGCGAAGAGACAGGAAGTTGCCGATCATCGTCTTCGAGAAAACATAGCTGGAGTTCATCGCCAATCCCCGGGACATACGTTTACGGAATTCCACGGCGACCGAGTTGTAACGCGTGTAGCCGCCGTTCCGGATCATGTTCACGTCGTCCAGATCCGGGTTGACGAAGAAGAAGTTGCTGGCCATGCCGGCATTCGTCCCGTTCCGCCGCCGTGTGGCGTCGTTGTAAATGTCGGATGCCAGTGTGTACGGGGTGGGACTATTGACAGCCAGACGATTGACCAGCGTCGTGTTGCTGAACGTCGCCGCCGTATACGCGTTCGGATCGCCCGCATTGGTGCTTCCGGTAAGGAAGCCGAGCAGGATCGGCAACGGCGTCGTGCCGGTTCCCGGGCCTGCAAACCGGAACGTGGATCCACGGTTCGCGGCGAGGTTCGCCTGAAGATTGGCCATGGCGACTTTGAATTCATCCATGAATCCGTTCTCGAGAAGGTTCACTTCGTTCAGGTTGACGGTTTCGCTTCTCTTGATGCTGAAGTTCCCGACATATCGAACTTCGAGTACCGTGTCCCTGCCCAATTGGCGCTGGACGCCAAGCGTATACGACTGGACGTAGGGCATCTTGAAATCTCGAACGAAGACATTCGCGTCGTTCGTGGCCTCGTATGTCGTGAATGGAAATACCGGCTTGGTCGGGAAATTGCCCGGTCCCAGCCGCTGCGGTTCGCGCAGAAGCAACGGCAGTGTCCCGAGATTTCCGTTCGTGACGTTTCGAGTCAACGTGATCTGATTGCCCGGGTTTCCGTCATACCCTTCGTTGAAGAGGGAATTCGACCGGCGGATAAACGCGATCGAGTAGCCGCCGCGGAACACGAACGATTCTCCCGTCAGCCGTTTCAACCATCCGTCGTTGACCTTCGGTGTCCACGCGAAACCCACGCTGGGAGCAAGATTCATCCGGTCGTTGTCGTAAACGGGCTCTCCCGGTTGCAACGCCGTGAAGGCCGTCCTGGTTCCGGTGAAGACGCCCGGCTTGAACAGATTGCCGGGGCCCGAGACTCCGTAGAGTCCCTCGATGGTGGTTTGCGAGTACCGGTTGTTCTGCGCGATATAGGGTGACTGAACTTCCCAGCGGAGGCCGTAGTTGAGTGTCAGGTTCGATTTTGCGCGCCACGAATCCGAAACGAAGAGACCGAGTTCGCGTTGCCGTCCACGATCGATGTCGTCCGCGAGATACGTGAACTCGCCCGTTTTTTCGTCGACGGTCGCATTACCCGTGATCTGCGTTACGCGTCCGGTGAGGACCGCGTAAAGACTTCGAGCGCGGGTCAGGTCCGCTGTCGACGCGCCCAGGAAATTCGCGTTGGTGAACATCGCAACGGCCGGGTCATTGGTGTCCACGCCGAACGAAATCTGCGGCACGACCGTTACGCCGACCTGGTAGGAATTCGATTGCGTAAACGTCCCGCCCATACTGATGTTGTGCGTGTCCTTCTGCCAGTTCAGCGTATCGCTGATCGTGCGGTTCGGCGTATTCCGCCGGCTGCCCGTCGCGGAGGTTGTGGCGTTGGCGATACCTGCAGCGCTGATCTGTAGATTAAAACCGGCCTGGTTGGCGATGTCCCCGACGAACTGAGCCTTGCTGACTTCGGGCCTGAAGCGGACAGTGCCGCCGCTCAATCCGACGCGGGCTTCATTGACCAGCCGCGGAGTGAGAGTTGAACGCAGCGCGAGCGAGTAAGTGTAACGATCGGAGCTTTGGCCTCCGATGTTGGGAAATCCAGGGAAAGCGGGATCGATGCTGTTAATCGTATCCGGGAAACTGTTGAACCTCTGATACCAGTACGATGTTTCGACGTGGTGACGATCCGTCACATTGACGTCGAAGCGGAACGTCGGGTAGCGGTTTTTGGACTCGGCCCGGTTCAGTAATCTCAATCGTTGAAGGGTCGGCTCCGGCTCCTGCGTGAGGCCGCCGACGCCGTCGGCCGCTGTCCGGATATCCTGCAGAAGCTTTCCGATGACCGGATCGACAGTTGCCGTGTGGCCATTCTGAGCCGCGAGTTGCAGCAGGTTTACAGGGTTATTCGCATTTGCCGTGTACCGAAAGACGCCGGCCTGTGCTTCAGGCGTTAGGACCAGGCGCGTGCGGGCAATCTGATTGGGAACGCGGCTTTCTTCATAGTTGACGAAGAAAAATGCGCGATCGCGAATGATCGGCCCGCCCAGTTTGAATCCGTATTGATTCTGGATTTGCCGCGGTCTTGGCGCTTTTCCATTCACCGTTACGAGATCGCGATTGTTGAACCAGCTGTTGGAATTCAGCGCGGCGTTTCGATGGAACTCATAGACTCCGCCATGAAACTGGTTCGATCCCTGGCGCGTCACCATCTTCACATGGACGGCTCCCTGACCCGTCGCATCCGCTCCGGCAGCAGCGGTCGATACCGTGACTTCTTCCAGCGCGTCGGTGCGAGGGCTCACATAGCTGAAAAAGTCGGTGTCTTTTTGATACTCCTGCGTATTCACGCCGTCGATCGTGATGTTGATCGCCTCACGCGAAAGACCGTTGACGCGGCTGGCGCGAAAATCGCCGGTGGAGTTGATGCCGGCGAGCAGCGTCACCATGGCAAGGCCGTCGCGCGAAACCGGCAGGCTCAGAACCTGGCGCATGTCCACGGTGGTGGAAACGGTTGCCGTCTGTGTCTGCAGGAGTTCCGTGCCTGCTTCCACGGTAATGGATTCCGTGACGTTTCCGACCTGAAGCACGACGCGAACATTCGCGGGCGTTCCGGCATTGATCCGGACATCCGGAATGATTGCCTGTTTGAAACTCGGAAGGGAAACGGTGACCGTATAGACGCCCGGTGTCAACGCGGGCACGGTAAACGTTCCGTTCTCGATCGTGATCGTTTCAAAGCGCGCGCTCGTCGCATTGTTCGTCACGAGAACGGACGCTCCGGGAATGAGAGCGCCGGAAGGATCGGATACGGATCCTGAAAGCGGCGCTGTCGAACTGATCTGGCCGGCTGCCGATGTCACAGTGAACCAAAAGGCCAGGCAAATGCCGGCCCATCGATGGGGTCGCGTCATGGATGATCTCCTCTCGCGTGCTTATCCCCCGTATCTTCGTGGATGCGGTTGTGGGGTTGTTGGGGGCGAATATACGACAGGATGTGATGAACTCACATCGAATTTGAAATCCTCGCCGCGATCATGATCATATACCGGCATGACAAACCACTCCGCGGGTAGCGCCCCGTTGTCGCGACGTGATCTGATCAAATGCGGTTTCGCAGGGCTGACGGTGATCGCGACGCCAGGGATCCTTGTTTCGAGTCCGCGACAGACGCCAGTTAATGACGGCGACTTCATCCTGGTGAATGGAAAATTCGTGGACGGCCGCGGTGTTGTCGGAACATCGCTCATCGCGAGGAACGGACGCATTGCGAGCGTCGGTCAGGCCGCCTCGCCGATAACAGGTATTCGAACGATCGATCTTGGAGGACGAACCGTCGTTCCCGGATTCTTCGACGCTCACGTGCATTACACACGAGCGGGTGTGAATCCCGGTTATGAGGCACGTCGGATCGAAAGAGCTTTTTCGATCGCCGAGCTCAAGGAAGCAATTTCACGTCGTGCTGCGTCGGTTCCGCCTGGACAATTCATCACCTGTATTGGCGGTTGGAACCATACGCAGTTCACAGAAGCACGGCGCCCGACAAAGGCAGAACTCGACGAAGCCGCGCCCAGGCATCCCGTCTACATTTCGGGAACCGGTGGAGGTACGGGCGCTATCACAAACCGCCTCGGTCAGGCCTTCTTTGCGTCGAAGGGAGTCATGGTTGATGAGGTGAGCGGTGTGGTGTCCGCCGCAAACGCGGCAGTAACAGCTCTGCAGATGTTGCAGACTCCGGAAGACAAATTTCGCGGCACGGCCGAATTGAACGCTCACGCAAACAGTTTGGGTTTGACAGGCGTGATCAACGCCGGCAATTTCCCGGATCAGGAATATCCGCTTCGACTCTGGCGGCAGGACAAGCTGACGATTCGAATGCGGCCGCTCTTTCCGGCGGATTCACCGCAGCAGGTCGAGGCGCGAATTGCGAACAACTTTGGTCAAGGTGGCCGGGCGGTTGGTGACGATCTGTTTCGCGTGGCAGGGTTCGGGGAACGCATCGGTGGAAACGACACCACATCGAATGGGTTCGAGCCGACAGCTCGAGTAATCGCCAAAGGTGGCTGGCTGTTGCAGCAACATTCGATAACGGCTGCGGAGAACGACTTTCATCTCGCGGCGTTTCGATCCATCGCGAAGGAGTATCCGATCGACGGCCTGCGCTGGTCATTGATCCACCTTCAGGCCATTGACGCGACCCGCTTGAAAGCCCTGATGGAACTCGGAGCCGGCGCCAGCGCCCAAACGTGGACGTATCTCGGAACTGGCGGTGGTCCGCCATTCCGCCGGATCGTCGATTCCGGAATCCACGCCGGTGTCGGCACCGATTCCACAAACGTCTCGGCACTCGATCCCTGGTTGTCACTCTTCTACATGACCACCGGGCGAAACCTCGCCGGCACGCTCACAAACGATGGCCAGCAGATCTCGCGCGTCGAGGCGCTGCGCCTGTACACCGAAGGCGCTGCATGGTTCTCCTTCGACGATCACCAGGTCGGATCGTTCACCGCCGGCAAGTACGCGGATCTCGCAGTCCTCAGTGACGACTACCTCACCGTGCCGGAGGCGAGAATCCGCAAAATCGATTCGGTCCTCACACTCGTCGGCGGCAAAGTCGTCCACGCCACGACTCCGTTCGCTCAACTTTTCAAATGAACTAACGCGAATGCTTGAGGTCGAGAGGCACTCGGGCGTGAATCGTCGTTCCGCCGTTGAGGTGTGAGTCGATGTGCAACGTTCCATTCACGAGTTTCAGCCGCTCCTGCATGCTGATGAGGCCCAGCCCGGCGCCCATTGCCGCGTCGGGTTTAAAGCCGGCTCCTGAATCGCGAACGGTGAGAGAGACTCCCTCCGATGCACCGTGCACTTCAACGTCGAAGTGACGCACCTTGCTATGCTTCACCGCGTTGTGAAGGGCTTCCTGCAGGACCCGGAACAGACATAGTGAAATATCCTGAGCCACCGTTTCCGGGACGCCACCCTGGGAGAAGTTGATTTCTACTTTCTGTTGCCTGGATAGCTCCGAGCAGAACCCTTGCATCGCTTTGATCATGCCGAGATGGCGCAGCCTGGCAGAGTGCAACTCGTGCGATAGATTTTGAACGCTTTTGGCGATATCGCGGATTTGAGTGCGCACTCCATCTATCCGGCGGGAGACGTCACTCTTCGAGTTCGCAGAGGCAGCTTGCAACTCGTCGAGTGTTATTACCGCCAGTGCGAGTCGCTGGCCGATATCGTCGTGCAATTCCCGCGCGATCCGGGCGCGCTCGGTCTCCTGCGCCTCGATCAGCCTGCGGCCCAGACTCGATAAGGTTTCTTCAGCCAGCTTGCGTTCCGTGATGTCGGCAATCATGCCGATCGTACGTTCCATCACGCCGTTGGCATCAAAGAATGCGTGCCCATTCTTCTCCAGCCAGACTACGGGGCCATCCTCCCGCAA
>Ga0137433_1000598_pt1 | contig 18598 bp, 24 predicted proteins | sample EasRivERMZT840_2_FD_102335 | JGI IMG/M metagenome (GOLD analysis project Ga0137433, IMG submission 102335) | Soil microbial communities from meander-bound floodplain in the East River, Colorado, USA - East River MetaG ERMZT840_2 | ecosystem: Environmental > Terrestrial > Soil > Floodplain ...
CAGCACCAGAACGAGTCCGCCCAGAATCAGGATGAGCGACCCGATGACCTGGAATGCAGTCATCACGAGTGCACGCCGGTTTTTTGAATTTCTACAATTCGCACACCCGACGACTGCTCGTCGGCAATGACTTCACCGCGCCCAACCATTATTCCGTTGATGCAGATGTCGAACGGCTCACCGGCCGGTTTTTTCAGCTCAATGACGGTATCCGCCGCAAGCCGGACAAGGTCGCGAACTTTGAGCCGCATGCGTCCGACTTCAATAGCGATCTGAAGAGGAACGTCGTACACAGGGCTGAGCTGCCGCAACATCGTGTCGGCGCGGAGCGCAAGCGCATCCTGCTTTTCGCTCATAGTTGAATCACGAATTCCGTGAACATGACGTCCACGAGCTTCGGCTCCCGGAAATACACCGCGATCTTCTCCTGAATCTCGTGGCGTAATTTGTTTTTGCCTTCTTCGTTGATGAGATCGCGGGAGGTCTTGATGGTCAGGCTTTGAAGGATCACGTCGCGAACCTTGTTCTGAAGCGCCTGATTCTCTGTCATTTCTTTGATCTTGGACTTGTCGTCGACCATCAGGCTGATCTGGATTCGGAGGTACCGCGCGGCGTCGGAATCGGCCAGGTTAACGACGAACGGCTCGAGCGGAAGCACTGCGCTTTTTTCGAGGAGTTCCGCGATTTCCTCCCCTTTTTCGTCCTCGGTCTTGGCTTCTTCCGTTTTCACCTCGCCGGTTGCCGGCAAGGGCATGAACCTCTTCATGAGCATGAAGGACACAACTCCGCCGCCCGCGCTTGAAACCACGGCAAGCACTACGATCAAGAGCGCGTTCAGAATGAACCCGCGGCGAGAGGGCGGTGCGGGTTGTTGTTCCTGTTCTTCTGTCTCTTCGGGCACTTCTAGCCTCCTCGGTGTTAAGGGGAAGGGGGAAGCAATACGTGTGCCGTTAGGGAAGGCTGGCGAATGAACGGGTTAGGTGGAAAACCGGGCTAGCTTTGGTCAAATTCCTGACGTGCGGGCAGGCGGGTGTCAACGGTTGTCTGATGTCCGCTGGTCCTGTCCGATGGAACATGTCATTGCGCGTTGCTCAATGATCAATGACATGGACCATGGAACAGGACCAGCGGACAACGGACAACCGTTACCCCAGCACTTGATCCGTGAGATCCCGCACCAGTTGCCGGATCTCGAGGGTCTTCTCTTCGATCAGTTTTGTACGCTCGCCCGCTTTTGGCGGAAGCTTCTCGATCTGCATCAGCTCCGCGTTGGCGAGCACGATCCCGATGCGATTATTCAGATCGTGGATCAGTTTTCTAACTTTGTCCGCGTCCATGGCGCGACAAATTTAACATCAGCCTACTGCCTCATGTTCATGGTTTCTTGCATGATCTGATCGGTGACGCTGATCATTCGCGCGTTCGCCTGATACCCGCGCTGGTAGGTGATGATCTTCGTCAGCTCGGCAGCCAGGTCGACATTCGACTGTTCGAGTGCGTAACTCAACAAAGCTCCGCGTCCGCCTTGAGCGGGTGTTCCGTAGAAACTGGCGCCCGAGGCGAGCGTCTCTGAATAGAGTCCGCCACCCTCGAGAAGCAATCCATCGATGTTTGCAAACTGCGCAAGCACGAGTTGAGCGATTGACGCTGCTGTGCCGTTGTTGAAGAGGGCGGAGATCGTGCCGTCCGGTCCGATGGAGACGTTGCTGATCGATCCAGCCGCGGAACCGTCCTGAGCGGTGGCCGTCACTTCATTGGGGCTGGCATATCCGCTGATGTTCGGCGTTCCGGCCGCATCCGCCAGAAGCTTCCAAGTGAAGCTCGCGTTCAGCTCTGCGCCGTCCGCCAGCGGCGGATACGTCGTTGCGCCTGGAAACGTAACATCCGCGAGTGGAGGCGGCGTGGCGGGATCGGCGCCCGTCCAGGCGGAGGTCAATGTACCCGAACTGTCGAACAGGAGCGCGCCGCCGGTGGGAGGACCAGTGACAACACCGCCGGTGATCAGGCTGAACCTCTCGGTATTGTCGGGAGGCACTCCGCCAATTTCGTTATTTGGAATCGTGACATCAAAACGCCACAACGTGGTCGGCGGCGGGCCGGCATTGATTTCCTTCTGGAAAGTCATCGTCGCAATGTGGGGCTTACCGAGCGTATCGAACATCTGAATACTCGTGTTGTACTGCGCGCCGTCAGGGGCATTCGCGTCGAGATTCATTGCCAGTTCGAAGCTGGATGTGGCAACCGGCGGATTGATGCTCGTGGGCATCTTGATGGGACCGAGTCCCAGTGTGCTGTCGAGCACACCCGTCACCGGATTGCGGTTGTAACCCTGGATCTGCGAGCCATTATCGGTGACCAGGTAGCCGTTCGCGTCCAGATGCATATTGCCGGCGCGGGTATAGAACTGGCCGTTGTCGTTCCTTACGACGAGGAAACCTTTGCCTTGAATAGCCACGTCCAGCGGGTTGTTCGTGGTCTGCACCGTACCCTGGGTCATGCTTTGCCGCACGGAAGACAACTGGGCACCCAGACCAATCGACGCGATGGACCCCGAAGTCCGGGTTCCAATCGTGCTGAGCGTCGTTCCGAGAACATCGGTGAACGACACGTTGGATGCTTTGTATCCGACGGTGTTGAGGTTCGCCACGTTATTGCCGACGACGTTCAAACCCTGGCTGTTTGTAGTAAGTCCGGATAAGGCCGTTGAAAAAGTCGTTAAACCCATTTTGTTCTTATTCTCCTTGGTTTCCCTGGAACGGATTTGTTGGCGTAGCGGTCATTGCTAACTTGGAAAGGTTTTCGAGGTTTTCCAGTGTCGTTCGAATGTTGATGAGTTCCTCGAGACTGCTGAACTGCGCGAGCTGCGAGACGAATTCGGTGCCGTCCTTCGGATCGAGCGGATTCTGTCCTTTGAGCTGGGCCACGAGGAGCGCCAGAAACTGTGACTTCTGTTGTTGCCCCGTGTTCTTCGAAGTGATCGTCGAACTCGTCGTCAGGGTTGAGGGGATCGAGCCCGGCGTAATTTGCGTATCCATTACCGTGTCTCCTTTACTGCGCTTCGCGCAACCGGCGCACCTTCTCAATGGGTGACTTCCGGGTTACTTCAACATTCGAAACCTGAATCTGTTCCTGCTTCAACGCCTGCACGAGTGAGGCGACGGAAGACTCGATGTTGCGGTGCATCGTTTCATTGCGTGCCCCGAGATGGAGCTTCATGCCGCCGTCTCTCTCTTCGATACGAATGAGGACCTGCGAGTCTGCTTCGCCAACTTCCATCGAAACCGTTCGCACGATCTGAAGCCTCGGCATTTTCGGAATCTCCACCAACTGCGCGGGCCGCGGCGCTTCGGCAGACTCGACCGCCTGGAACGGGTTCGGGAAGTGCGTTGCGTTCGCTGAAGTGCGTCCTTCGACAGCCTGTTCGATCGCCTCAGGCTTGCGCCGCTCCGCCACCTGCGCCGCGATGACGATCTTCTCGATCGGCATGATGCGCGGCGGCAATTGCCTTTGCTGCAGGTTGGCGATCGGATCGGTCGTGATGACTGCGGGCCTGGGCTGGGTCACCTCGATCGACGGCTCGATGTGCCGCAGCTGTTGCGGAAGTTGCGCCAGTTGAGAGACCGCTTCTCGCTTCACCGTGATCTCGAGTTTCTTGACGTCTTCGAGCATTTGTTCGGGCAGGGTGGGTCTCGCTGGAGGACAGTCCGTCTTCGGAGCGCCGTCGCACTCGGGTCCCGGCAGGCGGATGGGCTCGGCAACTGCGACGAACTCTGTTGGCCGTGGCTTTGCCTTCTCTGGTTCTTGCGGCGCGGGTTGCCTGGTGCCTTCCGCGATGACTGCCGGCGTCGGCATCATCGCCGGAATGAGTTCCGGAACTACAGCTTGAGGGAGGTCAAGCTCGATGGGTTCCAAAGATAATGTCGGGCGGTCATCATAGACCGCCCCTGGATCAATTGTTGTACAAGGCTCGGGTTCGGGCTCAGGCGCAGGCTCGTTCTCGGTCTCGACCTGAGGCTCCGGCAGTCTGGCAATGGGCATTTCCACCTGCAACGGCGGAAGGGCAGCAACCGGTTCGTCGATCTGAACCGCCGGTTGCTCAACCTGCAATGCCGTCATCAACTCTGTCAGCAGAGCGCTAAAGTCCTCCGTTATGGGAACCGATATATTGGCCGACACGGCGGGAGCAGCGTCTACCATGGGAATCAGTGGCAGCAGGTTGATCACGCTTCCCATAATGCAATCCACGAACCTGATGCTTCGGACGCCGCTTGTCGTTGTTGTTATTGGGTTTGGATGCCGGCCTCCGCGCTATCCCGGTAGGCAAATCGTGCCTGACCCTCAGCCATTGCCTGTATGATGTCGCCATGAAAAAGCGCCTCCTCGGGTCATTTCTGGTTCTGCTGTCGATTAGTGGCACTACCACTTTCGGGCAGAACACGCCGGTCGCTCCGAAGCTCGAGTTTGCGTTCGAGGTTCGGGCGGAGGTTGCGGATCCGACGGTCGTCGGCCAACTGCCGACGGGAGTCCGACGCATCGTGGATATCCGTGGGGGTACTTTCGAAGGACCTAAGTTGAAGGGGAAACTCTTACCGGGTGGAGCAGACTGGCAACTGATCCGCGAAGACGGTTTCACCGAAATCGACGCGCGTTACACGCTTCAAACCGATTCGGGCCGCCTGATCTATGTGTCCAACGCAGGCATGCGCCACGCGCCGCCGGAAATCATGAAGCAGCTGAACTCGGGACAGAGCGTCGACCCGTCTCTTATCTATTTCCGCTCTGTTCCCAAATTCGAGACTGCCGCGCCCGAGCTTCAATGGCTGATGCGATCGATCTTCATTGCGACCGGCGAACGCTATCCGAAGGGAGTGGTGATTCGTTTTTTTCGTGTTCTCTGACCTGCGCCGCTTCCTTCTCTGATCGTTTCCTCACGTAGCTCCCGATGAACGCCTCGTCCTGAGACTTTTGCTGCGCGACGTTGTCTTTGTAATCGCGCTGATTCAGGCGCCGCTCCTGAAGTTTCGCGGCAATCTTTTCCTCCCGCATCGCTTCGGTCCACTCTCCGCGCCGCTGTGCGAGCTGGGTATTTGCCTTTGCCAGGAATTGGCGGATCAGTTTGCGCTGCAGTTCCAGAGCCTGAAGGTATCGGCCGCTGTTCTTAACGTGGTCGCCAGGCGCGCTCTGCAGATATGCGATTCCAGCCCGGGTCTCGCTAATGTCGCCGGTGTTGTCCTTGTCTTCGGTTTCGAGGCGCCGAACTTCCGCTTCGGCCTGCTTCACATTGGCTTCGGCAATATCGACGTAGGTCTGGCGCAGTTGAACCAGGCGTTCCAGACGTTTGAGGTTCGTTTTTAAAGTGTCGCTCACTTCGCCACCGCCAATTCCATGAGTTGCTGCTGCGTGGCGAGAAGTTCGGAAGGATCTTCAGCCCGCTGCCGCAGGAACGTGTTGATAGGATCGGCGCGATCGATTGAAGCGTCGATCCGCGGATTGGATCCGCGTTTGTAGGCGCCGATGTTGATGAGGTCCTCGGATTTTTTGTAGGTCGCCATGAGGTCGCGAATTTCGAAGGCAGCTTTACGCACTTCCTCTGTAGTCAGGTGCGTCATCAACCGGCTGACGCTGTGCAGCACGTCGATGCATGGATAATGCCCGCGCGATGCCAGGTCCCGATCGAGAACGATGTGCCCGTCCAGAATCGATCGGACGGAATCCGCGATCGGATCGTTCATATCGTCGCCTTCGACCAGAACGGTGTAAAACGCAGTAATGCTGCCACGCTGAAATTTTCCCGAGCGCTCCAGGAGCTTTGGCAGCAGAGAAAACACGGAAGGCGTATAACCCTTCGACGACGGCGGTTCGCCTGCCGCCAGCCCGACTTCACGCTGCGCCATCGCAAAACGAGTGACGGAATCCATCATGAGCATCACGTTGAAGCCGCGATCCCGAAAGTATTCGGCCGTAGCGGTGGCCGCGAAGGCGGCTCGAATGCGGACGAGCGCGGGCTGATCGGATGTTGAAACGATCACGACGGAACGTTTGAGACCTTCTTCGCCCAAATCGTTTTCGATGAACTCACGCACTTCGCGGCCCCGTTCGCCTATCAAAGCGATGACGTTGATATCGGCGCTCGTGTAGCGCGCAATCATTCCAAGCAGCGTGCTCTTTCCGACGCCGCTTCCGCCGAAAATTCCGACACGCTGACCGAGTCCCGTCGTCAGCAGGCCATCGATGACTCGAACTCCTGTCTGGAGCGGCTCGCGTATGGGATCTCTGGAGAGTGGGTTGGCGGGCTCCGCGTAGAGATCCTGTCGATGCAGGTCGGACGGCAACGAATGACCGTCGATGGGTCGGCCCAGCCCGTCGAGAACGCGTCCTCGCAGCTGTTCGCTCATGCCGATGTTCGCCGTCCGGCTGGATGCCTGCAGGATATCGCCCTGCCTGACGCCTTCGATCTTGCCGAGCGGCATTGAGATCACTTTGCCGTCGGTGAAGCCGACGATCTCAACCGGCACGCGCCTGCCGTGATTCTGGAGCCAGCAGACGCAACCCACGGTCGCGTTCGGACCGTGCGACTCGATCGTGTTGCCTACAACTTTTTCAACGATGCCGAATTCCGTGATGGGATCGGCCGTTGCGAGCCGCCGGTAGAACCTCTGAAGTTCAAGCATGCTTATTATTCGTCGAATAACGCGCGGCCGATGGCATCGATCTGACTGGCCACACGGCCGTCCAGATGTGTCTGGCCGGTTTCAATGGTGTAATCGCCGCGTTCGAGCGCGGGATCCTCGTTGACCGTGACTGCCGGATTTGCGTCCTCGACAGCTTTTTTCACTCTTTGATAATCCTGACGGCTGAGCCGCAGCGTGATCGACTGATGGCCGGAGAGACGCTTCAACGTCGCCTGAGCAAGTGCAGCCACGAGATCCTCGTCCATCGTCAACTCGCGCTGCACGATCTTGCGGGCAATTTCCAGAGCAAACTGGACGGTCTGTTCTTCCATGGCGAGCTTCATGGCTTTGTGCGAAACGGCAAGATCGGTGAGACTCATCTCGTAACGTCTGCAGATGGTGTCCACCATCGCCTCGCCCATCTGTTTTCCGATTCGCTCGCCTTCCGCGTAACCCTGCTCGAATGCCTGCTTCTCCACATCCATGATGTGGTTCTCCGTAATTTCGGTGAAACCGCTCCCGGCAGGCGGTGCGGCCTTCGGTTTTTCGAGACGGCCGCCGCCGCGGATGATCCTAGACGACATATTCGTCGCCGCCGCTTCCCTGGCCGATCGTGATGATGCCTTCTTCTTCGAGCTTTCGGACGATTTCGACGATGCGTTGTTGCGCGGAGTGCACGTCCTTGATCTTCATCGGGCCCATGATGTCCATTTCTTCCTTCATCATGTCGACCGCGCGGCCGGACATGTTGCGGAAGAATTGATTCTGCTGATGGTCGGTCGCTCCCTTAAGCGCCTGGGCGATCGTTTTCTTGTCGACTCGCTGCAGGATTTCGCGGATCGCCTGATCGTCGATTGTCGAGATGTCTTCGAAGACGAACATCAGCTCGCGAATCGAGTTGGCGACTTCCGGCCTGTCCAGATCGATCTTATCGAGCACCAGCCGGCTGCGGCGTCGATCCATCCTGTTCAGCAGCTCGGCGACGGCGCGAATGCCGCCATAAGCCTGGTTATGCGCGAATGTTCCGACCGGTTTCAGCTTCTCCTCGAGGACCGATGAAATGCTTTTGATCACATCCTGATCGATCGTTTCGAGACTCGACATGCGGACGGCAACGTCGGCTTGCAGATCCTCGGGCAGCGATTCGATCAACTGCGCCGAGCTGGCCGGCTTCAGATGCGCAAGGATCAAAGCGATCGTCTGCGGATGTTCGTTCTGAATGAACTGCGACAGCTGAATCGGGTTGAGCCTGTCGATGGCTTCAAACGCCGTCGACGCCACATGGGTCGAAGAGAGACGGTCCAGAACGCGGCGGGCCTGCCCGGCGCCGAGAGTCTTCATAATGACTTTCTTGGCGTAGTCCACGCCGCCTTCGGATACGTACTGGTTCGCGGCCAGCATCCCGTACAGTTCCTCGGTGACTTTCTCGGCCTCGTCGGCGGGCATGATTCCAACGTTGTAGATCTCTCTCGATATCGTTTCGATTTCGGCCTCGTTGAGATGCTTCAATACCTCCGACGCCGTGTCCTCGCCGATGAGAACGAACAACGTCGCCGCCATCTTTACGTCGCCGCTCCTCATTTGTTCTTCTCATCACTGAGCCAGACGCGAACCATTCTGGCTACAGTTTCAGGGTCGGCCTGCGCGTGCTCGATGACGCGCTTGCGCATCATTTCCATTTTTGAATGCGTCGGAACAGGCCCGTATTCCGATTGAAGTGCACTCAGAGAATCCTGCGCGGGCGCGCCGCTTAACTGCGCCTCGAGTTGTTTTACGGTCATCGGCGTTTGAATAGGCGCGGGTAACCGTGGTAAGGCGCGAGTGTTTCCGGGCAACTGCGGTCCGGCCGACGCCCAGTAGGCAAGAACCGACTTCTGCACGGGACGCAGGAACAACAGGTACAGGAGGATGAAGACGACCGGAACGATCAGGTATCGCAGGGACATCACGATCACCGGGGCTTGTTTCTCGAAGAAGGTCGGCTGTTCGAGCAGTTCGATGGCGCCTTCAAACGATATATTTTCAACCGTCAGCTGGTCTCCGCGCGTTGGGTTGAATCCGATTGCCGCCGAGATAAGGTCCTTGTACTTCTTCATCTCTTCTTCTTTGTGCGGCTCCTGTGATGTCTGCTGGGCGCCGTCCGCGCCGGTCGTGACTTTGGTGTGGTTGTCGATAACGACCGCCACCGATAGGCGATCGACTCTTCCGACCGGATTCACAGTGTGCCGTACGGCCTTGCTGACTTCGTAGTTGATGACTTCCTTTTGTTTGATCCCCTGGTCCGCGACGGTTGTTGTGTCGGCAGCAGGTTGCTGAGGAGTAATCGCCGCCGGATTCGCGGGGTTCGACGCCGGTGTCGCTCGTGGGCCCGGTATACCGCCGACACGTTCGTTCCGTGGCTGCCGTTCTTCCTGTTTTTCCTGGCTGCGAACAACGCTGCCCTGCGGGTCGTACTGCTCCACGGTCTCTTCGACCTGCTGGAAGTTCATCACGACGGAAACCTGGGGCCGCACCTTTCCGGCGCCGACGGCAGGCTCCAGGATCTGGACGATCTTGTTCGAGAGTTCCGTTTCCAGTTTCTGGCGGACATCCAGTTGCTGCGCGGATAATCCGCTGTCGGCGCTTTCGTTGCGCGAAAGGATCTTGCCGCGGTAATCGATCAGGACCACTCTTTCCGGAGAAAGTCCCTTCACCGAACTCGCAACGACATTAACGATGCCCTGGGCTGCTGATTGCGAGAGGCTTCGTCCGTTCTTGAATTTCAAAATGACGGACGCCTTCGTATGATCGTCGGGATTCTGAAACAGGGATTCCTTGGCGAGCACGAGATGGACGCGTGCCGCTTCGATTTCCGCCAGTGTCATGATGCTGCGGGCCAGCTCGCCCTCTAGAGCGCGCTGGTAATTCACCTGTTCCTGAAAATTGGTGAGCCCGAAATTCGTGCGATCGAAGATTTCAAACCCGATTCGGCCGCTTTCAGGCAGGCCCTGGCTTGCGAGCTGGATCCGTACTTCGGCGATCTTGTCCGCAGACACGGTGACGGTGCGCCCGTCGCTTCCGAGCTGGTATGCAACCTTCAGGTCCTGCAGCTTCTGAACAATGCTCTGCGCTTCCTGCGGATCGAGATCCGCATACAGAGTCTGGTAATCGACGCTGTTCATGAAATGTACAAGCGTCCAGAGCAGCACCAGAACGAGCGCGCCGGATCCTGCAAGCGTGAGCTTCTGCTGGAGGGTGTAGCGTTTGAAAAACGCCTGGATCTGATCGAGCGGATTAGGAGCTGCCATTAGCGATCATTACACCTGAGATTTCATTATTTCCTGGTACGCCTGGACGATCTTGTTGCGAACCTGCATCATCATTTGAAACGACAGATCAGCCTTCTCGAGAGCGATCATGACCGAGTGCAAATCGGATTCGTTGCTCAGAAACTTCTGCAGTTCACCCTGTGACGTCTTTTCGACGTCGTTGACCTGCTGGATCGCTTCGTTTAGAAGTTTTCCAAAGGAACCACCGGCCGGCTGCGGTTTCGGCGCAGCCGGCGCCGGCATCATTCTCGGGATGTCGCTATAAACCTTGAAGTCGCCCATATATTTATTTAATGGCTGCGCCCTGTCGGGCTTGCATTCGCTCCGCTCATGTTACCTGCCGATCTCCAGAGTGCGGCTGATCATGGCCTTCACGATTGCGATCGCCGCGATGTTGGCTTCGTAGCTGCGCGAACCCTCGACCAGATTGGCCATTTCTTCCATCACACTGACGTTCGGATACGCCACGTATCCCTCCGGGTCGGCGTCGGGGTGGCCGGGCTCGAACCGGCGGTCGAACGGCCGGGGATCTTCGACAAGGTCGGACACTTCGACTCCGACAACGCCTTCCTCCATCGCGTCGACGAACGACTGTTTGAAAGAGTCGGTGGTCTGGAAAACAACGTCCTTCCGACGATACGGTCCGCCTTCCTCGGTTCTTGTCGTCTGGGAATTCGCCAGATTCGACGATGCAAGCTCGACGCGCTTGCGCTGCGCCGTAAGGCCGCTCGCGTTGACATCCAGTGCAGTGATCAGGTTCATGTGCTAGACCTTTCCTCCGTCTGTAATCGCGGAACGCATTGTTCGGATCTTCGAATTCAGATACTGGACGAGCGTGAGGTACTGAACCCCGTTTTTCGTGATCTCGGTGAGTTCGCGCTCAATATCGACGTTGTTGCCGTTTGCTTTGACCTGCGTACCGACTTCGATGACGCGGGCATCCGAGGTTTCCTGGTGAACAGGGGCGATGTGCTTCGGAGATGTCGAAACCAGGTCGACCGACAATGCGAGTTCGGTTTCAAAGGTGAAGTCTTTCGCCTGGTATCCCGGTGTGTCCTTGTTGGCGATGTTCGACGACAATGCCTGCTGCCGCTTTGAAGTCCACGAAAGCAGACCTTCCATTTTCGGGAACGTTTTGTCCTGCGACGGTCCGATCATATGGCCGCGGCCTCCTCGACACGGTATTCGCGAAGTTTGTTCCGAAGCGTACGCAGCGAAATCCCCAGAAGCCTTGCCGCATGCGTGCGGTTCCCATTGGTTTGCTCGAGCGTGGTCATGATGAGCTTCCGCTCCATTTCTCCGACCGACTGTCCCGCCTGAAGCTCTCCCGATTGCGGCGGCTCGATTGCGTGGTCGTAGAGGTCCGCCGGCGTTATCTTGAGGCGGCCGCGCAGCGCAAACGCGCGATGAATCATGTTTTCCAGCTCCCGAACATTGCCGGGCCAACCGTAGCGTTCGAGCAGTTCGATCGTCTCGGCGTCCGCCTGCGTGTCCGCGGGCCCGAACTTTCTTGCGAAGTGACCGGTCAGGACGGCGATGTCGTCCTTGCGATCGCGAAGCGCCGGAATGCGGAGTGGAACGACGTTCAGGCGGAAGAAGAGATCCTCGCGGAACTGACCACGAGCAATGAGCTTGCGCAAGTCCTTGTTCGTGGTTGCGATCACGCGAACTCGAATGGGGATCGGTTTCTTGCCGCCAACGCGATCGACTTCCTGTTCCTGAAGCACCCGCAAAAGTTTTGCCTGAAGAAGCGGAGCCATTTCGCCGATTTCATCGAGCAGGATGGTTCCGTTCTGCGCCAATTCGAATTTGCCGGGCTTGAAATTGTTCGCGCCGGTGAAAGCGCCCTTCTCGTAGCCGAAGAGTTCCGATTCGAGCAGGTTCTCCGGCAGCGCCGCGCAGTTGACGGCAACGAACGGCCCATTGCAGCTCGCGCTGTTCCTGTGAATCCATCGAGCCATTAATTCTTTGCCGGTTCCGCTTTCAGCCTGAATCAGGATAGTCGCGTGAGTTTTCGCCGCCTGGGCTGCCTGATCGAGCAGCGACAGCATCGCCGGACTCTCCGTGATGATTTCCGATGGGTCAGCGGTGCCGCGTAAGCCTGAAGTCGTGGGAGTTCCGGTGACATGCTTATTAAGAATGTCGTCGAGGGCCTGGTGGGAAAACGGTTTCACCAGAAAATCGCTGGCGCCGGCTTTCATCGCGTCGACTGCGGTCTGAATGGTGCCGAATGCAGTCAGCATGATGACCGGAAGCGACGGCATCGTGCGGCGGACATGGTTCAGGAGCTCAATGCCGTCCATGCCGGGCATTTTTAAATCGGTAATGACCGCATGGATCGGACCGGTCGAGCTTGTCAGTTTCGAAGCGGCATCGATTCCATTCGATGCGGTTTCGACCGTATGTCCTTTGTGGCGCAGCGCCGCCTCGAGGGCGGAGAGCATTTGGATGTCGTCATCTACAACGAGCAAGCGACTCACGCACAACCTCCATGTTGTGTGGAATGGAAATTTGAAAACGCGTTCCGGTCCGTCCGGCAAAACCTGAACTGACGGATATCGAGCCGCGATGACTGTCGACGATTCTCTTCACGATCGGCAGACCAAGACCGCCGCCTTCCAGACTGGTGGCGAACATCGGGTCGAAGAGCCTGGCCATTCGTTCCTCCTGAATTCCCGGTCCTGTGTCTTCGACGACAATCAAAACGTCGCTTCCCCGGACGAGTCCTTTGAGACTCACTGTCCCATCTGTAGGCGTCTCGCGCAGTGCGTTCAGCATGAGGTTCAGCAACATCCTGTGCAGCAACTCATAATCAGCGACAGCAGAACAATCCGGTTCACATTCCGTTGTGATCCGAATTCTCTTTTGCTGCGCGATCGGCTGGAGGAATGCTCGAATGCGCTCGAGCAGCTCGTTGACCGACATCGATGCCGGCGCCGGTACAATCGGTTTGCCAAATTGCAGGACGTTGGTGACCGAGTGATTCAAGAGCCGTACGCTCTGCACGATTTGCCCGGCGTATTCGCCGTTGAGCATGGATGCGTAGAGTTCGATACTTCCCAGCGGATTCCGGATTTCGTGGGCCAGTTCCATTGCCATCTCACCCATCGCAGCAAGCCGTTCGAGCCGAACACGTTCCTCGCGTTCCCGCTCGAGTTCCGCAGTCAGCGTTTGAACATGCTCCTGTAGGTCGCGGTAGGAACGCTCGAGCGATTCGGAAGTCGATTGAAACCGAGTAATCAGATGTTCAAGGCTGACGATTTGAGCACTCACGGGCCGGACTATGGCATCCGGAGTTCCAGAGGGAGACACATCGGCAAACCAGCCACTTACGGCAAGTTTTGCCTACTTTGTATCTGGAAATAGTCGGTGAATTGACGCGCGGTTGGGGTCCAGCGTCCGGTTTGTTGACGTGTCAGGTATTGTGTGTCCTGTCAGAAAACCAGCAATGTCAACATTTTGGACTAGACGCCGACCTTGGTAACCAGACTGCTTAAGAGCGCCTCGATTCTTTCGAGACGTTGGTCGATCGCGGTGGACTTATCGGTGACGCGGGCGAGTCGGGATGACAGTTTCCTGTTGTCATCGAGCAGTATGAGGTACTCCATCATGCGATTGGCGAGGATTTCGATCTCGGCCAGTTTAAAAGGTTTAGTGAGGTAGTCGAAGGCCCCGGCGCGAATGGATTCGATTGCAGTTCCGATTGAGGAATAGCCGGTCATGACAACGACACAGCTCAATGGACTGAGCTGTTTAGCGACTTTGAGAACCTCCAGGCCGTCCGGACCATGAGGCATAACGAGATCGGTGAAGATGATGTCAAACGCGTTTTTCCGGGACTGAATGAGGCGAATAGCTTCATTTCCGTCACGGGCTGAGGAGACGACGAAATTTTGGGATTCGAGGTACTCACACAGTGTCAACCTCAAGTCATCGTCGTCGTCGACGATCAGGATGCGCGGTTTGCCCGAAACCACTTCCCCGATATTCAACATGTCGGTCCTATCGGCATATTCCTTGAAAACTTTAGATTCGAAAGCTAAAATTCGTGCGGATTCTTCAGCAGGAGGCGAGCAATGGACCCCACCCGAGAACAGATTCTCGTAGTTGATGATGAGAACGACCTGCGTACAGCGATTGTCGATATTTTGACCCTTGAAGGATTCGAGGTCGATCAGGCGGTCTCAGCCGAAGAAGCCAGTGAAAAACTGGCACAAACGGCCTATGACGTCCTCATTGCCGACCATAATCTGCCTGGAAAAACCGGTGTCGATTTGCTGGAAGAATCGCGGGTCCGATATCCCGAAATCATCGGCATCATTATTACCGGCTACGGAACCATCGAAACCGCTGTCAACGCGATGAAGAAGGGCGCTTACAACTACCTCCAAAAAGGATTCAAGGTAGTGGAGCTGCCGATCATGGTGCGCAGGGGTCTTCACGAGCGCCAGCAAAGGTTCGAGATTCAATACCTGCGTAAGCAGCTCGATGAGAAGTACGGCTTCTCGAACATTATTGGGACCGGCCGCTCGATGAAGCGGATCTTCGAACTGATCGACACGATCTCCGCCCTCAGCAGCACAGTGCTGATCCAGGGCGAAACCGGCACCGGCAAAGAGCTGATCGCGAAAGCCATTCACTTCAACAGTCCGCGCAAAGATCAGAAGATGGTGAGCATCAACTGCGGCGCGATTCCTGAAAGCCTTCTCGAGTCCGAACTCTTCGGTCACGTCAAAGGCGCGTTTACCGGCGCGGTGCAAACGCGCATCGGTCGATTCGAACAGGCCAACGGCGGAACGATCTTCCTGGACGAAATCGGAAACATGCCGGTCTCGCTGCAGGTAAAACTTCTGCGCGTGCTGCAGGAGCGCGAGTTCGAGCGCGTCGGTGGAAACAGCACTGTTAAGGTGGACGTGCGGATCATCGCCGCCACGAGCTCGGATCTCGACCGGATGGTGAAAGACGGAACGTTCCGCGAAGACCTCTTTTACCGATTGAACGTGATTCCGATCGACTTGCCGCCGCTGCGCGAAAGACGGGAAGACGTTCCGCTGCTCGTGCAGAGATTCGTCGAGCACTTCTGCGAGACGCACAAACTGGAAATAAAGACGGTGTCGCCTCAGGTGATGAAGGCGCTGATGGCGTTCGAATGGCCGGGCAACGTGCGGCAGCTCGAGAACATCCTCGAACGGATGGTCGCTCTGACGGGGAAACGAAACGTGATTCTTCCGACCGACCTGCCGGGCGAAATCCAGAGCCGTGACTCTCTGAATTTTGTGCCGCTTATCGAGATTCCTGAGGAAGGTATCAACTTCCAGAACGTGGTTACCGATATGGAGCGGGAGCTGATCCTGCAGAGCCTCCGCAAGACCAACGGCAACAAGAAACTCGCCGCCAAACTGCTCAATCTGAAGCGAACGACTCTGATCGAAAAGATCAAACGAATCGGGCTGTCGGAAAAAGTCTCAGCCTAATGGCTCTAATGATTGGCATGCGGATGGTGATCGTCGTGGCCCGCCGCATCGCCCCTTGACGCCTGGGGCGTCAAGGGCCGGAGTTGGTCTTCGTTCGGCTTCAGCACGGCGCCGACAATAGCCGCCACCGCCAGAAATACGACTGAAATCAACGCTTCTTGCATCATCGGATTCTACTCTAATGTACGCAAACCCGGCCGACGATAAGACGCCCATGGAACGGGTTTGGGTTCTCCATGACGAGCAGGATTGCCGGTTCGCCCTCGCGGACGCCGAAAAACGCGTGTTGATCGTCCCGAATGAAAACGAGAAGCAACGCGCGTTCATATCGTCGGTGCGGGCACAGGCGCGCGCAGTCGAAATCAAGGACGGATATGCTGCGGGCCACTGTGAGAGGGTCGAACGATACGCTGAAATCGTCGCGCAACATTACAGAACGTTCGACGCCGACTGGCTTTTTACTTTGCGAGTCGGCGCGGTTCTTCACGACATCGGGAAAGTTGCCATACCGGGCTCGATCCTCTGCAAGCCGGCCGCGCTGGATGAAAACGAGCGCGCGCAAATTCAGAACCACTCCCTCATCGGTGGACGCATCGTGCGAATGCTTCACGAGTTCAATCTTGAACCGATCGTGCGGCACCATCACGAGCGGTTTGATGGAAACGGATATCCGTGGGGTCTGAAGGGAGCGACGATTCCGCTGGAATCTCGGATTATTCTGATCGCCGATACTTTCGACGCGATGACCAGCGACCGGCCATACCGGAAGGCGCTACCTGCCGAGACGGCGTTCGAGGAGCTTGAGCGATGTTCGGGAACGCAGTTCGATCCGGACCTGGTGAGTGTTGCGCTGGAAGCAGGCGCGCAACTCGAAGCCGCGCGCCTGGAGATGCAGAGTCAAACGTCGCGCGATTACTTCAATTAGCCTTCGCCTTCGCTTCGTTCACGTAATAACCCATCCGGTGCCGAATCTGTGAGCCGTTCTTCCTGACCTTCACATCAACCTGACGCCAGACGTTCTTATCGGGAACGGAAGTGGGGTAATAGCCCAGTGTGTACTGCTGATGAAGTTCTTCGAGCAATACCGTGGCAAGACTGTTAAGGGCGTAATTGCGGCCGGTGAACAGGCGGAATGCGCGGCCTCCACTGATGCTGGTGAGGCGGCCGAGCATGTAGTGATAGATGTGATACCGCGTTCGCCGCAGGACCAGCGGATCCTCGTCGTCGTCGTCGATGCCGATGGCATAAACGAGAACTTCGGAGCGCTTGAGAATATCTTCGACCTGCGTGGCGTTGATCCGGCTCTTGGTATCGAACCCATCGGTCACCATAAGCAGGATCTTCTTGTTGTGCTTCGCCGTCTTCATCTCGTCCATTGCGATTTGAATCGCGTCGTATGCGGCGGTTTCACCCCCCGCCTTGATGTCTCTCATGCTGCGTTGAATGTCCGGCATGTTGGACGTGAATTTGCGGCGGATCTCGACATCGGAGTTGAACGACACAAGAAACATTTCATCCTGCGGTGACAGGGCGAGCGCGATCTCACGGACCGTTTGCAACGCCTGCTGGAGTTTGTGCCGCATGCTGCCGCTGGCATCGATCAGGACACCGACGCTGATCGGCACACGGAGATCGTGCGAGAAGAAGGAAATCTTCTGCTCTTGCCCGTCTTCGAAAACCTGAAAATCGGCGAGCTTCAGACCGTCCATGTACTTTCCCTGCTCATCGAGAACCGTCGCGACCACATTGACCAGCTCGACGTTTACATTGAGCCGGTACTTCGGGTCCTGCGACGGATCAACGGGAGGAGTCTGAGGCGGTGGCGCAGCTTGCTGTGGCGCTGCTTCCGGAGGATTCTGAGGTGCGGTTTGCGCCGTAATGACCAGCGTGCCGGCGAATAAGACACAAAGAACAAGGACGATAATCCAAGCGTGTTTGTATGCGTTCATGGATATTCCACTCATCCGCAGCGACTTGGCCGCTATTTTTTTTGTACAGATGTCAGGGTTGCGGCCACATTCTATACCCGGGGCAGGGCGGAATTCCCAATGATATTTCAGTGATTTTGTTCTAGTGGCCTTCGCGTACCGCGTTGCGGTTCCAATTGGGGACTTCCACCACGAGATTGCGCGATCCGTCGGGGACGCTCTGGCAGCTAAGCCGGCTGTTGGGGGTAAGGCCGGGGGCGAACGAAAGCTCTTCCTCTTCGCAGTCCGTCATTTCCGAGATTGAGTCGAGCCCTTCCCGAACAATGCAATGACAGGTGGAGCAGGCACAGACACCGCCGCACGCATGGTCAATAGCAATGCCATTGGCGAGGCCGATGTCCAGAATGCTGCCCGGAAGACCGGTGTGGCCGTAAGGGATCTTCTCCGGATCGACCTCGACGGTCACGTTCATCGGAAGGAATTTGATGGAGAACTTCTGCGTCGCCGGCGCCGGCGGTTCCTGATTGACGTATGGATTCGTTCCACCCATACGTATATGGTAAACCTATTTCACAAGCGACAGCTGTTGGAGGACCGTCGCGATAGGCGGTCGGTCTTCGGCCGACATACCGATATACCGCCAGGTGATCTTTCCTTCCTTGTTCACGACAAACATAGACGGACGCGCGATGTTTTCAGTCGGATGGAGTACTCCGTACTGCTTGATGAAGTTTCGATAAACGTCCGAAAGGATCGGGAAAGTCAGCTTCAGTTCCGACGCGACTTTTTGGCCATCGGCTGGAGAGTCTGCGCTGATGGCTATCATCTCAGCGCCCAAACTCTTCATCTTTGCGTAATTGTTTTGCAGCTCACCGAGCTGCGCGCGGCAGAACCCTCAACCCTGGGTCCGGTAAAAGACGACCAGGACCGGCTTCTTGCCCTTGAACTGACTCAGATTCACGGTGCTTCCCTGAATCGCGAATCCGCCGACATTCGGGGCAACGGTGCCCGTCTGAACGCCTGTCTGAGCTTGAAGCGCGAGCAATAAGGCAAAAACCAACGACTTCATAGGTGTCACATGCTATCAGAAGAGCGCGCGGAATGCCTCCTGACGGCTTAGGACTTTGAATTTTCCGATTGGGAGATCGCCGAGCTCCAGCCCGCCGATGCGAATGCGGACCAGCTTCAGCATCGGATGGCCGACGGCTTCGAACATC
>Ga0137433_1000599_pt1 | contig 18590 bp, 14 predicted proteins | sample EasRivERMZT840_2_FD_102335 | JGI IMG/M metagenome (GOLD analysis project Ga0137433, IMG submission 102335) | Soil microbial communities from meander-bound floodplain in the East River, Colorado, USA - East River MetaG ERMZT840_2 | ecosystem: Environmental > Terrestrial > Soil > Floodplain ...
AAACGGCCTCAATTCGGCCTTCGAGTGAAGGGCGGTGGCCACAATAACACTAAAATGAATCCCGTGTTCCGCGGGATGGTTCGTCGGCAATTTCGCCACGCACCTCTAACAAAAGGAAATCTGTGCTAAGTATTGGCGTTAAGGAATTATTGGAATCGGGTGTTCATTTCGGGCACCAAACCAAGCGTTGGAATCCCAAGATGAAGCAGTTCATCTTCGACGCGCGCAACGGGATTCACATCATCGACCTGAGCAAGACTCTCAGCCAGCTTGAGACGGCTTGCAATTTTCTATCGGAAATATGCCGCAAGGGCGGCCAGGTGCTGTTCGTCGGCACCAAAAAACAGGCCCAGGAAGCTGTGCGCGAAGCCGCCAAAGCCTGCGGCCAGCATTACGTCACCGAACGCTGGCTCGGTGGCACTCTCACGAACTTTCAAACCATCAAACGTTCCATCGGTCGCATGAAGCAGATCGAGAAGATGGAAACCGATGGTTCGATCAACCAATACGTCAAACAGGAGCAGTCGATGCTCCGGCGTGAGCACGCCCGCCAATTCAAGTATTTTGAAGGCATCCGCTCGATGGACAAATTTCCAGCGGCGATGTTCGTGGTGGACGTTAAGCGCGAGCACAATGCCGTCGCCGAAGGGCGGCGTCTCAAAATCCCTATCGTCGCGCTCGTGGATACGAACTGTGATCCCGACCTGGTCACTTATCCCGTCGCCGGCAACGACGACGCTATCCGCTCCGTGCGCCTCATCCTGACGACCGTCGTCCAGACGATCACCCAGGCCAGGGGCGAGTACGAGGCGAAATATGGCCGGCGCAAGGCGGAGCAGGAACAGCCAGAACCCGCGGCTGAAGCACCAGCGCCCGCTCCTGCGGCCGAACCGGCGATGGCCGCAGCAGCCCCGGCTTAGTCATTTTGAGGGGTAGGGCGCGCTGTCCCCAGCGCGCCCCAACTCGGGATTTAACTCATTTAACTTTTTAACCATTTAACAAACACATGGCTGAAATCACAGCGGCAGCAGTAGGCAAACTGCGGGAGATGACGAACGCGGGGTTGATGCAATGCAAACAGGCACTCACCGAAGCCGGCGGTGACCTCGACAAGGCTGTCGACATTCTCCGCAAAAAGGGCATTGCCACGGCGGGCAGTAAGGGCGGACGCGAGGCGAAGGATGGCCTTATCGTCCAGCACATTCTCCCGGGGTCTCGCGTCGGCGTCCTCGTCGAGGTCAATTGCGAAACGGATTTCGTCGCGCGCAACGAGACCTTCCGCGCGTTCTGCGACGAAGTTGCGCGCAAACTGGCGCTCGATCCCAGGGTGGACCTCGAAGCCGACCGCGTCGCGCAGGTCGCGAAGATCGGCGAAAACATCAAGATCTCCCGTTCTCAGCGGCTGGAAGTTTCCGGCAACGGCTTGATTGCCGCGTACATTCACACTGGCGGCAAAGTCGGCGTGCTCGTTGAAGTCGGGGCCGGCAAGGAAAGCACCGTCGCAAGCGACGAGTTCAAACAACTCGTCCGTGATATCACCTTGCAGATCGCCGCGGCCCATCCGTACGTGGTCACACGCGAAGAAATTGATCCGACCGTCATCGCCAAGGAACGGGAAATCGCGGCGGAGCAGGTGAAGAACAAGCCGCCCCAGGCCATCACCAAGATCGTCGAGGGCAAGCTCGAGAAATTTTACCAGAGCCATTGCCTCATGGACCAGGCCTTCGTCAAACGTGGCGAGGACAATGTTGAAGTCTCAGTGCGCGACCACATCGCTCGCGCCGGCAAAAAACTCGGCGACGAAGTCTCCATCCGCCGCTTCGTCCGCTTCCAGGTCGGCGAAGCCAAAGCCTAACTCGCAGCAATCCCGAAGGGATTGTGTCTTGAAGCCCAGGGTTGCGAGAGCTACCCTGGGACACTGTTGGTAAATTAGTCAACCTCAACGAGGTTGTGGCCTTCTCCGCTTGAGCCACGATTGCGAAGCCCCATTCACTGATAGGCAGCATTCTCAGTGGCGGTATTCGAAAGGCACGGCAAGATTCCCCGCCTGCGCGGTCAGCGACTCTGTCTTTTGCGAAGCGTCCTGCTTCAGGAGCCAGCCGAAATGGTTTTCGGACGAAAACCATCCTGATTCATTCCTGCTCGTCCGAATCCAAGACCTGCTTGCCGCAAAACCCACAACGCCCCGTAGCGATCACAACCTGCGAACTTAATCCCACCAGCCCCTTGCCGCATGAAGGACAAGTGAGATTAAGCTGTAACAGCTTCTGCCGCGGATAACGAATAATCCCGTAAAAAACGAATATCGCAAAAATCGGGAATGAAATCGCGAGGACTGTGATGCAGATTGCGTCGAAACCAGTTCGCTCCACCCTGTCTTCTACGTAACTCGCGAGTATGGCCCCGAGCAACAAAGCAAGTATGAGAGTTCCAACAGATGCCCACTCGTATTTGCTGTAAGACTTAACGCTGACCTTGAAGCCATCGCGTGTCACTTATTTGCCCGCCTTCCCATCATCCCCTTCGCCCACTCAATAAAATACTTCATGTTCGAGCGATCCTCGTGTCCGCCATCGTGCTGGCGCCAGGCCAGTTCGCCGTCAACCAGCCCGGTGTTCACCGGCGGCATCTGCGCCGTGCGATAATCCTCTTTCTCGCCAATGTCCTTCGCGCCCAACAACCGAAACACCGGGCCGGCCGCCACCGTCGCCATATAACTCCCTTGCTGATCGAGCCAATTCGCATCGCCCCGCTCCGGAATCCCGTAGCTGATGAACGTCCAACGCGGCGCGCACAGCGCGATCAGTTGATGGGCGTCGACCGGAATATCGCCCGCATTTTTGCTGCCGAACGACGATTCCGCCGTGCCGTATTTCAAAAAGTTCCCCGCCATCCAATGGTATTCGCCTAATCCCGTCAGGTTCTCCACCGCTTCGCCGAAGTTCCGCCGGTGAAGTTTTGCGCCGCCTTCGCCCGAAGAGCCGACCAGCACCATCGCGAAACGCTGGTCAAACGCCATCGTCACCAGCGCCGCCTTTCCGTAACGCGACACGCCTTCGATGCCGACCTTCTTCGCATCCACGCCGGACTCCGTTTCCAGATAATCCAGCCCGCGCGATGCGCCCCACGCCCACGCGCGCAACGATCCCCAATCGTCCGGCTTGCGCGGCTCTCCCTTGTTGCACAAACCGATGATGCCTTTCCTCAGCCCCGCTCCGTTGTCGGCCTGGATGCTCGGCGGACTGATGCTCGCATAACCCCAACCCGCCGCGAGCAGTTGCTCCGTGGACGGCGGATCCTTATATGGTCCGCCGAACTCCCGGTTCGTCGGCGCGGGTGAACCCTCCGGCCTCGGCATCCCACCACCGCCAAAACCTCCGAACATCATCAGCACCGGCACGCGCCCCGTGTTCGTCGCAGGCGTCACCAGCGTCATTCGGATCTCGACCGTGATCTCGGGATGCGCCGAATTGTCGACATGACCAACCAGTTGTTTCCCATTCGCACGCAGCTTCCCGACGAGCCCATCCGTCACGTTTGAAACGACACTCCAGCTTACCTTCGGCACGTTCTTCGGCACCCGCCCGACCACTTCCCGCTCAAAATCCTCCACGATCTCAGGTCGCCGCTCCTTCCACCACAACTCTGCTGTCGTCACTTTCCGCCCGTCCTTCAACACGAGCGGATCGGGCAAATCGGGGAATGGGTTCGCTTTCGCCGGATCATAATTCGCGGAGTTCGTCGCGCCCGCGCGACCGCTCGGCCCCGGCCGCAGCCGCTTGATGCCCAATTGCTCCATCATGTTTTTGTGATCGAGCGCTGCGGTCCAGTTCGTCGACTCAGCGGCGGGCAACGCGACTGCGCCGACGAACACGAATGAAAGAGCCAATGCAACGAAGGACCGCACGTGCCGGAGTTTCATTTCGTCGCGAGCATACCCGCGGCGAATGGCGAGCCAAGCAATTTGATAATTCCCTCACTTTCAGCACGAAACGTCGTGTGGTTGCGGTCACAAGATGTGTGGCGTGCGAACGCACGGGAAAACTTCTCATTAACACCCAACTTCAGTTGGGTGAACCCCGTGCCCCGTGCTCGAAATCGTTTCAACGATTTCCAAACCCATTGGCCGAGTGCGGCCTCCTGAGCCTCGTAAAAGAGAAAACGGTCATTGAGGTCCTGCAACGCGTCCTCGGAGATCTTAATGTCGATCACTGTCTCCCAAGGGTGGTCTTCACGGAGTCCCAATCAAGCAGTTGCGCGGAACCGTCTCGCACCCTGGTCCGCCGCTGATCCAAAAGGTCCTTGAGCTGCGGAGGAACCTCCAAACGTTCGAAACGATCGCGCAAGTCCACCCAGATGGCTTCCATGATCTGAAGTTTCTCTGAAAGCGGCATTGCTTTGAGGTCTTCTGAAGTCACGCCCGAACCCCTACCTCGATATGTCATCGCGTTCAATAGTTCTCCTCGACTAGGTCATCCGAAGTTTATTCATCGCGGGGGAGGAAAGGTAGCGCCGTAGGTTTCCAGTTGCCCGTCATCGTACAACCAAAGGCCGTCTATCCACTTGCGGGGTCCGATGCCCGATTTGGGCTCAGCACGAGGATTGAGGCCGGCAGCATAGACGATGATCCCAAAAGGATTAAACACGTCGCTGAAATCCACCCCCAGCGAATTCGTGGACATAGAAATGAGCGTAGGCTTCAGTAGGCTTCAACCTGCGAATGGCACTGGGAACATCGGGTGGCGAAGGGGTGATTTTGCCAACCAATCCCGGTCGGCTAGCAATAAGCGTGCGTCCGGCACTCAGTAACTCTGCCGGGTCCGCCGCCAAAACGCGTTTGACCATACGTTCCTGCCGCCATGCGTAAACGGCGTTGGAATCCAGAACCCAAACGGTGGCAACCACAGCGCCTATGATCGCGAGCAGGATTACGGCGTTACGGGTGCTGAGCGTCATGCGATTACGGCCAAGACAATCTGCTTCATTCTTGACGCATTGTTCAGCCGTTTATGCCTCTGTGCAATCGATCGCAAGGCAGAACCTTGTGGCCCGCGCCAGCGATGGTGAATCTGTGACCTACACTAACCCCTTCTTTCCCCTCGTCAATTTCCCTCCCTGAATGCCTCCTGCATTCCTTATGAATCCGAAAAACCGTCAAGCGGAATTCTCACCAAAAAATGTCCTCTCCCGTCACCTCGTGTCACTTCCTGTCACCTCCAGTCACATTCAACAATGCCATCGAACGGAGTTCGCGAAAACCCAAGCTATAATAAGGCGCATGAAAGAGAAGTATGTAGAAAAAAAGGATTCCAAAGTGGTGCTGAGTTCGCCCCTTCCATCGTGTTGGCCCGGCTTTGCGATCTATGCGTTCTTTCGCGGCTATGGAATTCGTGTTTGTTCGTGTCCATTCGTGGTCGCCACCCAAAACTGACCGAAACTGACCGTTTCTGACCGAAAATGCCAGGGACCCACTATACAAATCAGCGCAGCTACTCAACTCCTGGAGCAGCACGGGCCGAGTCCGATCCGTTCAGCGCCTCCGCGTCTTTGCGTCTTTGCGTTGAAATCGGCTCTCCGAACCCGAATCCCCGGCTCTCGACACCTCATTTGAAACCTTCGGCCCGTTTCTTGCGTCTCTACCAGAGGATGTTGCGACTATGAAGATCGAGGAACATTCGGCCAAACTGGAAGATTATTTCCTGACACGTCGGCAATTCCTGCACCGCGCGGGCATGGGGTTCGGCGCGCTCAGTCTTGCCGCCTTGCTCGGCGACGATTTCTTAAGCCCGTCAGCCAAAGCCGCTGCCACGCCGGGTGGGCCGCTAACTCCGAAGTCACCCCATTTCCCCGCGAAAGCCAAACGAGTCGTTCACATCTTCGCCCAGGGCGCCCCGTCTCACGTCGACACATGGGACCCAAAGCCCGCCCTGGCCAAGTACGACGGCCAGTCACTTCCCGGCATGCAGGGCGTCGCCATGGTTTCTCCGTTCAAGTTCGAGAAACGCGGCAAGTCCGGCATCGAAGTCAGCGAAGTGTTTCCGAAGCTTGGCGAGGTCGTTGATGACCTTGCCGTCATTCGTTCGATGCACACCGACATCCCCGCTCATGAAGTCGCGACAATCTTCATGAATACCGGCTCCGCGCGCCTTGCCCGGCCGAGCGTCGGCTCATGGGTGCTGTACGGCCTCGGCACCGAAAACCAGAATATGCCCGGATATGTTTCGTTGCGACCGGGCGGAACGCCTCCCGGCGGCACGTCGAACTGGCAGTCCGCATTTTTACCCGGCGTTTACCAGGGCATGAGCATCAACACGCAAGTGACCTCGGTAAATCAGTTGATCCAAAATATTCGCAGCCAGTACACCGTGCTGCACGAGCAACGCCGCCAGCTTGATCTCGTTCACAAACTTAACGAACTGCACAGCCAGAATCTCCAGAAGGACGCCCAACTCGAAGCGCGGCTCGAAGCGTACGAAATGGCGTTCAAAATGCAGACCGAAGCGACCGACGCGTTCGACATCACCAAAGAACCCCAAACCGTTCGCGACCTTTACGGCACTTCGCGCCAGGCCAACCAGTTGCTCATTGCGCGACGGTTGCTCGAACGCGGAGTTCGTTTCGTGCAGGTCTGGGCCGGTGGCTGGGACCATCATCAGGACCTCGAGGACCGATTGCCGGAGCGGGCGCGGGAAATCGATCAACCGCTCGCCGCGTTCATCGCCGACCTTAAACAACGCGGGTTGTTTGACAGCACGCTGGTGATCTGGGGCGGTGAATTCGGACGCAAGCCCGTGCGCGATCGCAACGGCAACGACAACCCCGGTCGCGATCATAATCAAAATGCGTTCTCGACTGTCCTGGCCGGCGGCGGTGTTAAAGGCGGGACGATTTACGGCGCGACCGACGAGTTCGGCGCCGCGGCCGTGAAAGACAAGGTGCACGTTCATGACCTGCACGCGACCATCCTTGCCTTGCTCGGCTTCGATCACGAAAAGCTAACCTATCGTTACAACGGTCGCGACTTCCGCTTGACCGATGTCCATGGCAAAGTCGTGAAGGGAGTCATGGCATGAGGAATTGGCTTGCCCATTACGTCGATGTTGCGCGGAGCGTCTTGGAGTGCGCCTGTCCTCTGGCGCTTTCAAAACACGGACTGCGCACGCCACAGCGAGTATCGCGTCGGAGTTCCGCATTTATGCGGTTGGTCACTTTCTTCTGTCTCGTATTTACTGGGCACGCCGCTGAACCCAGCCGCTCCCAGCTCGACTTCTTCGAAAACAAAGTCCGGCCCCTCCTCGCCAATCATTGTTATAAGTGTCACAGCCAAAAGGCTGAAAAAGTTAAAGGCGGCCTGACTCTAGACACCCGCGAAGGACTGCTCGCCGGCGGCAACAGCGGACCTGTGATCGTTCCCGGTAATCCCGACAAAAGCCCGCTTATCGAGGCGATCCGGTACACCAATCCCGATCTGCAAATGCCCCCGAAAGGCGAAAAGTTATCCGAAGCTCAGGTTGCAGACCTCGTCGCGTGGGTGAAGATGGGCGCACCCGACCCGCGCGTCGCGACCGTCGCCCAGAAGGCGTGGGTCGACCCGACCAAAAAACATTGGGCACTTCAGCCGGTCGCCAAACCGGAGATTCCAAAAGTTAACGATGCGAACTGGCCCAAAACCGATATCGACAAGTTCATTGTTGCTCGACTTGCCGACAAGGGATTGAAACCGAACCCGCTCGCGGACAAACGCACCTTAATCCGCCGCGCCACGTTCGATCTCATTGGGTTGCCCCCAACGCCGGAAGAGGTCTGGGAATTTCTCCATGACGAGTCACCCAAGGCCTTCGAAAAAGTCATCGATCGATTACTCGGCTCGCCGCATTACGGCGAGCGTTGGGGGCGCCACTGGCTCGACACGGCCCGTTACAGCGACACGAAAGGCGAGATTCGCCGCAACCGCGAAGATCCCAACTATCCTTTCGCGTGGACGTATCGCGACTACGTCATTCGCAGCTTCAACGAAGACAAGCCTTACAACGTCTTCATCATAGAACAACTTGCCGCCGACAAGCTTCCCGCGACCTCCGTCAACGCCAGCAACCTCGCTGCCCTGGGATTTCTTACACTCGGCGACCGCTTCATGGGCATGCAGCACGACATCATCAACGACCGCATCGATGTTGTGACCAAGGGTTTTCTCGGGCTCACCGTCACGTGCGCGCGTTGCCACGATCACAAGTTCGATCCCATCCCGACCAGGGACTATTATTCACTGCACGGAATTTTCGCGAGTTCGCGCGAACCGGAAGTCGAACCTGTGATTTCAAAAATTCAGAACACACCCGACTACCAGGACTATTTCAAGAAGCGCACGGCCCTTACCGAAGAGAAGGAGCAGCTCGAAAACCGCGCTCGCGAATTGCGCCGCAAGCGTGATCGCCAGGGCATTCAGCAGCTTCAACGCGAGATTCGCCAGAACAGCACAAGCATTGCCGAGTTGGAGATGACGCATGCCGGCGCGCCAGTGCGCGCAATGGCGGTGGAGGACGCTGCCAATCCGCGCAACTCCCCCGTATTCATTCGAGGCGAGGCGCAGAACCGCGGCCCAATCGCGCCTCGGCAGTTCCTCGAGGCGCTTTCCGGTCCGACGCGCGCTCAGTTTACCAACGGCAGCGGCCGCCTCCAACTCGCGCACGCCATCGTCGACAAAAAGAATCCGCTGACCGCGCGCGTGATGGTCAATCGCATTTGGCAGCATCACTTTGGCGAGGGGATCGTCACTACGCCGGATGACTTCGGAACCCAGGCGGAAGCGCCGAGCCACCCTGAGTTGTTGGATTACCTGGCGGCGCAGTTCATGGAGAACGGTTGGAGCGTCAAGAAAATGCACAAACTCATGATGTTGTCCGCAGCCTACCAGCAGAGCAGCGCCAACAATCCGAAATACGCGGAAGTCGATCCATTCAATCGCTTGCTCTGGCGGGCGAACATCCGGCGCCTGGAGTTCGAGCCGTTGCGCGATTCACTTCTGGCGATCGGCGGCGTTCTGGACTCCACCATGTACGGTCGCCCGGCGAATCTCGCTCGCGAGCCTTATTCAACCCGCCGGACCGTTTACGGCTTCATCGATCGCAACAACGTCAACGAGGTGTTGTTCAACTTTGACTTCGCCAATCCCGACCTCACCACCGGCAAACGGCACCAAACGACCGTGCCTCAACAGGCGCTGTTCCTCATGAACAGCCCGCTCGTCGTTGAACAGGCCAGGAAGCTTGTTGAGCGCAAAGACTTTACCGAACTGAGCGACGATCGCTCCCGCATCGTACTCCTCTACGAGATGATTTATCAGCGTCTGCCGCGCCCCGAAGAAGTCCAATTGGGACTCGACTTCATTGCGACGCAACCTGCGCAGGAACGGGTTGCGGCGGTTGCCAACAACCGGCGGCCGGCTCAGGGCCGATTGCGCGAGCAAGCGCAGGCGAGAATGCAGCAGCGCAGGGGAGGGGAGTCCCCGTTCCGCGCGCGCGACCCGCTCACCGCGTGGGAAGAATACGCGCACGCGCTCTTCCAGGCCAACGAGACGAGCTTCGTCAATTGATCTAACCACTTGCGGTAGCCGAAGTAACAGGCTCTGATTTTTCGAGTGGTTAGTAGCTGCGCGATGCGTTCGAAATTATCACCGAACGAAATCCGACGTCGCGCGTTTAATACAATTGGGTATGAGAACGATCATTGTCGCTTCGTTGGGGCTGAACGCCGTGTTGCTCGGGGCATTGGCGCTTGTGTCGGTCCGGCAGCCCTCAAAAACTCCGGCGGAAAGCGCGCCCCCGCCTGAACCCGTCCAGATTGTGCCTAAGCGGGAACGCCCGGCACAGAAGTCCACCGCGATCGCGAACCTCGCTTCGTTTCAATGGTCGCAACTCGAATCAAGTGACTATCACCAGTATATGGCCAACCTCCGCGGCGTCGGATGCCCGGAAGAAACGATACGCGACCTGATCATTGCCGAAGTGGACAAGATGTTTGCCCCGCGCTTCGCGGCGCTCGCCGGAGAAAGCCAGACCTTTCAGCATTGGCGCAGGCGCTCGAAAGCCAGCGAGAATCTTGTGACGCAATTGCGCGCTCTGCAGGACGAGCGCAAAGCGCTTCTGCGGGAATTACTCGGGATAGATGATGGTCCTTACGCGAAATGGGCAAACGCGGACCTCGCGCGACTCCAGGAGGAAGGGAAATACAGCTTCCTGCCGGCGGAGAAGCAGGCCCAGGTGCGCGCCATCATGGAAAAATATCAACAGCAAATCGAGGGAGGCCAGAACGCGCGTGACGGCTTCGTAATCAGCGGCGGCGACGAAGCAAAACGGCTGCGCGAGCAACGACAGCAGGAGCTTGCGCAGGTACTTTCTCCGGAGGAGTTGAAGGAGCTTTCCCTGCGTGATTCCAACGCCGCTGATTCCGTGCGCAGCCGCTTTGGCAATCTGGACATCACGGAAGACGAGTACCGAAAACTTTATGACCTTCGCAAGGGGTATGAGGACACCGTCGGCGCGGTGGCCGATGTTTCCGACCCGGAAAAGATGCGCCAGCGCAGCGAAGCGCGCCGGCAACTCGACGAAGCCTACAGGAACGTCTTCGGCGAAGAGCGGTGGAACGATTTGCAGAAGCAGCAGGACCCTACGTGGCGTGGTCTCACGCAGATCGCCCAGCAAAATAATCTCAGCCAGTCTGTCATCGATCAGGCGTACCAATACCAGCGTCAAACCGGCGAGGAGATCATGCGCCTGATGGACGATCGCTCGCTCCCGCGTGAGCAACGCGAAGGAGTCGTTCAACAACTTACCGGAGAATATGATCAAAAGTTGCGAGGGCTTCTCGGCGACCAGGCGTATCAGCAATACAAACAGAACAATCCGGGGTTCACGTTCAGCAGCAGCGGCGACTCCTTCAGCCTGGTGGGTCCTGCAGGCGGTCCCGTTCCCATAGGCGCGGGTCCCCGTACCATCGACATCCAAAGCAGTGGCAGCGGAGACCTCCGCACCCGCACCAAGGTGCAGATTGCCCGATGAGCAGCCGCAGGTAGGGCGCGCTGTCCCCAGCGCGCCGCATGGCGATTTGCATTGAACCGGCCATCAGAACCCAGTCTCATAGCGTGGCATCGCCATGAGATTTGCCCTGCTGCTGTTTTACTGCGCGTCGGTCGCGGGCGCATCGGCATCGTCAGCGACGTGGTCGCCTTCGGCGGTTAAGCCGCCCGCGCCCGCGCGAGAGTTTCGCGGCGCGTGGATTGCCAGTGTGGGCAACATCGACTGGCCTTCGCGCCGTGACCTCACAACGGAGCAGCAGAAAGCCGAGCTGATCAGGATCTTCGATCTCGCGCAGAGCCTTCACCTCAACGCGCTGCTGCTTCAGGTCCGGCCCTCCTGCGATGCTCTTTATCAGTCCTCGCTGGAGCCATGGTCGGAATATCTCACCGGCCAAATGGGCAAAGCCCCGCAACCTTTCTACGACCCGTTGCATTTCGCCGTGCAGGAAGCGCACAAGCGCGGAATCGAACTGCACGCCTGGTTCAATCCCTTTCGCGCCGGGCATCTTACGCGCAAATCTGCCGCCTCCGCGACCCACATCACCAAAGCCCGTCCGCATCTGGTCCGCCATTACGGCAACGAACTGTGGCTCGATCCGGGCGACAAAGCGGTTCATGACCACACCCTCGCCGTCATGCTCGACGTCGTTCGCCGCTACGATGTCGATGGCATCGTCGTGGACGACTATTTCTATCCGTACCCCGTCAAGGACGCGGCAGGCAAAGCGGTGCCGTTCCCGGACGGGCCGACGTGGCGAACCTATAGCAACGGCGGCGGGCGGTTGACGCTGGAGGATTGGCGGCGTGAAAACGTCAACGTCTTCGTCCAGCAACTTTATTCGCGCGTCTAATCTGAAAAGTGCTGGGTGAAAGTCGGCATCAGCCCGTTCGGAATCTGGCGGCCGGGTCATCCGCCGTCGGTGAGAGGCCTGGACGCGTACGCGGTCCTCTACGCGGATTCCCTGAAGTGGCTTCGCCAGGGATGGCTCGACTATGCTGCGCCACAGCTTTACTGGAACATCGACGCGCCGGAGCAAAGCTTCCCCGAGTTGCTGAACTGGTGGGCCTCGCAAAATGATCGCAAGCGGCATCTGTGGCCCGCCATCTCCCCCAACCGTATTGGGGCAAGCCGTCCCGCGGATGAGATCATGAACCAGGTGCGCCTCACGCGCCAACACCGCGCTGCCGAGGGCAACATTCATTGGAGTGTCCGCGCGTTTCTGCGCAACGCGGGCGCGATCACCGACGCGCTCGCTTACGGGCACTATTCGTCACCGGCCCTCGTCCCTGCCTCGCGCTGGCTTGATGCAACCCCGCCTTCCGCGCCGAAACTCACCGTCGAAGAAGCCGCTGGCAATCTCGCGGTTTCATGGCAGTCCGGCGGACCCGAAGTTGTGTCGCAGTGGGTTGTGCAAACCAGGAACGGAAACGAGTGGTCGCTCGAAATATTTCCCGGTGCGCGGAAGCTTTGCACGATCGAGACCACGGAGGTTGTGGCGGTGTCGGCGGTGGATCGTTGTGGAAATCTGAGCGCTCCGGCCGTGCTCGAGCGTCGTGAACTCAAGTTGCCCTGACGAGCCATCAACGACTCTCTCAGGATTGATTTCGCAATACCTCATTACCTAAGCTTCCTCCATGGCCGCCAATCCCAATACGCACAGTGTTCTTCTCGGATACATTGCGTGGCTATTCGGCTTCATCGGGCTGCACCGTTTCTACTTCGGCAAAACGCTGACGGGAATCATTTGGTTCTTCACTCTGGGATTGCTGTTCATTGGTTGGGTCGTAGACCTGTTTCTGATTCCATCGATGGACCGCGAAGCGCAGCGGCGATTCACTCCGGGTTTGACCGATTACAGCGTTGCGTGGCTGCTGCTCATGTTCCTCGGTTTGTTCGGCATTCACCGGTTTTACCTGGGTAAATGGGTGACCGGCATTATTTATCTGGTTTCCGGCGGACTGCTCGGCATCGGCTGGCTGTATGATTTGTGCACCTTGAACCAGCAAATCAGCGAACTTAACATGAAGGCACGCTACGCGTGACTCGGGCGCTGATTCAGCGCGCTTGACCCGGTAACGCTCGTTCATCACTCTGCCCCTGTAACCGGGTGCCCCAGCGCGGGTCACCATCTTTTGCTACTATGAAAACAATCACTCGTCTGCTCGTGGTTTCTCTTCTCGCCGTTTTCACAACCTCTCACGCCGCCGATCTCACCAGTGGCATGAAGCAGGGCAAAGCTGAATTCAAATCCATGGGGCCGCTCGCCTTTGGCCCGGATGGCATCCTGTTCGTTGCCGATACCAAGGCTGCGGCTGTAGTCGCGATTGCTACCACCGACACGGCATCAAAGTCCGCGTCAAAAGAACTCAAGGTCGAAGGCATCAACCAGAAACTGGCTGCGTTGCTCGGCACCGCTGCCGATCAAATCCTGATCGACGACATGGTCGTCAATCCAGCCTCGCGCAACGTTTACCTGGCGGTCTCTCGGGGCCGCGGGCCCGATGCCACTCCCGTCCTCGTCCGCGTCAAGGGCGACGGGCAGCCTGAACTCGTCTCGCTCGACAATGTGAAATTCTCGCGTGCCGAACTTCCGGACGCGCCCGTGGATGGCGTGGTGGGGCAGGGCCAACGCCAGAGTAATCCTCGCCGCGAATCGATCACCGACGTCGCCTTCCTCGAAGACCGCGTGCTGATCGCGGGCCTCTCGAACGAAGAGTTTGCCTCCACACTGCGCGCAATTCCGTTCCCGTTCAAGACGGTCGCGAACGGAACGAGCGTCGAGATTTACCACGGCGCGCATGGCCGATTCGAAACGCGCTCGCCAGTCCGCACGTTCGTGCCGTTCAAAGTTGGCAATGAAGCGCATTTGCTCGCCGCGTATACGTGCACGCCGCTGGTGCAGTTCCCGTTGAGCGATCTCAAGCCCGGCGCCAAGATCAAAGGCAAAACCATTGCCGAACTCGGCAACCGCAATCGTCCGATCGACATGATCGTTTACCAGAAAGGTGGCAAAGATTATCTGCTGCTCGCCAACAGCAGCCGCGGCATCATGAAGATCAGCACCGACAGCATCGAAAAAACAGAAAGCATTACCGATCCCGTGAGAGACGGCGGTAAGAAAGGGCTCGGTTACGAGACGATTGAAGCCTGGAAGGGCATCGATCAGTTGGATCGCCTCGATGCGCAGCATGCCGTCGTGCTTCGCCGGAGCGATTCCGGTTCGCTCAACCTGGAAGCAATCCCGCTGCCTTGAGCTGATGTCGGGCATCTCGGTTTCATTCGCGCACGCCGCTGTTTTCGCAGCGGCGTTGCTGTTTTCCGCGCGGTCGTGGGCTGCGGAGAGCACATTCATCGTCAAGTGGCGCACTGACGAGCGAAATACCAACAGCGCGTACGTTGAAGTTGCAGGCATTCCCGCCGCGGCTTTGCGGGCCTTGAAGTCGCGCCCACCGAGCGCTTCGGAATGGAACCGATTGCTTTCGGTCTACGTTCACGAGGGCGACGCAGTAATCGATCCACTGACGCCAGGCATGGCGGGTCAGTATGCCATCGATGGCGACGTATTGCGGTTCCACCCGCAATTTCCGCTGGCCAGAGGTGTGGAATACCGCGCCGAGTTCAGGCCGGGAGCGCTGCCCGGCGGCAAACCGGGACAGTTTACAATTGTTGCGCAGCATCGCGTCGCGAAGCCGTCGCCGACGAGCACGATCGTGACGACGATTTATCCCACTGCCGATGTGCTGCCGGAAAACCTCCTTAAATTCTACATTTACTTCTCCGCGCCGATGAGCCGCGGCGACATTTACGATCACATTAAATTGCGCGAAGACTCTGGCCGCGAAATCGAGTTGCCCTTCCTGCAAATCGACGAGGAACTTTGGGACGCCGAAATGAAGCGGCTCACGCTCTTCATCGATCCGGGCCGAATCAAACGCGGCGTGCTTCCGCTCGAGGAAGTTGGGCCCGCCCTCGAAGCCGGAAAGAAGTACGAATTGACGATTCATGAGGCGTGGAAGGACGCTGCGGGAAATCCTCTCAAAGCGAAGTTCCAGAAGCGCTTCGCTGTCGGCGAGCCAAACCGCGACGCGCTCGACTCGGATCGCTGGAAGATCACCGCGCCAAGATCAACCACGGCGGAGCCTCTCACGGTTGGTTTTGGTGAATCGATCGACCACGCCCTCGCGTTGCGCTTGATTGAGGTCGTTCGCGAGGGAGGTGCGATTCGAGGAAAGAAGACAATGTCCCAAAACGAGCGGGTGTGGCAGTTGACTCCGAACGAACCGTGGAAGGCGGGCACTTATCATCTTACCGTTCAAACCACCATTGAGGACCTCGCGGGCAATAACATTGGCAAGCCGTTCGAAGTCGACCTGTTTGACGGCGTTCAGCGGCGGCTGACGAACTCGGTTGTGAAAATCCCGTTCGAAATACGATAAAGGGCCTGCCGCCGCGCGAAAACCTTTGCGCAACGCTCGAAATGTGCGACACTTGGTGTCCACAAGTCGGAGCGTAGCTCAGCCTGGCTAGAGCACTTGCTTTGGGAGCAAGACGTCGCAGGTTCAAATCCTGTCGCTCCGACCATTTTTTAGAACACTTCGCCCCAGTTTTTCGAGTCCTTCAGCATTACCTCGCGCAACAACCGAATCGGCGGTGCACCGTGACGGAGCAGTTCGTCGTGAAATCGCTGCAGCGTAAACTTCCGGCCCTCTTGTTTTCGCCAGTCTTCGCGCAGCTTCAAAATCTGCAGCTTGCCCACGGTGTAATAGAGATAGCCGGGATCGTACGTGCCTCGCAGCGCTTCCTGATACGACGGCTTGCGCTCGTAATAGCAATTTTCCTCGAAGAATTTCGTCGCCTCCTCGAGCGGCATGCCTTCGCAATGCGTTTTGATCGAGACGCACATCCGGCAAAGCCGCAGCAAGGCCTCGATCGATTGTGCCAGTCGATACTTCGCCGCGCGGATTGAGTCCTCCGCCGTCTGTGTCGCCGCCGTGCCGAAGCCTTCGTCCAGCAGCATCTGTTCGGTGTAGTGCGCCCAACCTTCCACAAACGCGTAGCTCGTAAAAATTTTCTCCAGCCGCGTTGCCGGTGACGCGTTCAAGCAGAGGAATTGGGTGTAGTGGCCCGGGTAAGCTTCGTGGATCGACACGACGTCCGTTGTGTAATAGTTGAACGCGCCCAGCCACTCCTCTTTCTGCGTCTCCGGCCATTCGGGTTCCACCGGCGTCACATAGTAATACGCCTCGGTCGCCTTCGTCTCGAATGGCCCCGGCGTGTCCATCGAGGCAAAGCTCGTGGCCCGCAGGTATTGAGGAGTCTCATCGACCTTCGCCCGCACCGTCGATGGAATCGTGACGATTTTCCTGTCCGCGCAAAACCGCCGGATCGCTTCGAGGTTCTTTGCCGTATCACGAATCAGGTTTTCTGCGGTTGGATGGTCGCGCTGAATCAATTTCGCCACTTCGATCGGTTTCCTGGTCGCGTCGATTTTGCGCGCCGTCTCCGCGAAAATTCCCTGCTCGCGCTTCAGTTCGCGCAGCCCGATTTGCAGCAACTCTTCGGGCGAGAGTTCGATGAACTCCGCGCGCAACATGCGCATGTATTTCTCGCGTCCGATCGCGTAGTTGCCGTGTGCGCCCGGCAACTTTTCCTTCTTCAGGAACTCGACGTACGACTCGAGTTCCTTGATCGCCCCAGCGTTGACTTTCTCAAATTCCGCCTTGAGGGTCGCGTCGCTGAGATCTTTCAGCGCGGTGGTCAGGTCCTTCTTCAAAAAGCTCGCCGCGCCCGTCGCCACTTCGATCGCCGTCTCCACGTACGGTTTCGCCAGCGATTCGGCGAGGTTTGCCCGCGCATTGGCGAAGATCGCCGGCGCTTGGTTCTCAATGGCGATGATCGACCTGACACGGTTCGCCAGCGGCGCGAAGTTCCGCTTGATGTAGATGTTCACGTCGATCACGTCGGCGTAGCTCATTGGGTTCTTGCGATGCGCATCCATGTCTGCCAGCCGGGACAACTCGCTGCGGATGGTCGATTGCAGGATGCGCAAATCATAGCCGTTGACCGCGCTCAAAGGTTTGCCCTGAAGGGCGCCGAACTTCGTTTCAAAGCGGCGCAGGCGCTCGATTTCCGCGTCGATGGACGCTCGGCTCAAATCGCTGACGCGCCCGTCATATTCGTGCAGGCCAAGGGAGGTGCCGGTGGCGGGCCGCCACGCGAGATATCCAGTCGTGAACTCTTCGGCGAGTTGCTCGAATTCCCGATCGGCCGTTGATGCACTTTCCGGTCCGGAAGCGCAGCCGGCCCACAACAAAACGGCTGCCGTCAGTCCCAATCCCAATTTCATGTCGCGGACTCTGCCGAATCGCGCGCCGAAGTCGAATCGAAAGGAGTGCTGTGAGGATAAACCCCATATCTCAGTTTTAGCAGTCCACACGGCGGAGGGCGGCGTAGGACTACAACAACGAGTCATGAAAGCGGCACAGGAGTGCCGCACTCCAGGACGCTGCCGCGAATACTAATGGCGCCACGCAAATTCCGCGAGGTCCTGGAGTGCGACGCTCCTGCGCCGCTTTGCTCGGCAACCCAAGAACAACCAAGGTCTACAAAAACTGAGCGCTTCAGTGCAAAAAAGAATCCCGGGCGCTTTACCGCCCGGGATGTTTGCCCAACTGCAACCGTTAACCCTGTTCCGCCCGCTCGTTCGCGATGGTTTCGGCCAATTCCGTCAGCCGTTCATCGGCCGTTTCCTCCTCGTCGATGCTCTGCTTCAGCAGGTCCAGCGCGTCCTGGTGGCCCATCTGGTCGGCCCAGGCGCACAAAGTGCCGTACGTGGCAATCTCGTAATGCTCGACTTTCTGCGCCGCGGCGATCAGCGCCGCATCGATCGCAGGGTTGCCTTTGTGTTCCTGCATCACTTCAGTGCCTTCCTCGATCAGCCCCTGCATGGCCTTGCATGTTTTGCGCTGCATCTTTTCGGCGAGCGACTCAAATACCTGGTCCAGGCGGGAAATCTGTTCTTCAGTTTGCTCTAAATGTTCCTCGAACGCATCCCGCAGTTCCTGGGACTCAGCTGCCTTCGCCATTTTCGGCAATGCTTTGGTTAGCTGCTGCTCCGCATTATAAATATCGGCGAGTTCCTCGAGGAAAAGCTTATGAAGTTCGTTATTCATCCCTCCCTGCTGCCCCGATTCGTACTCCGATTGTGCCGATTGATTGCGGCGCGTCGTGGTTTTGTTACTGCGCGACGATGATTGATTTTTGCCAGATCTTTTTTTCATAGTTCCTTTGCAATTGGGTGTGTCCATCAGCGCGACTCCCATCGCGCCGTTCCCGCTAAACTGCAATTGCGACCCCCAAAAGCCAGAGGGGTCGATTACCCAGTCTGTTTTCGCCGCGCGGCAAGGCAGGCGCGATGTCCCCATTCGGTCGTGTCGTGCAGCATTTCTTATTGCGCAAATTAACAGACTGCGAGAGCTTCTCGGTTCGCAACAGCAGTTGACATTTGTAAAGAGG
>Ga0137433_1000600_pt1 | contig 18576 bp, 18 predicted proteins | sample EasRivERMZT840_2_FD_102335 | JGI IMG/M metagenome (GOLD analysis project Ga0137433, IMG submission 102335) | Soil microbial communities from meander-bound floodplain in the East River, Colorado, USA - East River MetaG ERMZT840_2 | ecosystem: Environmental > Terrestrial > Soil > Floodplain ...
ACCCATCTTTGAGCCGAGCTCGCTGCCGGCGGTGACGGCCTCGGCCCACTTGCCGGAATCCAGGCACTGATCGAACGACGCGCCGTTGAGGCCAATCGCGCGGGCGGTCTGCTTGAGCGCCGGCACTTCGAGCGCGCGCTGGTTCGCGAACAACGCGTCGTGCATCTCCCAGTAATGGCCTTGTTCGCCTGCGGCCTCAGCCGCTTTATGGGCTGCCATCGCATTTGGATGGATGCTGACCAGGGGAAAGTGATGAAACTCGAAGCGGACCTGCGTCGGGTACCGGTTGAGGATTTCCTTCACAACCGGGTGATACGCGCCGCAACTCGGACATTGATAATCGCCAAACTCCACGAGCGTGATTGCGGCATTCTCAGGCCCGCGAGAATGACCGGTTCCCGCCTCGAGTTGGAGGCCAAAAGCTGCCGCATCGGCGGCGGGAGGTTCATCGGATTGCCGGCTCAAAAACACGGCAGCACCCGCCCCGACGGCAATTACGAGGATGATGACAACGATAGGCTTAATGGCTTTGGACATGGCGACAATAGTAGCGCAGCGCTCGCGTCTCATCGGAAAGTTTTTTGAAAAAAACTCTTGCAATGAGTCTGACTCGAGACGAGAATTCCCCGCGTCTTGTGAAAGACGAAGTTACCTAGTAGCTATTATTGGGCTACTCCGAGCCAGGGACGGTAGTCGTTCGTAAACGGTGGCAGGATGCACGTTCAAGCGGGAAGGAACCCGCGACGAAGAAGAAGTCGTCAGAGCGGAACCGAATGCGGCGATGAAGGAGACTAGGGAAACAAAGCCCTCGGGCGTACGAAGCGTCCGGGGGCTTTACTATTTCCATGATGGTTGCGCCCTGCCGGGCTTACATTCGCTCCGCTCATATTGCTTTTGGCTATACTGTCCGGGTATGGCCGATTACACCGAAGAACACGCCAAATCCGGCCTCGACGCGGAACTTCCCGACATCGAGTGCTGGCCCAACCAGTTCCCCGGCTACGACATCACGATTGCGATGCCGGAGTTCACCTCGATCTGCCCGAAAACCGGCCTGCCGGATTTCGGCATGATAACCATTCGCTATCGGCCTGATAAGGTCTGTCTCGAGTTGAAATCTCTCAAGGCATACTTCACGGCATATCGTAATCTTGGGATTTTTTACGAGAATGCGGTGAACCGGATTTTGCGGGACATCGTCAAGGCGTGCCGGCCCGTATCGTTGAAAGTTACAGGTGAGTTCAGCACGCGAGGCGGCATGCGCTCGGTTATCGAGGCGGAATATCCTTCGTCTTCCACTGCTTCTTCAGGTCGTCCGTAGTTTTGTCCTGGTCCAGCAGGTGTTCCCAAAAGAACGTGTAAAAGTCCAGTGCGGTCCGGCCGCTTTCTGCCGCCAGTTTGTCGATTTCTGACTTCGTCCTTCCGAACATCTGTGCCGCCGCGTCCGCCTTCAACGTGAATTCTTCAACATCCAATTCTGCTTTTACCATTTCGTCGCCGAGCGTCGGATAAAGACGACCTTCGATCCTCGATAACAATCGCTTCGTGACGAATGCGCGCATGATCGAGTCGAATTTTGCAGGGTCCATCCATTCCACATCAGGTGAGTCATGGCTGCGATGGTTGAGTAGAGGCCAAAGACGGTCGAGATCGAGACTGAGAAAACCAATAGGATTCCCATCGACCTCCACAACCAGCCGTACCTGACCCGGTGTCGGTTCTTTTTTTGAGTTGGGCAGGGTCATTAGATTACTCCGTACCGCGGATGTTATGAGTTTTTCACCGCGGCGACAATATCGCTGCTGCCAATCCGATATTTCTCAATCAAGGCCTCGGGAGGCCCGGACCGTGGGATTTCTCGAACTGCGAGTTTGATGACGCTGGCTTCGTTTCCCACAGCGGCAAGAACAGCATCGCCGAGACCTCCCTCTTCGTAATGATCTTCAACCACGACAATTTTCCGGCCTGTCTCTCTCGCCGCTTCGAGGATCGATCGACCGTCCAGGGGTTTTACGGAATAGGCGTCGATGATTCGAATCGCAATCCCTTCCGATTCGAGCGTCTGAGCGGCTTTCAACGCTTCATGGACCGTGATTCCGGCCGCTACGACAGTTGCGCGATCATTCGCCGACTTCCGCAAGGTTTTGGATCCTCCGATCGGAAATTGTTCGTCATTCGAGTATAGAACGGCGGTCTTCGGGCGTGATGTACGGATATAGCAAATGCCGCGATGTCTCGCCGCTTCCATCACAACGTATTCCGCCGATACGGCGTCCGAGGGATACAGGATGACGGAGCCGGGAATCGGCCTGAACATCGCGAGGTCCTCCAGTCCCATCTGCGACGGACCGTCTTCTCCGATCGAAACTCCACAATGCGACCCGCAGAACTTCACATTCGATTGCGACACGCCTGCCATGCGGATTTGATCGTATGCGCGCGTGAGGAACGCGGCGAACGTCGACACAAACGGGATCTTTCCTCGCGCTGCGAGACCGGTCGCGGCGCCGACCATGTTCTGCTCAGCAATGAACATCTCAAAAAATCGTTCCGGATAGGCCTTCAGCAGTCTTTCGGAGAAAGTGGAATTCTTCGTATCGCCGTCGAGCGCGACAACACGCGGATCTTTCCCGGCGACTTTTACAAGAGCGTCTCCATACGCCTCACGCGTTGCGGCAATCTCGTCGCGCTTGCGCGTAATGGTGATCTCCAGCGGACCTTTGATTTCAGGCAAGGAATAACCTGTTCTGGGTTTCGGAACGAACTCGTTCGGTCCCAATGGTGAGTTCAGTTCCGCGAGCGCCTTCGGGAGATCCTGTTTCGGAACGGCCTTGCCGTGCCAGCCCTCACGATTCTCCAGCATCGACACGCCCTTCCCTTTGAAGGTCTTTGCCACCAGGGCACGCGGCTGCGTTCCACCTTCCCGGCGAAACGTGTCGAAAGCGTTGAGGATGTCAACATAGTTGTGACCGTCGATGGTCTGAACGAACCAACCGAACGCGCGGAATTTGTCGGCGAAGCGGCCGACGTCGAATTGATCCATCGTCCGCTGGCTCTGGCCCAATCCATTCACGTCCACGACAGCGTAGAGGTTGGACGTCTTGTAATAGCTTGCCAGCGCCGCTGCTTCCCAAACGGAGCCCTCCGCGCATTCGCCGTCGCCCAGCAGGACATAGGTGTTGAACGGAATGCCGTCCAGTTGAGCCGCTAATGCATTGCCGAGTCCGGCTGAAAGACCCTGACCAAGTGAGCCCGTAGCGACATCGACCCACGGCATTCTCGGCGTGGGATGTCCTTCAAGATTGCTGTCGAGCCGGCGCAGCGTGAGCAACTCTTTCTCGTCGATGATGCCGGCCTCGGCATATGCGGCCCATAACAGCGGTGCCGCATGCCCTTTCGATAAAACGAATCGATCATTTGCAGGGTTGTGCGGGTCTTTCGGATCGAATTGCATCTCCCGAAAAAAGATGACTGACGTCAGATCCGCTGCGGACAAGCATGACGAAGGGTGGCCGGAACCCGCTTCCGTCGTGGCTTGGAGCGAATGAATCCGGAGTCGCCGGCCTTTTTCTTTCAGCGCGTCGATTGGTGTTGGCATTTGTTTTGATTATATCGTCGTTTATGCGACCCGATTGCGAAGCACTCCGACTCCTTCGACTTCGATCTCAATGACGTCGCCGCGTGCCATAGCCCGGGTGTTTCCCGGAGTGCCTGTATAAATGATGTCGCCTGGCAGGACGGTGACGTACCTGCTGACGTAGCTGACGATTTGATCCACCGGAAAAATCAGATCGCTTGTACGCTGCGACTGCCTTGTCTCCCCATTCAACCGGCTCTCGACCAGGAGGTCGTTGTAGTTCAGGCCCTGCGCGATGCAAGGTCCCAGAGCGCCGAAGGTATCGGAGCCCTTCGCACGGAACCACTGGAGATCGTTCTTCTGCCAATCGCGCTCGCTTACGTCGTTGCCCGCGGTGATACCGAAAATGTATTTCGGTGCTTCCGACTGAGGAATGTTTCTGCCGTGCCTGCCGATTACGACAACGAGTTCGGCTTCGTAATGTACGTTGTTCGCGCCTTCCGGAATCACGATGCTGTCTTCTGTTCCGATGACGGACGAAGGCGGTTTCCAGAAGATTCCGGGTTCCTTCGCCGGCTCGAGGTTTCGATCCGCGATATGGCTCTTGTAATTGCGTCCGACTGCGAGAATCTTCGACGGCTCGCACGGCGCGATAAGTTTCACGCTCGAGAGGTCGAAAGCTTTTCCGGTGGACTCGGGTCCGGCAAAAAGATCCCCTCGCAGCTCGTGAACAGTTTCAATTTCGAGAATGCCGTAGGAGGTTTTACCTTCGAAGGAATACCGAACGTATCTGGTAATTTTCATGCACCGTCCTTCGGCCGAGAATATAACATCCCGAAAACGGAGATAGCCGAACTATGAAGCGATTGGGTCTCGTCATACTCGCAGTTTTAGCCGCTGCGCCGGCGATCGCAGAAGATCTGGTGCTCATCAACGGTCGTGTGATTGACGGCAGCGGCAAGCCCCGGATCGCAGCGAGCGTCCGAGTGCGCGATGGGAAGATTGCAGACATCGGGCCTTTCAAACCCGCGCCCGGCGAACCCATCCTCGACGTCAAAGGAATGATCGTTGCGCCTGGTTTCATCGACCTGCGCAGCCTTTCCCCTTCTGCGATCGGGAAAGATCCTGCTGCCGTGCAGCTTGTCGCACAGGGTGTGACGACGGCCGTGCTCGGTTCCGACGGCACCGGAGTTTATTCTGTCGAGGATTTCATGCTCCCCTTCGACGAAAAACCGCCGTCACTGAATATCGCAATGCTTGTCGGACACGGAACTGTGCGTCGGCAGATCATGGGAGCAGATTACAAGCGCCCCGCGACACCCGACGAGATCGAACGGATGACCCAGCTCGTGTCGGACGCAATGAAGCAGGGTGCGTTCGGCCTCGCCTCCGATCTTCAGCAGGAACCCGCGTCCTTCAGCGCTCCAGGCGAATTGATGACGCTATCGAAAATGGCTTCCAGGTTCGGTGGAATCCTCATGATGAGGTTGCGCGATGAACGCGGCGGGCTGACAGCTTCCGTCAGAGAGGCTGTTGCGCTGGCTCGTGAAGCAAAAGTCCCGGTTCAGATTCAGACCGAGACCAAAGGAGCTGTTGCCCAGATCGATAAATCTCGAGCACAACGTGTGGACATCAGCGCGGACTCGTACTCATTTTCAGAACTCACGCGTGACAAGGGGGTCGCCCTCGAGCGCGCCGTTCAGCGCATGAGCGGCGCTCCCGCAACTCGCCTCGGCCTGCGCGACCGCGGAATCCTGAAGAAAGGGGCCCCGGCGGACATTGTCGTTTTCAATCCTCTTGCCCTTGCGTCGGGTGTTCAACAAGTCTTCGTGAATGGAACGATGGTCGTGAAGGATGGCCTTGCAACGGACGCGCGTCCCGGGCAAGCGTTGCGATAGAATGCCGCTTCCTTACTGAAGAAAGGCAGGTCCTATGCGGAAGTCGTTAATAGCTGTTGCCGTGGTTCTAATGTTGATGGCAGGTGCGAGTGGCGATGTTCGCGCTCAGACCGCTGCCACCGGGCCGTGCGATCGGGCTTGTCTGGAGGGATTCGTCGACCGTTATCTGGACGCTGTCATTGCGCATAATCCCAAGTTGTTGCCTCTCGCACGGAACGTCAAGTTCACGGAGAACGGCGTGAGGCTCGACGTCGGCGAGGCACATTGGAAGACGGTTATCGGCAAGGGCAAGTACCGAATCTTTGTTACCGACACGGAAGCAGGGCAGGTGACGTTCATTGGAACGATTCGCGAAGAAGCCCGCACTCCGGAAGGTCTGCCGACTGCCCTGGCTCTTCGCCTGAGAGTTCAGAACCGTCAGATCACGGAAATCGAAACGATACTCGTGCGCAGCACTGCAGGTGCGCCGGCACGAGGTGGAGGGCCGGCAACTCAGACTACAGGCGCTGCGGTGAACATGGAACGTCTGGGCACGCCGCACGCTTCATTCACTGAGGTGATTCCGCCGGCGGAACGAATGTCCCGCGAAGAGTTGATCAAGGTCGCCAACATGTACTTCTCCGGCATGGAGAAGAACGACGGCAAAGGCGTGTATCCGTTCACCGACAATTGCAATCGCATCGAAAACGGTTCGCTGTCGACAAATGTTCCGTTGCGCGAAGGCCAGACGCGTCCGGATCCGAAGACGTCGTCGTCATACTCTTCCGCTTGGAGCTGCAAAGAGCAGTTCGAGTCCGGATTGATTCATTTCGTCGACCGTATTCGCGATCGCCGGTTCGTAGCTGTCGATCGGGAACGCGGTCTTGTCTTCAGCTTCGTCTTCTTCGATCACGCCCTCGGCAGCGAACGGTCATTCAAGGCTCCCGATGGACGCAACGTGACAGGCGGTCCGACGGATCCGTGGACGTGGCAGATCGCCGAATTGTTCAAGCTTGAAAAAGGCAAGATCCGTCAGATCGAAGCCATCCTGCAGCGCGTGCCATTCGGCATGAATTCGGGTTGGAGTTCATGGGAAGACGGGATGTCCAGCGGCGCTCAGGACGTGACGAGATCCAGCGGCCGCCAGCCTTAATCCAGGTCGGTTTTCAACCAGCGGACAAGGGCGCTCAATCCTGCTTCCACCAGTCCGGGCGAGGAGGGGGCGCCCCACAGGTCCGGTTCGCCGGGCTGTCGAGGACCGAACATCCGCTCCATATCACGTTTCGCCATTGCCAGGTCGTAAGGCAGCGACGGACTGATCGGCTTGGGCTGCGCTGCTTGTTCGAGCTCTTTGAGAAGTTCCTGCGGCTGACTCATGTCCAGCATGGAAAGCGGCGAGCCGCAATGTTCGCAGGCTGAAGTTTTCGTCAGGTCGATCGGGGCAGCGCAGTTGGAGCAATTCAGTATTTGAACGTTGCGCCGCAACTCCCGGATCTGTTCCTGTGACAGCGCACGTATAAAATTCTTTTCCCTGAGAAAATCGAAGTAACCGATGAACCGGCCGTGTCCCTTCTGGCAGCGAAAGTAACGGAAGCGCGTGCTGCGCTGCATGTCGTTCGTCAGGACGAGTGGCACCGCGCAGCGCGGACATTGCGGTTTTGAGGAAGGCTGCGGTTTCCCCGCCGCAGTATGTTCTCCAATGAGCTTGATCAACTTCAGTGTCGAGCCCGCCGAAAGCTTCAGGCTTTCGTACTTGTCGAACCAAAACCCGTGACACGAAGCGCACAGGTCGACGCCGACCGGCGCGCTCAGATGAGCGTCCATGGTCATTGTCGTCATTTCCGCTGAGCAATTAGGACAGTTCATATCGTCAAGGTGGACGCTAGAATACACCACGATTACGACTTCGACTGGGAGGTCTCTATGGGGCGCACCTACATGTTTGAATGTGACAAATGCGGCTACCAGGCCAGGGTTGCGGGTGGCCGCGAAGAGGGTCTCGAGTTCACCGTTCAAACTATCCACTGCCAGGAATGCAGACAACTGCAGGACGCCGTGATTTCCTGGAGAACACCCGTTACGACGTTTCCGAATGACAGCCCCGACGTCCCGCCGCCCCCTCCGCCTTCATTCGCTGAACTCGTGAAGCGATTGCCGGTAATCGGGAATGTTCAGACGAGGTGGATGGATTTCGGTCCTGAATGTCCTGCCTCGCCCTCACACAGCATTCGCCTGTGGACACAACCTGACAAGTGTCCGCGGTGCGGCGTTTTCATGGAGTGCAGCACAATGCCGTTTCGTCAATGGGTTTGATAATGCGAGCAGGGAAGGGGAAAGCGGAGAGGGTGGGATTTGAACCCACGGTGGAGTTACCCCCACTCCGGTTTTCGAGACCGGCCTGTTCAACCGCTCCAGCACCTCTCCGAACGAGCGGACAGACAAATTATTTTACGTGACCGAAAGCGATTTCCAGTGTGTTTAGTTTGTTATTCTGTTTTGGATCGGATCATCGAGGTGAAGAATGAAACGGGTCCACAGAACTGCCGCCAGGCTGGTTGTTCTCGAGAATAACGATCCAATTTCCGCTGAAATCGAGGCCATTCAAGGCCGGATCCGGCAGCGCGCTTTCGAGCTTTCGCAAACGCGGCCGCACGATGCGTCCGAACGGTACGACTGGATAAAGGCGGAATCCGAAACAATTTCGGTACCTGCCGCGGAGCTGATCGAAAAGAACGGACAGCTGGAGATCAAGTTTGCTGTGGCCGGCGTCAATCCAGATGATGTGAACGTCATGGTCACTCCGGACCAGGTGCTGCTGAAGTCGGAATGCAGGCATCAGCACGATTCCGACATCGGCACAGTGCATCTGTGCGACTTCAGTTCGGCGACCGTCTTTCGCTCAGTGAACCTTCCACAGGCTATTGACGTGAAGAGCGTCAAGGTAGATTTCGCCGACGGCATCATTTCGGTGAGCGCGCTTAAAGAGGGCGCGGAACGGGACGAACCACCGCGGCGAAAACGCGCCGCGCCGGCGCGTAAAGCGGCGGCAAAGAAAACCAAATCCTGAATTCTTCGAAGGCGGCTCAGGCCGCCTTCGCTTTCTCCTCCAGCGGGTAACCCGCCGCGGCCCAGGCGTCGAACCCGCCTCGCAAGGCGAAGACGCGAGGGTATCCATTCTCGTGAAGTATTTGCGCCACCCGGGCGCTTGATCCTTCGCCCTGTCAAGTGCAGTACGCAATGATCGTGTGATCTCGATCCAGCGCGCCCAAATGGGATTCGACATTGTCGGTGGGTACACGAACCGCGCCTGGTATTTTCCTCTCCGATTCCGCCCACGCTTTAGGGTTCCGGCTATCGACAAAAATGATCGGCTCGCCTGCCAGAACACGGGCATTTGCTTCGTCGGGAGAGATTCTGTCGGAGGCCATACGCACACTCCTTTGACCGTAATCTCACGGGATTGGCTGCATTTCACAGTCCGTTACAATGAAAGGATGAAGCGTTCCGGAGTGGCCGATCTTCCTTTGCACTGCGGGCGCGTACCTCAGTGGCTTGCCGATCGCATGTCCAAACTGGGAACGGCAATTGCCGAGTCGATCATCCGGCGCTACGGCCGGTCCGAGCTTCTAACCAGGTTGAGCGATCCTTTCTGGTTTCAGGCGCTGGGGTCGGTCATGGGGATGGACTGGCATTCCTCCGGAATCACGACTTCCGTCATGGGAGCGTTGAAGCGCGGCTTGCAGGATCGTTCGAATGAACTCGGTATCTACATCTGCGGCGGGCGGGGTCGGCACTCGCGAAACACGCCGGCGGAATTGCGCGCCATTTCAGATCGTCGCGGTTTCGACGGAGAAGCCCTCGTTCGCACGAGCCGTCTGACGGCGCGAATCGATAACAACGCGATCCAGGATGGTTCATTCGCGCTGGGCGGCAAGGACCGGCATCCCTTCCCGGTGCCGTTGAAGACTTACGATGAATCCCTCACGGTTCTTCAAGCGTCTCTGGAAGCCGCGAAACTCGGCGACGCGGACAAGCTTGGAGGCTTCGAGCGGCTTCATCGATTTGTTCTGGCCGTCGAAAAGCAAAGCCGGCCCGAGGCCGATTTCAAAGCGACGGTAGAGCACGAGAAAAATATCTCGCCGGGCCTGGGAGGCCGCAGCGTCTTTGACTAGACGGCGCAAACTGGCGAAATTGCCGTCCAACCATATAGTGGAGACCGCTTTCAGGAGTCTAAAGGTCGAACTATGAGCCGCAACTCTATGGAATTGCCGACAAATACGCGCAACGGTCAGGATCAGAAGATCATCCCGGACGCTGTAGTGAAAGAACTGTTTCAAAAAATGCTCGGCGTTTATTACATCGAGGAACGTCTAAAGATCCTCACTCGACAGGGAAAGGTTTCGTTTCTCGCTTCCACTCGTGGACACGAAAAAGTACAGGTCGGGACAGTCATGCTGATGAAGCCCGGCCATGACTGGTTCTTCCCCTATTACCGGGAGAAGGCGATTGCGTATGCGCTCGGCATGCCGCTCAAAGACATTTTCCTTCACATGCTCAGCCGTGAGGGCGATCCGAGTTCCAACGGCCGCAACATGCCGGAACATTTTTCGTCCCGCAAACTGCATCTGGTTTCGCAGACGGCATGTACCGGAACGCAATACCTGCCCGCGGTCGGTATGGCAAAGGCGCTGCGAAAGGACGGAAGCGACGCGATTGTTTACGTTTCTTCAGGCGAGGGCGCAACGAGTGAAGGTGAATTCTTCGAAGCTGTGAATTGGGCGACGCGCGAAGAGTTGCCGGTCCTTTTCGTCATTCAAAACAACGGTTATGCCATCAGTGTTCCCCAGCACTCTCAAACCAGTTCCGAAATCCATCGAATGGCCGCCGCTTTCGGCATGCCCAGCTATCACGTGGATGGCACGTGGTACGAAACCATGTATCAACTCATGCCGAACCTCATCAAGCGCATGCGCGAAGGTCTTGGACCGATCCTGATCGAAGCGCAGGTGATCCGGTTGGAATCGCATTCCTCGTCCGACGACCAGATGAAGTACCGGAGCGAGGAAGAAATGGCACGGGCGAGAGAGCGCGATCCGATCATGCAAACCGAGCGCTACCTGCTGCGCCATCGAATAATGGTGCAGGAGGAAATCGAAAAATTGCGCGCCGGAATCCAGGCCGAGGTCAATAAAGCCGCAGAAGAAGCGGATGCAGCGCCACAGCCGGAGCAGGGCCGCATTACGACCGGGATCTACAGCGATCAGACTCCGTTCTTTGAAGAGAACGCACCGTCTTATGTGTCCGAGGACACGATCTCGATGGTCGAGGCGCTCAATCGTGGAATGCGCGAGGAGATGGACCGCAATCCCAAGATCGTGATGTGGGGCGAAGACATCGCCGATCCCAAAGGCGGCGTGTTCGGGGTGACGCGCGGTCTCACGAATCAATATCCGGATCGTGTGCAGAATTCACCTCTCGCTGAGGCCAGCATTGTTGGAGTTGCCGGTGGGATGGCGATTGGGGGTTACAAGCCAGTCGTCGAAATCCAGTTCGCGGATTACTCCTGGCCCGGATTCATGCAAATGCGCAACGAAATTCCTACTTTGCGATGGCGCAGCAACGGTGAATGGGGTAACGCTGTTGTCGTGCGCATGGCCTGCGGTGGCCGGATCAAAGGTGGTCCGTTCCATTCGCAATGTGTTGAAGCCATATATGCGCACACGCCGGGTTGGTACATTGTGTTCCCGAGCAATGCCGAGGATGCGAAAGGCTTGATCAAGACCGCCGCCCGGTGCGACGATCCCGTCTTGTTCCTCGAGCATAAGCGGCTCTATCGGCACATTTCATCGAAGACTCGGGAGCCCAATGCCGATTACCTGATTCCCTTCGGCAAAGGAAAGATCAAGAGAGAAGGGAGTGCCGCGACGATCGTCACCTGGGGGGCGACTGTTTATACGGCGCTCGAGGTTGCGGATGAGTTCGATCTCGAAGTGATCGATCTCAGGACCATTGTTCCCATGGATGACGAACTCGTGTTCAGCAGCGTGAAGAAAACCAATCGTGTTCTTGTGCTGCATGAAGACTCCGTGACGCTCGGTTGGGGCGCCGAAGTCGTTGCACGGATCGCCGCTAATTGCTTTGATCACCTCGACGCGCCGGTGCTTCGAGTTGGCGCGAAAGATTCATTTGTCGGGTCGGCGGTTTCTCTGGAGGAGGAAGTGTTGCCCTCAGTTGAGGGGCTCCGGGAACAAGTCACCACACTACTCAAATACTGAAGCTTGCGAATTAACCACAGAGACACAGAGACACGGAGAAGGATGGGATTCCTCTGTGTCTTTGTGGCTCTGTGGTTCCTGCCGTTACAAGCCCAGCAACACGGCTATCGCGTTGTGAAAACCTACCCCCACGATCGTGGCGCTTTCACCCAGGGTTTGGAATACCGGGATGGGTTTCTTTATGAAGGAACAGGCCGGACGGGCCGGTCCTCTGTAAGAAAGGTGGACCTGGCCACCGGCCGCGTTCTTCAGAAGTTCGATGTCCCACCGCCTTTCTTCGGCGAGGGCATTACAGTCCTGAACCAGCAAATCCTCGAATTAACCTGGCAGTCGGAAACGGGCTTCGTTTACGACAAATCCACCTTTAAAGTCCTGCGAAGTTTCAAGTATCCCGGCGAAGGCTGGGGCCTCACCAATGACGGCAAACAGGTTTACATGAGCGATGGTACGGCCGACATCCGCGTGTGGGCTCCCGCCACACTCAAAGAAGTCCGCCGCTTTACCGTGAAAGACGGCGGCCGTCCCGTCACCCAGCTCAACGAACTGGAATGGGTCCGCGGCGAGATCTATGCGAATGTCTGGCAATCGGATCGGATCGCCCGGATTTCTCCTGTGGACGGGAAAGTCCTCGGCTGGATCGACCTCGCCGGCATTCTTCCGGCGCGCGAGCGCCCCGAAGGCGATGCCGTCCTCAATGGAATCGCATACGACGCTGCGGGCGATCGTCTGTTTGTGACCGGAAAGCTCTGGCCGAAGATTTTCGAGATTAAGCTGGTTCCGAAGAAGTAACGGGCGCCGCGGCGATATCTTCTGTTTTCATCCATCCGTCGAACAGATTGACTAGCTTGTTGCCGTAGGACGCGTTCATTTCCGAGTGCGTGACCTGCACGATCGTGGTCCCTTCCTCATTCAGCTTCTTGAAGAGTTCCATGATCTCTTTTCCCTGCGACGAATGCAGGTTTCCTGTCGGTTCGTCTGCCAGGATCAACCGCGGGTTTGCAATCACAGCGCGGGCGACAGCGACAAGCTGTTGCTGTCCGCCTGAGAGCTGATTCGGGTAGAGATCTTTCTTGCCCACGATCTGAAATCGATCGAGCGAGTCGGCGACGATGGACTGGCGTTCGCTGCGCTTGATATTGCGGTAAGAGAGAGGGATATCGAGGTTCTCATAAACGGTCAGACTGTCGAGCAGGTGATATTGCTGGAAGACGAAACCGATGTACCGCTTGTTCAATTCCACGCGGTCTTTCGGCTTCATCTTGTGAACCGGCTCAGACAGGAAGTAGTACTCGCCTTGCCAGTTGGAATCGAGCATTCCGAGGATGGCGAGGAGCGTTGACTTGCCCGCCCCGGACGGGCCCATGATGGTGACGAAGTCGCCTTGTTTGATATCGACAGAAATCCGGCGCAGGACATAGGTTTTTCCGGCGCCGGATTCGTAGAACTTCTCGAGGTTACGTAATTCGATCATTACTTCACTGGCTTTTCTACACGCTTTGTTGTTCCAGGAATGCCTCGTCGACGACCTTGCCGTCGAACAGGTGGACCGTGCGGTCCGCATAGCGTGCGTATCGCGGATCGTGCGTGACCATGCAAATGGTAGCACCTTCGCGATGCAGTTCGCGCAGCAGATCCATGACGGCTTCTCCGTTTCGCGAATCGAGATTTCCGGTAGGTTCGTCAGCGAGCAGGATCGCCGGTTGACCGCACAAAGCACGGGCGACAGCGACGCGCTGTTGCTGACCTCCGGAGAGCTGTGAGGGGTAGTGCTTCATGCGATGGGCCATGCCCACCTTTTCGAGCGACTCGTGAACTCTCTTCTTGCGTTCGGCCGACGGCATCCCGCGATAGGTCAGCGGGAGTTCGACGTTTTCGTAAACCGTGAGATCGCCGATCAGGTTGAACGCCTGGAAGATGAAGCCGATCTCCCGATTCCGGACGCGCGCGCGTTCACTCATCGAAAGGTCCTGCACCGCCTTGTTGTTCAGCGTATAGGCGCCGTCGCTTGGACTATCCAGCAGGCCAAGGATCGAAAGCAGGGTCGACTTTCCGCAGCCGGAAGGTCCCGAAATCGAGATGTACTCCCCCCGGTTGATTTCGAGATCAATGCCTGCCAGAGCATGGGTCTCAACTTCGTCGGTTAAAAAAACCTTCTTTACGCCTTCAAGATGGATAACGTGGTCGCTCATTGGTTCCCCTTTGTATGACTTCTAATTGAGTCTCACGCGATCGTACGAATCCCAAGCCGACATGTCCGACAAGATGACCTGATCGCCTTCGCGCAAACCTTCCAGAATTTCAATCTGATTTACCGAACTCCGGCCCAGCTTGACCTGAACTCGCTCCGCTTCGCCGTTGGGCATCAATTTGAAGATGCCGACTGTACTTTCCGCCTGTCCGTAGGCCGGTCGTCCGACGTACAAAACATTGGTAAGACGCTCGATATCGATCGTCCCGTCGACGCTCAAATCCGGCCGCACGCCTTTCGGATACTCCCCATTCAGCTGAACATCGACTTTTACGGTTCCATTGACAGCAGCGGGGTCAATTCGGATGACCTGGCCTGGAATAATTCCGACACGGGTGTCGATGGAGGCCAGTTGCCCTAAGATCACGTCCTTCATACGCGTTTCCGCGATCTGAAGTTCCGCTTTCAACCGGCCGGGCTCCGCGACCTTCGCCAGAATCGTGCCCGGTGCGACGCGCTGTCCGGCCTCGACCGGTACCTGCTGGACGACACCGGCGACGCCGGCGCGCACGTTCAACTCGTCCTGTTGTTTACGGCGGAGCTCATAGACCACCTGGAGCTGTTCCACTCGGGCCTGCTGCGCTCCGATGCGGGCTTCGTGGGACTTGGCAATGCCTTCGATCTTCTTCTTTTCAGTCTCGACCTTTGAAGCCAGTTCCTTAGCCGTCACCTGTGATTTCCGCAGAATCAGGTCTGCGGTCAGGCCGCCCTTGGCGAGTTCCTCGTTGGCTTCTAAATCGAGTTTGGCCTTGTTGTAATCGGCTTCTGTATTCGACAGCATGCCCAGCTGATTCAGCATCTCGTTCGTCAGAACAGCTCGCAGGCTGGCAAGGTCGGCCTCGGCGCCCTTCAGTTGCAGTTCGGCGTCGGTAGCCCGCTGCCGGACGTCCGGGTTGCTCATGACCAGCAGGATGGTGTCGGGTCGGACGGTATCCCCTGCCCGAACGCGTCTTTCCTCGATGATGCCGTCCGAAGTGGCGGGGATCCATCGCACTGCTTCAGGTATCAGTGTTCCGATTCCGCGTTCCTGACGAAGCATTTCGCCGCGTTTGACGCTGTCGATCCAAACGGTCGCCCGTTCGACCGACGGCGCCGCAGGTTTCATGCGGGATAGTCCCAGTGTGACGCCTGCTGCCGCGATCAACACCACTATTGCCACGAGGATTCGCTTGATTTTCTTATTTCTTGCGACCGACTGAGGCCGTGCAACATCCATCGCCATCTTCTTGTCCTCCGGAGACCGGCTATTCTACCGCAGCGCTGCAGCGTTTGCCGGTCGAATGCTCGCCTCTAACTGTTGATCGATCTCGATATTGTTCTTTCGCAAAGTCCGTCCCACCGCTCTATCGTAATCGACCAGGGCTTTCGCATAATTCACCATCGCCTGTACCTGACTCGTCTGCGCTGCGGTCACGCTCTGCTGTTCCTGAAGCACGAATCGAAGCTGTGACGTGCCGAGCTGGAACTTCTTCTGTTCCGCTTCCAGCTGCATGTTCGCGAGTTCCAGCGCTCTTTCCGCCGCCGCGATGCGGGCACGATTCATTTCCACCTGACTGGTCGCGTTTCGAACTTCCAGAGCGATCTGCTGAACCAGCCGGTTGCGCCGCGCCTGCAGCGCCTGTTTGTCCGTGACCGTTCTCGCATAGTCCGCCTGAGCGGATTTGTTGCTCAGAGGGATGGAAAGATTGAACCCGACCGTATAGCCCGTGAAGTTGTAACTGAAGACCTGGCCGAAGGCGTCTGTCAAACCACCGCGAATGATCGATACGACGTCCTCGCCCCCCAGCTGCGACCGCTGACGCTGAACGCCGCCGACGCCGCTCTGCGTGTAACTCGCTCCGACGTTCAGCGTCGGCAGCAACTGATTCCGGTTGTACTGTAACTCGATATCCCGATTCTGCATCTGCAGGTCGATCGCACGGAGTTCCGGTCTGCTCTCGAGCGCATACTTTATTGCATCTTCCAGAGCCATGATGTCGCCCGTTGCCGGCCCTCGCGGAGGATCGACCGGATTCAGTTGCGCCAGCACCAGCGCCGGATCCGGCAGGTTCGTCATCAGGCGCTTCACCCGGTCCTGCATTTGATTCTCAACGTAAGAGGTTGTGACCATCTGTTCATTCCGCTGCGCGACCGCGGCTTCGGCCTGGACGACGTCGATTGGCGCCATCGTGCCGATCTTCACCTGCAGCTTGTTATCGGACAGCGTCTTTTCCGCAAACGCGAGGGATTGCTGGCGTACTTTGATGTCTTCGCGCTGGTACACCAGGTCCCAGTACAGGTTTTGCGCCTGCGTGACCAGATCGACCATCTGCGTTTCGAACTCGATTTCCGAAACGCCTCGGTTATTGCGCGCGATGCGAATCGGCGTTTCGTTGATGTTGCGGCCGTAGTTCCGCAGAAGCGGCTGGCTCACCTGATACTGCAACGTTCCGGAATAGGCGGGATTGAACGTGTTGAACGAATTGTTATTTGAACTCCGGTTCATGAACATGTCTATGTCCACCCGGGTTCCCGTGCGAAACGTCTGGCCGTAACCGACCGAATATCTATGGAAGAGCTGCCGGAATGCCGTCGCTCCCGCTCCGGCCGTCAACTGTGACGCGACCGGCTGCGTACTCTTGCCGATCGTCGCGCCCAGATTGAGCGTCGGTTCGAAGGGCCGATACAGAGTCTCGATAAAGTAGCCGCTGGCCAGGGGAGCAAACCTGTTCACCGTGACATCGAGATTGCTTTGAAGCATCAATCGAACAACGTCCTGGACGGACAACGGCAACACACCCTGCTCGACCATCAGCCGCCAGGGAGCGTCGGAAACCTGCGGGGTAACTCGCGCAGCAGGATCGATTGCCTGTGGACGATATCGGTTCAGGAACTGACGGGCCCAGTCGGTTTGAGCGGAGGCAGTACTGACGAAGAGCGAAAAACACAGTACGAGGGCAACACACACATTCTTCATTTCCATGGTCAAAGCATGCCACGATCCAATGGAGAACGCTCGCTGAATCAGTAGCTTAAGCACCATTTGCAAGCGAGCATTGTCCGCTTCTGGGATGGATCTTCGCGGAAGCGAACATCGCCGTTTACCGGGCAAATCGAATCTACTGCACCACGTGTCTTTGCAGCCGAGAAAGCCAGAGGGCTGTCTGCCCATCCTCCGGGCCTGGTTTCTTCACAGCAAACGAACGAGCGTTCGTTTTCGGGACATCGGTTTGCGCGATTGAACAAACCGCCCTGCCGTGATATGAGCTTCCCATCCCGCAAGCCCGTGAAATCCGGGCAGTAACGGCCAACAGTATAGTTGGAATTCAAAACGCTCATGAGGCCACACATGGAATCGCCGCGCATTCTAATTGCTGACGATCAACCTCATATTCTCGAAGCACTGCAACTGTTGCTGAAGAATGAGGGGTTCGTGGCCGAGGCCGTTACGTCACCAGCCGCGGTTCTTGAAGCAGTTCAGAACCGGAGTTTCGATGTTCTTCTCCTTGATTTGAACTATGCGCGCGACACGACATCCGGAGTCGAAGGACTGGAACTCCTGTCTCGCATCCAGGAATTCGACAGCTCTTTACCTGTCGTGCTGATGACCGCGTGGGGCAGCATCGAACTCGCCGTGGAAGCCATGCAGGGCGGCGGCCGCGACTTCGTTCAGAAGCCGTGGGACAACGACAAGCTGTTGTCCGCGCTTCGGCGTCAGATCGAAGAAGGTCGGGTACTGCGCGAAACGAAGAGGGAGATGCAGGAGGCTCGCGAGATCCAGCAGCGGCTCCTACCTGCCGCGCTGCCGAAACTTTCCGGCTGCGATATCCACTCGTTCTGGAAGCCCGCCAAAGACGTGGGCGGAGATTACTTCGACGCCATGCGCCTGACCGATTCGACCGGCGCTTTTTGTATCGCCGATGTCTCGGGAAAAGGTTTGCCGGCCGCGCTGTTGATGTCCCACATGCAGGCCAGCGTGCGCAGCCTTGCGCAAACCACTTCGAGTCCGGCCGACATGTGTTCGCGGCTCAACCGTGTTGCTCTCGATAACACCAGGTCCGATCGGTTCACAACGTTCTTCTACGGCATCCTCGATTCCGCGCGCCGCTCGCTGCGCTATTCCAATGCCGGCCATGTGCCGCCGATCCTCATTCGCCACAACGGTGTGATCGAGCGATTATCCGAGGGCGGCATGGTGTTAGGTGTATTTCACGACGTGAACTACAACGAAGCCGAGGTCGCATTTGAACCCGGCGACCGGCTGATCCTGATCACCGATGGAATAAACGAGGCGGCCAACATAGGCTACGAAGAATTCGGCGAGGATCGGCTGGTGAGACTTCTGCTCGAGAATCGACATCTTGGCGCGGCAGAGGTTCAACGCGCCGTGCTCGACGCGGTTAACTCGTTTGCCGGACAACCGCTCCAGGACGATGCCACGCTCATGATCATTTCAATGCGCTGAGGACAAGCGATTGTACGAGGACGCTCGACACGCATTTCGTTTCTTCCTTAAAACGCTGCGCACCGAATTCGGCACTACCTTCGTCATTGTTCTGACCCTCGCTCTCGCGATCTCTGCCAACGCGGTGATTTTTGGTTTCATCAACGCGCTCCTGC
>Ga0137433_1000601_pt1 | contig 18575 bp, 13 predicted proteins | sample EasRivERMZT840_2_FD_102335 | JGI IMG/M metagenome (GOLD analysis project Ga0137433, IMG submission 102335) | Soil microbial communities from meander-bound floodplain in the East River, Colorado, USA - East River MetaG ERMZT840_2 | ecosystem: Environmental > Terrestrial > Soil > Floodplain ...
GCAATTGACGTGGCAGGAATGGAAATCTCCAGCTGGTGGCGCGTGGACCTTTGGTCACATCCGGCCCATTGCTGACCCGGGTCCTCGCGCTGCCCGGGTTGTTCGTCTCAACTGGAACACGCGGGTCATCGTATTTGACCTGCCGTGAGCAACACGCCTATCAACACCGGCATGATTCGGATTTACACTTACGAGAAATGCGACACCTGTCGCAAGGCGTTGAAGTTCCTGGCCAGGCACCGCATCGAGGCGCAGGTCGTGCCCATCCGCGAGCAGCCGCCGTCCAGGGCCGAACTGAAACGGATGCTCGCGTTGGTTGGCGGAGACCTGCGGCGACTCTTCAACACTTCCGGACAAGACTACAAGGCGCTCGGACTAAAGGACCGGTTGGCAAAGTTGAGCGAAGCCGACGCGCTCAACCTGCTCGCAAAGAATGGGAATTTGGTGAAGCGGCCATTCGCCCTGGCGAAAGAAGGCGGCGTGGTTGGCTTCAAAGAAGACGCATGGCGGGAGTTCATCCGTGGTGCCTAGAGCGTGGTGCGTGGCAGGCACATTGGGAACACGTTTCACGCGCCACGCTTCACGTTTTACGCTTCACGCCCGCCTGCGCCATGCTAGTTTGCGCCCGTGAACGACCTGCTCATCGGCCTGCTCAGCGCACTGGTGGCGACGAATCCGCCGGCCGCCGTCAGCAATCTGGTGCAGAAAAAGACGGGCCTTGCCGTCGCCATTGCCGATTCGAATGACCCGATCGAGCGGGCCTATCGGAAGTTGATGGAGGAGGACGACGACGCCCAGGCTGAGGTGGACAAATGGATCAAGGGGAGTAATCGATCAGCCATTCCCCAAAGCGACGTGGAGAAGGCCGCGTTGAATCTGCGCATCAAGCGCCGCTTCGAGCCGATCATCAAAGGCTATGAGGACTTCCTTGGCGCGCATCCCGACCACGCCAACGCTCGCATCGCTTACGGGAGTTTTCTCAATGACCTCGGCGAAGAGTCCGCCGCCGAGACGCAGTGGAACAAGGCCCGCGAAGCCGATCCGAAGAACCCGGCGGTTTGGAACAACCTCGCCAACTTCTATGGCCACAATGGTGATGTGAAGAAGTCCTTTGAGTATTACGCCAAAGCCATCGAGTTGGAACCGACCGAGCCGGTCTATTACCAGAACATGGCCACCACGGTTTTCCTCTTCCGCAAGGACGCCATGGAGTTTTACCGAATTACCGAACAGGAAGTTTTCTCCAAAGCGATGGGATTGTATCGTAAAGCGCTGTCACTGGATCCGGATAACTTCAGCATGGCGGCGGAGCTCGCGCAGACCTATTACGGCGTCAAGCCGCCGAAGTTCGACGATACCAATGCCACCCGCCAGGCCGAGTTGAAGCTGGCCGATGAAGCCATCGCCGCGTGGCAAACGGCGCAGAAACTCACGTCGAACGAACTCGAACGCGAGGGTGTTCATCTTCACTTTGCCCGTTGGCAAATCAACGCCGGCCGCTACGGAGAGGCCCGCAAAAGTCTCGGCGCCGTCACCAACGACTTGTGGGCGGCGAGCCGGAAGACGCTGCTCAAGAAGCTCGATGGCCGGGAAGCCGGTTCAAAGAGCACCAATACGCCGCCTGCGCTCGGAATTGAAAAGTAACCGTCGTCGCCGACATGCCGAATGGGAAGGCCATTGTGCCGATTGCCGCGATTGTTAACCCATGAATCCAAACACGATTGAGTCGGCACACGCTCCGTTCGATCCCGCCGCCATTCTTGCCATCGAGCGCCCGGATTCAAAGCTGATGACTTACTACTTCATCTGCTGCCTGCTCACCGTGCCGTTGTTTCCGATCCTCATCATCCCACACTACTTCCGCTACCACACCATGCGCTACCGATTCGACGCCGAGGGCGTGTCGATGCGCTGGGGAATCCTGTTCCGCCGCGAAGTCATCCTGAACTACTCGCGCATCCAGGACATCCATCTCCAGTCGAACTTCATCGAGCGGTGGCTGGGCCTGGGCCGGGTGCTCATCCAGACCGCCAGCGGCAGCGCCAATGCCGAGATGACCATCGAAGGGCTGCTCGAATTCGAAACCGTGCGCGACTTTCTCTACACGAAGATGCGCGGCGCGAAGGAAAAGGGCGGTGGGGCAGGCGCTCCGTTGATGGCGGCGGCTCCAGATTCCGCGACCGCGGCTGAACTCGTTGCGACGCTTCGCGCCGTCACTGAGGAAGTGCGCGCCTTGCGCGAAACCATCGAGCGCAAGAAAACCTCCTGATCTCGCCATGCATGAGAGATTCAAAGCCCTTGTCCTGCGCTGGCTGAAAGTGCCTGCCGAACCGCAGGCGCCGGTGGGTTCGCCTGGCTCGGTCAAGGTGTTTCGCGCCGCTCCGAACTTTTACAAGCTGAAGCTCATCCTCTGGGCTTTGCGGCAGGTTGCAGGTGTGGTCGGCATCGTTGTATTTCTGGTGTTCTGGCACAACACCGTCGGGAGGAAGGCGTCAGACGGCGTGAACCTGGCGGTCAATGTTTGGGAACTCGTCGGCATCGCGGCTTTCCTTATCCAGATTCCGTTCACGTGCATGCTCGTGCGGCTCGACTACGAGATGCGTTGGTACATCGTCACCGACCGCAGCCTGCGCATCCGCACTGGCATCTGGAATGTGCGTGAGGCCACGCTCACGTTCGCCAACATCCAGCAAATCACCGTCGGCCAGGGACCTCTGCAACGGCTGCTGGGCATCTACGACCTGGAAGTGACGACGGCGGGCGGCGGCAGCGGCGGCGCGCATCACGGCCAACTCGGTGCGCAAGCTGAGTCCATGCACCGAGGCTTCTTTCACGGGATCGACAACGCCCCGGAAGTCCGCGCCATGATCCTCGAACGGCTGCGTCACTTGCGCGACACGGGCTTGGGCGATCCCGACGAGGCGCATCACGAGGAGGCAAAAACCGCGCCGTCCGCAACGGACCTCCTCGATGCCGCACGGGAACTGTTGCGCGAGACGCAAGCGCTGCGGCAGGCTGGAGGGTGAATTCCTACTTCCTACTTTCCTCGCCTCTTTAATTGTTCGTTGAGATCGTGCGGGCGAATGTGGCTGCCGACACAGGCAGCGAACACGCAGGGATAACAATCATACTCGTCACGCTCGTCGTCGTAGAGCAGAACGAACTGTGCTCGATCGTTTGTTTTGGCAGGACTCTTTTCACCGGCGGCGACATAAACGTATGGCCTGCCCGTCAATAGTGATTTGGCCTCAAGCGGAGGTTTGAGCTGTCCGCTTTCGAAAAGGACGGCGATGGTGTCGGGGTAGGCCAATTCGTGGTTGTGGGCGTAAGTTTGAATGGCCCAGGCAATCTCCATCATCCGGCTCATATTTTTCTGCGCCGGATCGCTTTGTCCCAGTTTCCAAATCGCGGTCATCGCCTCTTCATTTGCCGCGATGGCTCGGAAAAGGTCGCGTCGTTTTTGCATGAGAGTTCCTACAGGTGTGCTGAACGAGGTCCAAGGAAGATTTTCAGGTTCTCCGCTGGATCGCGGCAGACCTTTGAGGTAGGCCCCTAGAATGCCGTCGGGATCAGAAAGCGCGACATCAATGAGCTTCTTGGCGGTTTGAGCGTAGTGCTCTTTGGCTGCTTCGAAGGCGGCCCGATCGCTTTCCGGAGGGTTGAGGTTTACTTCGCCCAGAACGCCAGCGTTCATCAAGGACGGATCGGCAGCAGCGAAGGCCCGGTGAATTCTGGACGGGAGAGATTGCGCCAGTTGTAGCGGATTGGGTTTCATCGCGTCCTCAATGTCGGTCCAGGGGAGCATTGCGTTATTCAAGCCCTGCATGGCGGCGGCGTAGCCGTTCATCTTCGGAGAGTTTTCGGCGGCGGCGAGTTCAGCTTTCAATGCAAATGCGTGTTGCACCGCTTGCCGGGCGAACCAGCGGTTGGTGAAGTTCGTCGCGAAAAGATGCCCGGCCAAGGTTATTAGTGTTTCCGCCAGCGCTGAACGTGAAGCCGTGTCCGCAGTACGGGCCAATTCGAAGAGTGCCCAGTGGATTGGCTGTATCCCGAGACTGCTAAAGTTGTCCCAGCGCGATGCTGTCCAACTCAACGCGCAGAGCCGGTCAAGGCCTTTTAGCTCCAATGCGTCGAGTGCCTTGAAAAGTGCTTCGCCAGCGGTGGAATCGTACAGGCGCAACTCGGAGCACGAGGCTGCTTTTCCAAATGCACTGAGCGCTTCGCTCTCGCGGCTTGAGACATGCAGCAAAGCACCCTGCAAATAGTGTCCCAGGGCGTTGTCCGCGTCGCGCTGAACGAGTTCGCCGACGGATTCCTCATTGATGCGGTCCATGATGAGTGAGAGAACAGCGACTACAGGTTCGTATTCGCTTCTGGTTCTCACCGCCATTTCGGAGATGTCCTTCCGCACCGGGTCACCAGCCTTCACGAGGAAAGAGAGACCAAGCAGAATTTCAGGATCACTTGTGGCCGATGCGACAGCCTTGAGGTTCTCCGCAGACGCCACCCTGTCCACCGACTCGCGGTACGATGGCAGGTTCGGCATGTTGATCGGCAACTGCATCACCAGTTATACTGACACCGCAACCCGCCAGACTCGTATCAGAAAATTCATTCGCGAAGGCCGATTAGTGGTTCGAACAACTGTCGTTCACTGGTCAGTTCCACCAGGGCGCAATTCTTCAACGTGTTAGGCTTGGCGCAGTCCATGAATTCACCGCGATGGTCGGATGCGCCTGCGACACGCCGCTGCAGGAGGTTAGGCCGCGCCCAACGCGGCACACGATGGATTAGGCAGTCACTCGCAGGACTGCGAGAAGTCCGATTGCCATGTCCTCATGCTGCGGTCAAGCCAGAGCGGGGCGAAAGGAATCAACGAGGCCAGAAACACCAGCCCAGCGCGGCTAAGTGGCCAGCGAGCGGTGAGTGTCGCCCGCAACAGCGTGACGCAGAAGATCACGAACAACGCGCCGTGAATGGCTCCAACGATTCGGACCGCCCCGGGCATATTGGCGCCGTATTTCAGCGGCATGGCAATGCCGAGAAGCACGAGATAGGAGATGCCTTCCGAGAGCGAAACCACGCGCAACTGTGAAACCGGGTTCTTTAGCATGCCGAAATAGTGTAGTGGCGCGGCAAAAATTCAAATCCCAATCGAATCGGTGTGAAGCCACGTTTTGCGTACGCCCCGAACCGGCGGTCTCTAATATTTTCTTTCACAGTGGCCATCGGCCGGTTTCAATGCCCGCGACACCTGTATCCGTGAATCTTGATGCCATTGTTCGCGCCATGAAACTCTCGTTCCAGCTTCTCGCCCTCGCCGTGGGTGTTTCGTCCGCCTCATCCTCCCATGCCGCGCAGTTCAAAATCGGCGTGCACCAGTTCACCTTGCCGGACGGCTTCGACATCCAGCTTGTCGCGGACACCAACGTCGTCCTGCGCCCCGTGAGCGCGAGCTTCGATGATCAGGGGCGGCTCTATGTGACCGACTCGTCCGGCTCGAATGAGAAGCCTGCTGAGCAACTCAAGAATCCAAAGCACCGCGTCCTGCGCCTCGAAGACAGCGATGGCGACGGCAAGTACGACCGGTCACTCGTGTTCGCCGACAAGGTGATGTTCCCGCAAGGATGCCTCTGGCACGACGGCTCAGTGTATGTCGCCGCGCCACCGAGCATCTGGAAATTCACCGACGCGGATGGCGACGGCGTCGCTGAGAAGCGCGAGGAATGGTTCAAAGGCGGGACACTGACCGGTTGTGCGAACGACATCCATGGCCCGCACCTGGGCCCGGACGGTTATCTCTACTGGACCAAGGGCGCGTTCGAGGAACAGACCCACAAGCTGGGCAATGGCCGCGTGCTCAAGGACAAGGCCTCGCACATCTACCGCGCGCGTCCCAATGGCGAGGACCTCGACGTTATCATGTCCGGCGGCATGGACAATCCGGTCGAAGTTGTCTTTACACCCGAAGGCGAAGCCCTCTTCACCAGCACCTTCATCGACTTCAGCCAGCCTGGTTATCGCGATGGCATTGCGCACGCAGTTTACGGCGGCGTCTTCGGCAAGGCGAACAACGTCGTGGAGGATGGCCGTGTGATGCGTACGAGTCCCGAATTGCTTCACCCCTTTGTGCAACTCGGCGCATCGGTACCCAGCGCGTTGTGCCGCTACATCTCCTCGACCTTCGGCGCGGGCTTTCAGGACAATCTCTTCGCCGCGCAATTCAACCTGCGCAAGATCACACGCCACATTCTGCGACCTGATGGCGCGAGCTACGCCAGCACGGACAGCGATTTCGTCGTCAGCGACAGCATTGATTTTCACCCAACCGACGTGCTCGAAGACGCGGACGGTTCGCTGCTCATCGTCGATACGGGCGCGTGGTACAAGCTTTGTTGTCCCAGTTCGCAACTGGCCAAGGCGGACGTGCTCGGGGGCATCTATCGAGTGCGGCGCAGCGGCGCGAAGCAGCTCGTTGCAGGAGAACGCGCCGTCGCTTACCGGCGCCTTACAGGCCCGCCGCCACTGCGCGAGTCGGCCGAGGTTTCGCTCAAGCAAGCGGTGTGGAAAGGCAACCCAGGTTCGGCGAGTGAGTTTCGTTCAGTCGTGCAGAAGCATGCAGTAGAGGCGGCCAAAGGGAGTGAGTCAGCGCGATTGACGCGGATTGCTGCCGAAGGGCTGGCCAGATTGAGAGACAAGCAAGCAGTGCCGGTTCTTATGGATGCTCTCGCCACAGGCGCAGTCAGAGACACGGTCGTCGTTCACAGCTTGATTTATGCGTTGATCGAAATCGGTGATAGCGCGACGACTCGAATCTATGCAGGAAGCAAAGTTCCTTCCGTGAGTCGCGCCGCGCTCATCGCCTTGGATCAAATGCCAGGCGGGGAGCTGAAGGCGGAACAGGTCGTGGCCAACCTGGCGTCGTCTGATGCCGCGCTGCGCCAGACGGCGTCGTGGATTGCCGGTCGGCATCCGGAGTGGGGCGGGGCGCTTGCCGGCTTTCTCCGCGAACGGCTGGCGGCGAAAGAGCTGAGCGCCGCCGAACATGCCGAGCTTCAGGGACAACTTGCGCAGTTTGCGAAGGACTCCGCCATTCAGGAATTACTGGCCTCGACCGCGCAGGATTCGGTCTCGCCTCCTGCTTCCAGAGCGACGGCCCTGCGGGCGATGGGACGGGCTGGTTTGAAGGAGCCGCCATCCGCCTGGCACGCTGCGATCACGGGCGCATTGGCCGGCGAGGGAACAGACGTGATTCGGGCAGCTATTGCCGCGGCGCGGCAACTTCCGGCGCCGAAAAGCGGAGGCAAAGAATTGGCCGAAGCGCTGCAACGGATCGGGCGCTCTGAGAAGTTTTCCGCGGACGTTCGGCTGGATGCATTGGCGGCCGTGCCTGGTGGCTTGAACGAAGCGGAGGCGAGCTTGTTCGACTTCCTGCTCGCCAATCTCGCGCCCACCCAAGCCGTCGCAACCCGCAATGCGGCGGCGACTGTGGTGGCCAGGGCGAAGCTGAACGAGGCTCAACTCACGGCGCTGGCGGATGCCCTTAAAGGCATCGGGCCGCTGGAAGTTCCCAAGGTGTTGTCGGCGTTCGAGCGCGCTTCGAGTGAAGCGCTGGGGTTGCGGTTGGTCGCCGCGTTGAAGGACTCGAAAGGCGCGGCGGCCTTGCGCGGAGACGTGCTGCGCCCGAGGCTGACGAACTTCCCTGCGGTCGTGCAACAAAAGGGCGAGGAGTTCCTGGCTTCGCTCAACGTCGATGCCGCGAAACAGAAGGCGCATCTCGAAACGTTGCTCGCCGAGGTGAAAGGCAAGGGTGACATCCGGCGCGGTCAGGCGATCTTCAACGACGCGAAGACAGCGTGCCTGACCTGCCATGCCCTTGGCTATCAAGGTGGCAAGGTGGGGCCGGACCTCACACGCATCAGCGAAGTCCGGAACGAACGGGACTTGCTGGAGGCCATTGTTTATCCCAGCGCGAGCTTCGTGCGCAGTTACGAGCCGGTAATCGTGTCGACCAGGGACGGCGAGGAGCACAGCGGCGTGTTGCGGCAGGAATCATCGGATGCCGTGCTGCTCGCCACCGGCCCGACCACCGAAGCGCGCATCGTGCGTTCTGACATCGTCGAGATGCGACCCGGCATCGTGAGCGTGATGCCACAGGGACTGGACGAACAGTTGAGCCGGCAGGAACTGGCGGACTTGCTGGCCTTCCTCAAGAATACCAAGTGGGGACCGCAGTAAGGGCACTCTTTAAATCAACAATCGGCAATTCGTCAGAGAGTGCCGAAGACCGAGCGAGATTGATGATTGCCGAACTTTTCACGGGGATACCATGCGGTAGAGCTGCCCGCGCTGCGTTCCGCCGATCCGTTGGACAAAGTACGTGATTTCGCTGCTGGCAGTGAAGCTGTACAAATCAGTCCACTGCGCCAGATCTTCGGAAACCTGCAGTCGATACCGGCGCCCCGGCTCGCCAAGCATTTCGATTCGCGTGCTGCCCTGGCCGGGCGTTGGCAACCACGCAATGCGTAATGCTGGGGCAATCTGACGGGAGTGCAGGATGGTTTCGTTGTCGCCTGCGATGTGGAAGCTGCCCTCGGCATAGAGCACGGCGCGCAGGTCGTGCTCGCAGGAAGTGATGCGCGGGATCCAGTCGATGCCGTTTGTGGAAGTGAACATCATCCCGTCTTCGCCCACCGCGATGAACTGGCCTCCCCCGAAGGCGACATCGGAAAACTCGTCCGCGTTGTAGAGCCGGAACGATTGCCAGTTCGTTGCGTTCGTGCTGTAAGCCATTCCGCCGTTGCGCGCCACAGCCACGTAAAGGCCGTTGCCGTAAGCCACGCCGTGCAGGTTCGGCGAAGAGAAGGACGTTGAAGCCCAGTCCAAGCCGTTACTCGAAACGATCACTCTTCCTTCGCGTCCGACCGCTACAAAGCGCCCACCGCCCCACGTCACCGCGTTGAGATCCCGGTTCCCGACGGGATTCGGTCGCGATGCGCTGAAGACGTTTGTCCAGGTCAGGCCGTCGATTGAAGTCACCACCACACCATTATCGCCCACGGCTATGAGGCGTTTGCCGTTGTGCGCAAGGCCAAACAGATTGCCGGGCGCTGTCGAGCGGCTCCACGTGGCGCCATCGGCGGACGTGAGCACGGTCGCGCCGGATTCGTCCTGTTCGCCGACCACCACGAAGCGGTCCTGAAAGAATGTTATGCCGCGCAGGTTGTTGGTGGTGTCCGAAACACGCGCGGTCCACGTAGCGCCGTCGGGTGAGGTGAGGAGCATTCCATCGTTGCCGACTGCGACGTAGAGTCCGCCGCCACGCGTGATATCGCGGAAGTTTCGAGTGGAGCCGCCGCTCACCTCGAGCCAGTTGAGCCCGTCGGTGGAAGTGGCGATGGCGCCAAACCGTCCCACCGCCACGAAGCGGCCTGCGGCGAAGGTGATGTCCCAAAGCCCGTTGGTGGCGATGCGGGGTACGACGGACCAGTTCAGCCCGTCGGTGGAACTCGCGAGGGACGTGGCCGCGAAACGTCCCGCACCGAAAGCCACAGCGTATGCCGCAAACGCCGATAAAGGATGAACCGTCCAGTTGGTGCCGTCGGCCGAAAGCGCCACGCTGCTGCTGGGATAATAGGAAATGCCCACGTACGTGCCGTTGCCGTAGGCGAAGTCCGAGAAGTACTCCGGAATTGGTGCTGAGGATGTCCCCCACGATTCACCGTCGAAGGAAGTGAAAAAGCGCGTGATGGGAGATTCTTGCCAGTCAGGGCTGGACGCCAGGAAGCGTCCGCCCGCATAGGCCAGCGCGCTCAACTCGGAAGACGCGAAAGGCGGGTGCAGTTGCCAGTCCCAGCCGTTGGTCGAGACCGCCGCGCTGGTCATGACTTCTCCGCTGGTGCCATCAGTCGTTTGGCCCGCCGCCACGAACCGACCCGCACCGAAGGCAACGACGCGGGGGTGATACTCCGCCTCCGGGCCCACATTAATCCATTTCATCCCGTTGGTGGAAACCTGGAGACTCCCACCGTACAGGCTGACGAGGACGCCATTTCCAGCGACTACATTCTCGCGGCTCACTGTGTCGCCGACGCGATGCTGGTCCGCCCAATCCATGCCGTTGGTGGAAGTAACAAACGCACCGGTGTCGCCCACCGCGATGAAGCGCGTGCCGTCGTGCGTGACGCTGTAGAGGTGATTGCCCTGTGGCAACGGTCGCCGCCATCGCCAATGGTCCAGCGTGTCCGGGAACCGCACGGTGAGCGTGGCGACTGCGCTCGTGGCGCGACCGGCGTCATTCCAGACAATGACGCGATAGGCGCCGGCGTCGTTGGTGTCCACGTCGGACAGGAACAAATAGTAGCTGTTGGTTGCACCCGGCAGGTCCTCGCCGTTGAACTGCCATTGCCAATAGGCGGGCACGTTGTTGCTCAATACGGCGAGAAAGTACGGGTTTGCCTCCACCAACACGATCTGGCTTTGCGGATGCGTGGTGAAGCGCGGTTCTTGCAGAATGATGTCGAGCGTCGCCACGCGGCTCGTGACCGAGCCGAACTCGTTGCTCACGACCACCGAGTAGCCGCCTTCCTGGTTGGTGAAACCGGCGTTGAAGTACAGAAAATCGTTCGTCGCGCCAGGAATGTTCAAGCCATTGAAACGCCATTGAAAGGTTGGTGGAGGCGATCCGCTCACGCCGACGTAGAAATTGACGGCGTTTCCTGCGTTCACGGTCAAATCCGCCGGCTGTACGGTGATTTCGGGCGGACTGACGAAGATGGTAAGTTGCGCAACGCGGCTGGTGGCCACGCCGAACGCATTGCTCAGGACGACGGAGTAGCCGCCGAATTGATTCGTCGAGGTCACCAGGAACTGGAGGTACTCGTTGGTCTCGCCAGGGAGGTCCATGCCATTGAAACGCCACTGGAACGTCGGGTAAGGCACCGCCTGAAAGCTGACGTAAAAGTCGGCGTAGTCACCGATGCCTACGGCGTTGTCGAGCGGGTATTCCGGCTCTATCTCCGGCGGCATGACGAAGATGGTGAGCTGGGCGACCCGGCTCGTCACAACGCCAACGACATTGCTCAGGACGACGGAATAGCCGCCGGTCTGGTTGGTGGAGACAGTGAGGAATTGGAGTAACTGATTGGTCTCGCCGGGAAGGTTCACGCCGTTAAAACGCCATTGGAAAGTCGGCGGGGGTGCGGCGGAATACGCGACATCGAAGTAGGCGTCCTGTCCCAAATCCACTATCAGGTCGAACGGAAACTGCGGGTCGATCTCCGGAGGGAATTGGATGATTTCCAACCGCGCCACCCGGCTGGTTACGGCGCCAAAGCTGTTGCGAACGATGACCCGATAATCGCCCGCGTCCGCCACTGTAGCCGGGGAAATGTAGAGATAATAGTTTGTCGCCCCTTGCAAGTGCATGCCATTGCGCTGCCATTGATATTCGTAGGGGAGGCAGGACTCGATATTCACGGAAAAATAGGCCTCGCTTCCGTCGGGGATTTCGAGCGCATCCAACGGATGCATGAATATGGCAGGCGCGAAGGAGACCCTTGCCACCTCGCTCGTCACCGCGCCATAGGCGTTGGTGATCACGACCGTGTAATCGCCCGCGTCGGACGGCGTGCCTTCGAGCCACAGGAAACCCGCCGTGGCTCCCGGCAAGGCCGCTCCGTCTTTGCGCCATTGGAAGAACAGCGGAATCGTCGGCGGGTTCGCCATGCTCACACCCAGGAACACGGCGTTCGTTTCCGGACACAATGCCCGGCTCTGCGGCTGGCCGTATTGAGCTATCCTCGGGACGAGATCCTCCATGCGCAGGCTGAACGTCGCGACACGGCTTGTGACGGAGCCGAGCAAGTTGGTCAAAACGACCGAATAGCCGCCCTGCCGGTCCGGTGTCGCGGGAAAACCAAACAGGGAGTTCGTCGCTCCGGCCACGTTTACGCCGTTGAAACGCCACTGCAGGGAGGGCGGCGGTGCACCCGAATATCCCACGAAGAAATAGACATTCGTACCTTGGAAATCGATCTGGTCATCTGGCTCATCCGTGATGACTGGTGCCTGGCCCTGCACTTCGACGCGGGCCACGGCGCTGGTGATCGAGCGGAAGGAATCGGCCACCACCACCGTGTAATCGCCGGTGTCGGTCAGGTTCGCCCGCAGCAGCCACAGAAAATAATTGGTCTGGCCGGGCAGGTCCCCGCCGTTGAACCGCCACTGGTAACGCGGCACGCAGGCATCGACGGTGACGCGGAGATAAATCTGACCGCCCGCCAGCACGTTCTGGCTCATGGGAGCTTCAATAATCCGCGGGCCGAGTTCCACCGCGACAACCGCGCTGGTGGCTGCGCCGTAGTTGTTCGTCACCACCACTGAATAATTGCCGGCGTTGGACGGATGGCCCGGAATCGAGATCGAGTTCGCGTTCTGGCCGGGCAGGGCCGCCCCATTGAGCCGCCATTGATAGTGGAACTGCGGCGAGCCAACCACGGCAACCGATAACGTGGTGCTCGCGCAGAGCAGCACGTTCGTCGCCGGGGGGAAAATACTGGGCGGAGCGCCGGTGAGCGTGAGCGAAGCGGGCGGGCTGGTGACGCCGCCGAATGAATTCGTGACCACGGCGGCATAGAATCCCGCGTCGGCGGCAGCCAGGCTTGTCAGCGTAAGCAGACGGTTGGTGCGACCCGGCATCAGTGCGCCGTCTTTCAGCCAGCGATAGAACAGGGGCGGAGCACCGGTGGCATTCACGCTGAAGGTGACGGTGCCACCCAACGCGGCCACACGATTGCTGGGATTGACCAAGATGACCGGAGCCGCGCCCTGGGCCAGCCCGCTGGCGGCGGCCAGCGTCATGTTGCAAATCGCGAGCGCGATACACAGGAACAACTGTTTCATAAGCATCATGTCTGGCACTTCCGGGGACGGAATAACGGGTTCCATCGTCCACACCGCCTGTCAAACGACCGATTCAGGTGGCGCGAGGTCCGGAGGCGATCGATCAGGTAAACGTGTCACCGCGGGATGTCTTTCAAACTTTCGAGGGGCACCGGCGGGCGCAACCGGCCGATTTCGGCGGAAACTTGCCGCCAGGTTTCGGCAACGGTCGATGTCCGAACGGCGCAGAAGATGCGTTGCAGGTACGCCCAGAGCGGCGGGTGGGTCGCCACCGCAACGGGCCGGTCCACCCTCCGCAGTGGCAGGGCACTTTGGGCCACTTCAATACCATGGCTCTCCACCGCTACGGAGGACAGGTGGCCCATTCCCCAGACCAGATCACAGATCGCACCGTCCGGCGGGTCTGGAATCTGAGGCAGGCCGTGCCCTGCGAGCGCGTCGCAACGAGACGCTTACTGTTGCACCACTTTCGCGCCGTTCTTTTCCAGCAGCTCGACGACGCTCTGCTTGCCAGCGAGGTGTCCTGCTCCGACGATGACAATGGCGTCCTTGTCGCCGCGCATGAGTTCTTCGATCCTGGGCACCCAGCGCTTGTTTCGATCCACGAGCAAACGCTGGTAGAGCGCCGGGTGCTCCTCCAAGGCTTGGTTCAGGAGCCCGGCCAAAGCTTTCATGTCGCCGGTCTGCCAGGACGTGAGCAACTTGCCGAGCAGCGTCTTCAAGGTATGGAGGTCTTTGAGTGTGCTATCAAGCATCGCCTCGCCTTCTTCCTTCGAGAATCCAGTAATCATATCCACCTGGAACTGGGGGTCTTCCAACGCGATGACTTCCTTGCCCGCCGCGCGGGCGCGCTCGTGAAAGTGACGGTCCAATCCCAGCTTTGGATCCAAGCCCAGCTTTTGCATTTCAATCAACGTCATCGTCATGGCCACCATGCCCGGCTTGAGGTTTTTCACGGCGTCAATGGGCAGGCCGGTTTCCGTCAGTTGCGCCGCGAGCCGCTCGTAGAGTTTTGGAGACAATTGATCGCGCAAAGTCTGGCCGGGCGGCAGCGCGGACTTGGTCAGGAACGCCATTTGGATCTCCGGCTTTTCAGCCGCCTCGATGTCCGTTTCAAAGACCGCAATCTTCGCGCGCTCGAAAGCCGCCTCGATGGGAGCCGCCAATGGATAATGCTCCTTTTTGAGGAAGTGAACGGAGCCCAAAAGATAGACCGTGGCCCGCTTACCCTCGATTTTCCAAAGCGGCTGGCGTTTGGTGGCAGCTGCTTGCTGGGCCGTCGCAGGTTGGAACGGGAACGCTACGGCGGGGAGAATCAGGGATAACAGGGCAAGCCTTGCCGTCTTCATGGTCGCAGGCTAGGCGAGTGCATGCCGGCTGGCAATCGGGAACCAACGCTCCTATTCTGCCGCCATGCTCTACTTCGACCACAACGCCACGACGCCGCTTTTGCCGGTGGCGAAGACGGCGTGGCTTGAAGTGACTGAGAAACTCCTCGGCAATCCGTCCAGTCCGCACCGGCTCGGCCAGCGTGCGGAGGCCGCCTTGCAATCGGCGCGCGAGCAACTGGCCGCGTTCCTTTGCTGCGACGCGATGGACATCGTGTGGACTTCCGGCGCGACGGAGTCGAACAACATGGTGTTCAATCACCTCGCGCGCACAATGGATCTGGCGGAGCGCCGGTCTCCGACCCGGCGCGTTTCTGCCCGGGCCGGGTCGGAGACCGGCGCTCCCGGTACTGCCGTCGTGTGGGTGTCGACGATTGAGCATCCGTGTGTTCTCGCGGCGGCCGATTTCTATTTTTCAAAGCAGACACGCCGTATTCCGGTGGCGCGCGCCGGAGTTGTGGATCTGGACTGGCTGCGGGACGGATTGAGGAAACGAAAACCCGCCCTGGTCGCCGTTATGGCGGCAAACAATGAGACGGGTGTGCTCCAGCCGTGGCGCGAGGCGCTGGCGTTCTGCCGCGAGGCGAACGTGCCTTTCTTCTGTGATGCGGCGCAGTGGATTGGAAAGCTTCCCTCGCGAGGGCTGGGCGCCTGTGATTTCGTCAGCGGCTGCGCGCACAAGTTCGGCGGTCCGAAAGGCGTTGGCTTTCTCAAGTGTCCTTCTGGCTCGCGGTTGGCGCCGTTACTCTTGGGCGGCAAGCAGGAAGACGGACGCCGCGCTGGCACTGAGAACGTCGCGGGAGTTCTCTCCATGATGGCGGCGCTGGAAGCGCGCGAGCGATTGCTCGCCATCGGCGAGCACAAACCACGTCTGGCCTGGCGCGAGGTGTTCGAGCGCTGCTTGCTCGAACAACTGCCCGGCAGCGAGATCGTCGGGGCTGGCACGGAGCGATTATGGAACACTGTCTCGGCGCTGATGCCCGAAGCCGATTGCCAGCAGCGCTGGGTGGTGAAGCTGGACAAGTTCGGCTGCGCCGTTTCGACCGGCTCCGCGTGCGCCAGCGGACGCGAGGAGCCGTCGCACGTCCTGGCCGCGATGGGCCGGGCGCCCGGCGAAGCGGGCCGCGTTCTGCGTTTCAGCAGCGGATGGGAAACGGGTGAGCAGGATTGGCGTGGATTGCTGGAAGGTCTGCGCAAGGTTCAGGCGGAAGTGATGCCGAAGGCGAAGGGTCGAAGCTCCAATCGCCAAACACCAGGCTCCAAATTGCGGTAGGGCCGTCGCGCTGCGATGGCCCCGCCCGCGTCCAGCGGGCGGCACGAATGGCTGCGGCGAATAACCCCGCTCAATCGATTCCGCGCCTGAACGGCGCGGGGACGGCGCAGCGCGCCATCCCTACCTTGGATCTTGGAGCTTCCGGCCTCCGGCCGGTTTGCCTACTTTCGCGTGCGTGACGGTGCTTGAAGTAATCCAGCGGAGCAGCGATTTCCTCGCCCGCAAAGGCGTGGAGTTTCCGCGTCTTCAGGTGGAGTTGCTCCTGGCGCACGTTCTCCACATGCCGCGCATGAAGCTGTATTTGAATTTCGAGCGCACACTCACGGAACCGGAGTTGGAGACGTTGCGCGGCCTGGTCAAGCGACGCGGCGAGCGGGAGCCACTGCAACATATCGTCGGCACAACGTCGTTCTGTGGGCTGGAGATCGCAGTGACCCGCGATGTGCTGGTTCCTCGCCCGGAAACCGAGTTGCTGGCCGAGGAAGCGTGGAAGTTTCTCTCAACTCTCAACTCTCAACCCTCAACCATCCTGGACTTCGGCACCGGCAGCGGTTGTCTGGCGCTGGCCATCGCGGCAAAGTGCCCGCAGGTCGTGGTGCAGGCGATTGATGTTTCCGAGGCCGCGCTGAAGGTTGCGACTCAAAATGCCGCGCGACTTGGACTCTCGGAGCGGGTTCTGTTTTACGGGGGCGATGGCTTCGGCGCGTTGCCGGCCGAAGCGCGCTTCGACCTGATCGTCAGCAACCCGCCTTACATCCCGAGCCCGGAGATCGAGACGCTCCAGCCCGAAGTGCGTGAGCACGATCCACGGCAGGCGCTGGATGGCGGGGCGGATGGCCTTGATTTTTATCGCCGTCTTGCGGCGGAGGCTGGTTCGCGTCTCAAGCCAGCCGGCCGGCTGATGCTCGAACTTGGAGACGGGCAGGGCAGGGCGGTCTCGGATCTTTTGACACAACAGGGCTGGACGGTGGTGAGCGTGCTCAAGGATTATTCGGCGCGCGAGCGAATCTTAATTGCACACCGTAGTGAATGATGAAATTCTCGCCCGCGTTTCGCGTCGGGAGGCAGGCTGGAAGCCCGCCACCCGCCGGAATTGAACCAGAATTGTCATGGATAGCTTGTTGATCAAGGGTGGCGTGCCGTTGCACGGCGACGTGACCGTGAGCGGGGCCAAGAACGCCGTGCTGCCCATCATGGCGGCCACGCTCCTCACGCCGGAGAAGTGCGTCATCCGCCGGGTGCCGGACCTGAGCGACGTGCGCTTCATGGCGCAGATCCTTCAATCGCTCGGCGCGCAGGTGAAGCTCGATGGCGACACGGTCACGGTGCGCGCGGCGAAGCCCAAGTCCACCGGCGATTACGATCTCATCCGCAAAATGCGCGGATCCATTTGCATCCTCGGCCCGCTCCTGGGGAGGCAACATCACGCCCGCGTTTCACTGCCCGGAGGCTGCGTCATCGGCACGCGTCCGATCGACCTGCATTTGAAGGGCATGAAGGACCTGGGCGCGGCCATCACGATTTCGGGCGGCTACGTGGATGTAAAAGCCAAACGGCTCATTGGCGCGGATATTTTTCTCGGCGGCCGGGCTGGACCAACGGTCCTGGGCACCGCCAACGTCATGATGGCCGCGGTGCTGGCCGACGGCGTGACCACGATCGAAAGCGCCGCCTGTGAGCCGGAGGTGGTGGACCTGGCGTTTTTTCTGAACAAGATGGGGGCGAAGATTGTCGGAGCGGGCAGCCCGACCATGACGATCACCGGCGTTAAGGAACTGGCCGGCGTCGAGCACGAAGTCATCCCCGACCGCATCGAGGCGGCGACATTTGCCATTGCGGCGGCGGCTACGAATGGCGAGGTGACCATTCACGGCGCGCGGCCCGATCACATGCATGCCGTGCTCGACAAGCTGAAGGACGCGGGCGTGAAATTGGAGCGCAAGGGGCTCACCATGACGGTCAAGCGCGGCGGCAGGCTGAAGCCCATCGATGTCACCACGCTGCCGTATGCCGGTTTTCCCACCGACGTGCAGGCGCAGATGATGGTGCTGATGTCGCTGACGCCGGGCTTGAGCATCATCACCGAACGCATCTTCGAATCGCGCTTCATGCATGTCTCGGAACTGGCGCGGTTGGGCGCGGACATCTCGATTGAGGGGCCGAGCGCCATCGTGAAAGGCGGCCATGCCTTGAGCGGCGCGCCCGTGATGGCGAGCGACCTGCGGGCCTCGGCGGCGTTGGTCATTGCCGGCATGGCGGCAAAAGGTTCGACGCACGTGAACCGCATTTACCATCTCGACCGCGGCTACGACAAGATCGATCAAAAACTTGCGGGACTGGGCGCGCGAATCCAACGTATTCCCCAGAGTGAATAAGATTAGACCGCGATGAAAGCTGCCATGTGGATTTTGATAACGCTGATCGTCGTCATCGGCGGCTATAAATTGTTCGAGCACTGGGAGGCGGTGAAGGAGCGGCGGGTGCTTGAGGAAAAAGTGGCGCGTGGCGCGGACATCAATCCCGACAACCTGCCCGGCCTTCCCTGGCAATTGACGCCCAAACTGGCTGACGCGAAACAAGCTGGCCCGGCTTCGGTGAAGAACTTCATCGAATATTGCAAGCGCCTGCCCGACGTGAAGGATCCACGCTTGGCATGGATTGAACTGGATTACGTCGTGATGATCACCAGCACGGATCCCGTGGAGGCCAAGAAGGTTTTCTACGAGGTCAAGAAGCGCACGCCGCCGGGCTCGCCCATTATTCCCCGCATCAAGTCGATGGAGAAGAACTACGAGTAAGCGGGCGCAGGTGGACGAATGTAGCGCCGCTTCCACCATATGCTTCACCGGCAAGGGCGAATGAGATGACATCCGGATGCTTTTGAAGGAGGGCATGTACCGTCTGCCGCAATTGCCCGATGCCCTTGCCGTGGACGACACGCACTTCCAGGATCCCTTTCTCGCGGCATGCGGCGAGGTATTCGTTGACCACCTCCTTCACGTCCTGCGGAC
>Ga0137433_1000602_pt1 | contig 18572 bp, 14 predicted proteins | sample EasRivERMZT840_2_FD_102335 | JGI IMG/M metagenome (GOLD analysis project Ga0137433, IMG submission 102335) | Soil microbial communities from meander-bound floodplain in the East River, Colorado, USA - East River MetaG ERMZT840_2 | ecosystem: Environmental > Terrestrial > Soil > Floodplain ...
CCAGGCCTCGAAATACGACGAGGCGACCGCCGAGCTGAAGCACTGCCTCGAACTCCTCCCGAACGACGCGAGCGCCGCCTACGACCTCGCCTGCATCGCCTCGATCCGCAGCCAGCTCGACGCGTCGATCGAGTGGCTCGGCAAGGCGATCGACTGGAACTTCGGGCTCGCCTCCGAAGCGGACGTGAAGCACTTCGAGAAGGACGACGCCGACCTGATCAACGTGCGCAAGGACGCGCGCTTCGCCGCACTCGTCGAGAAGCTGAAAGCACGACGGAAAGCCGTCGCCGAAGTGGTCGCGAAACCGGCGATCTACGTCCCGGCGAAGCTCGAGAAGGCCGACAGGGTCCCGCTGCTCGTCGTGCTGCACGACAAGGGCGAGACGTGCTCGGCCGCGCTCGAGAAGGGGCCGTGGAAGAAGATCGCCGACGAGCTCGACTTCGCCCTCCTCGCGCCGTCGGCCAGCTTCCCGGTCGACGCCGATCTCTCGAAGGGCATGCGCTGGTTCAACCTCTGGTACAGCTACGCGAAGGCGCCGTTCGACTTCGAGAAGGGGATCACGACCGGCGTCGACGTCTTCAAGAAGAGCCACAAGGTCGACCCCGAGCGCCTCTTCATCGCCGGCATCGGTCAGGGCGGGATGGTCGCGTTCAATTTCGCCGCGAGCGCGCGCGGCACCTACAAGGGCGTCGTCGTCTTCGGCTCGTCGGTCCTCGTCGACGCGGGGACCACCGCACGCGCGAAGATGGCGGCGAAGTCGGGCTTCAAGGTCGCGCTGATCGAGCCCTCGGGCCCGCTCTACTGCCCGACCGCCGACGCGAAGGGCGTCGACGCCGAGCTCGCCACGCTGCCGAAGTTCCTCGCCGACTGCGGATTCGAAGGCGGCTACCAGAAGCTCGACCAGAAGGCCGACGAGCCCGACGTCGCGTTCACGACGATCCGCGCCGCGTTGCTGCGGTTCCTCCCCGCGCCCGAGGCGCCGGAAGAGCCGGAGAAGAAGGAGGAGGACGGGGACCGCGACGATGACGGCGGGGGCGGCGGGAGGTAATCCGTCGCGCGCCGCGCACGGCTGAATCCCGGAGCAGTGCCATGCGATTCCTCGTCGGTGCCGTCGCCTGCGTTCTCGTCGCGCCGCTCGCGTCTCTCCCCGCTGCAGCGCAGAGCGCTCCCAAGCGTTCCGCCTCCGCGATCGTCGCCGAGTTCGACGGCGTCTCCTACCCGTCGATGTCGGAGGGGAGCGATCCGGAGTCGGTCGCGCGCTTCACGAAGGCGATCGAGGAGGCGGCGCATCGGCAGGAGGCGTGCGCGCTCGAGCTGCTCGAGTCGCATCCGGGCCATGCGCGCGTGCCCGAGCTCTTGCGCATGCGCTGGCAGCTGCTGGTCAACGTCGACCACGACTATTCACGAGTGCGGCGCGAGACGGAGCCGTTCGTAACGAAGGCGAAGGACGCGCGGCTCGTCCCGCTCGCGCACGTCTTGCGCGCGTGGGCGTGCGTGGAGGACGACGCGCTGCCGGCGGCGACGCGCGTGGCCGACCTCGAGAGCGCGGTGAAGGTCGCGCCGGAGGACTTCCTGGCGCGAGTGGCGCTCCTCGAGTTCGCGCAGAAGAAGAGCTGCGACCCGGAGTTCCAGCGCGACGTGGCCAGGCGGATCGCGGCGCTCGACGCGAGCCAGGGCGCGGAGGGCGACGACGCGCGGCGGCTGCAGAAGCTGCTCGCGAAGATCGGGCAGCCGTGGCCGAATGCGGCGGCCGACGCGACCGAGCCGCCGCTGGCGCTCGCCGCGCTGCACGGCCACCCGGTGGTGGTGAGTTTCTTCCCGACGCCCTATTTCGAGCGCGAGCCGCAGGAGGCGGCCGACCTGATTTCGCTCGCCAAGGAGTTCGGCGGGGACAGGCTCGAGATCGCCGTCGTCCACGCGCTCTACTCGCAGGACGACGTCGCCGATCGCAAGAAGCACGTCGCCTCGCTCGGGCTGCCGGGCCGCTCCCACCTCGAAGTGCGCGAATTCGGGTCGACCTACCTCGACCGCACGCTCGGCTTCGAGGTGCCGGTGCTCGCGTGCCTCATCGACCGGGACGGCAAGCTCGTCGCGCTGAGCTTCCAGGTGAAGTCGCTGCGCCCGGCCGTCGCGAGGCTGTGCGCCGCGAAGGCGAAGCGCCGGCCGATCTGACGCCGTCGCGCCGTTATCGTCGCGCCCTCTCGGGAGGGAGGGAGCGATGACGGGAGCGGCGCTGCTGCTCGGGGCTTCGGTCGGGTTCGCGTTCCAGGAGGCTCCGGCGCCGCCGGCCGTCGCGACACCGGCCGCCGCGCCGCTGCACTACGCCAAGCCGCGCCTGCTCACCGCGTACTACATCAGCGAGCCACGCGTCCCGCTCGTCGCCGACCTCGACGGCGACGGGTTCGGCGACCTGCTCTCGATCGACCTCGCCGGAGGCATCGTCGACGTCGCGCGCAGCGTCCGCGGCGGGAAGTTCCTCGGGCCGGTGAACGCGGCGAACGGCCTCGGCGCGGCGAAGCGCGCGACGACGCGCGCCGGCGCGAAGGGGCGCGCGGAGGTCGTGGTCGAGAAGGAGGACGGCGCGAAGAAGATCGTCTCGTTCGGCGACGACGGCGCGTGGAGCGTGCGCGACGAGCCGCCGGCGCCGACGGCGGCGTCGGCCTCCGCGCCCGCGTCCCCGCAAGCCGCCGGCGACGCGGCGGCCGCGGCGCTGCCGGCCGAGCTGCTCGCGGCGCTCCCGCCGGGCGCGCTCACGGCGGTCGGCGACGTGAACGGCGACAAGCTCCAAGACGTCGTCGCCTGCCGGCGCGACGACGCGTGGCGCATCGGGCGCGACGTGCTCGTCTACGTCGCTTATCGCGACGGCGATCCCGATCCCGACGGCGACGGGCTCGACGCCGCGGCCGAGGCGCGCTGGAAGTCCGATCCGCTCGACGGCGATTCCGACCACGACGGGCTGCTCGACGGCTGGGAGGCGAAGGGCGAGGGCGAGCTCGACCTGCCGGCGCTCGGCGCCTCGCCGGCCCACGCCGACTGCTTCGTCTACGTGCAGCGCTACTCGGAGACCGATGGCGCCGGATGCCGCAACGAGATGGCGCGCGTCGTGAAAACCTGGGACGAGCTCCCCAACCCCAATCCCGACGGCACGACCGGCATCCGCCTCCATCCGATCTGGCTGCCGCCGCTGCCGCCCGGCACGCCGGGTCGCGCGTGGTGGGACCTCGGCAACGAAAGCCTCCCCAAGCGCGCGCGCGGCCTCGCCCACTTCATGGTGATCAACGTCGGCGGCGGCGGGCAGGCGGCCGAGCTCGGCGACATGGGCGGCTGCGGGCAGGGGGCGTTCTGGGCGTGCTTCCTGCACGAGTTCGGACATCAGGTCGGACTGTCGCACGCGGGCGGAGCGCTGTGGGGGATGTGCCCGACCTACACCTCGCTCATGAGCTACGCCTACAGCTACGGCTTCAACGACGACGGCAACCAGATCCACTACAGCAAGGGCGAGTTCGCGAGCCTGATCCTGAACGAGACGAAGCTGGTCGAGCGGCTGCCCTTCCCGCTCGACCGGGTGCGCTTCCTCGAGAAGGGGCCCTACCGCTTCAAGCTCGCAGCCGACGGCGACGCGACGAAGGTCGACTGGAACCGCAACGGCGTCTTCGACGAGGGGACCGTGCGCGCCGACATCGACGACGTCTACGGCGTCGGCACCCACCGCTTCGGCATGGGCAAGACGAGCTTCGCGCCCGTGCTGGTCGACCAGCTCGGGAAGTTGTGGTTGTTCGGCGTGATGCGCGACGGGCGGCTCTACGTCCGGACCATCGACGGCGTGAACCAGGCCGGGCCGGAGACCTTCTTCGAAAAGATCAAGCCGAGCGGCGACGCCGCGGCGGTCAGCGACGGGAGCGAGGTGACGCTGTTCGTGCCGACGGCGGAGGGGATCGCCGTCGTCGCCGCCGCGGAGATCGCCGGCCTCGTGGGCGCCGAGCCGAAGCTCCTACCCGGTTCGGTCGGGCTCTCGGTGTCGGCGACGCTGCACCAAGGGAAGGTCGTCGCCCTGTTGTGGAAGGACGCCGCGACGCCGGTGACGTGCGTGCGGCGCGAGGCGGGCGGCGAGTGGGGCGCGGCGCGGCCCTTCGCCAATCTCGTGAGCGCCTTCCCGCCCGGCGCTGCCGAGGACCCCGCGAGCCACGAGCTCGTCGCCGTGATCGGCGCCAAGCGCGGCGCGCCCGGCAAGGAGCACGACGCATGGGTCGCCACGCGTTTGCGCGTCGATGGAGTCGGCGCCGACGGCCGGTTCGAGATCGCGAGCCAGCGGACGGTCGGCGGCGACGCGGCCGGCTGGTACGGCAACTCGCGCCCCGTCGTCCTCTTCGAGTCGGGACCCGGCGCCGTCGCCGAAGGTCGCATGCACGTCGTCTCCAAGGCCTCTGCCGGCCCGCCGAATTTCAATGCCTGCACCTACGAGGCGATCACCATCGGCGACCCGTCGGTGAACGAAGGCTGGCGTCTGCGGCGTTATTGCGACGAATGGTCGACGACCCGTTCGCCCGTTGCCGCCTGCTTCCACGCCAACGACATGGCCGTCGCCTACCGCTGGTTCGGCAACGTCCACGGCGACGAGGACGACGACGTCCACCTCATGCTCAACGGCTCCGGCATCCTCGACGCCGACATGCGCGACTTCGACGACGTGAAGGAGATCGCGGAGATCGGACTGGCGCGCTCGATCCTGTGGAGGGATCCGGCGGCGAAGTGAGCCGGTTGCTCGACCATTCGACGCACTCCCTGCAACGAGTCTGAATGCCGCCGCAGGTTTCGAGTCACCGGCTCGGGAGAAGATCCCTTGCGGTCGCCGGACCACGGTCCGAGAATCCTCCGCCATGAACGTGCGACTCGAAGACCTCAAGCACCTTCCGCTCGCCCAGCGAGTCCAACTCGTCGAGGACCTCTGGGACAGCATCGCCGCTGAACTCGAGTCGATGCCGCTCTCGGATTCGTTGAAGCGGGAGATGGACCGCCGACTCGAGGACTATCTCAAGGATCCGACGCGCGCGGTCCCGTACGAAGAGGTCAAGCGAAGGATGAAAGAGCGCCAGTGATCCTCTGCTTCGCTCCGGAGGCGACGCAGGAACTGATCGAGGCGCGGAGCTGGTACGACGAGCGCCGAGGGGGACTCGGGGACGCATTCCAACGCGCCTTCGAAGCGACGGCGGAAACAGTCACGCTCCATCCGGAGAGATACGCGGTCCACTACGAATCGAGTCGCCGCGTCTTCGTTCGCGGTTTCCCGTACTTCCTGCTCTACCGCGTCGTCGGCGAAGTGATCCTCGTGCAGGGCTGCATTCACGTCGCGCGAGATCCTTCCATCTGGCGGAGACGCCTCGACGGCTGAGCGCGACGCACTGCCGGCGACGAAGTGACGAGGGGCGCGCATGGAACCGAAGAATCACGAGACTTCCGCAGAGATGCGCGGCGACGGGCGCCGCGTCCTCGACGCGCTCGTGATCGCGCTCGCGCCGGTCGGCTTCCGCGTCGAGCGGCGCACCGCGAGTGAAGTGGAGTTCTCCGGGATGCCGCCGCTCGGCTCGCATCACGTCCCGCTCGTCGGGGCGTCTCGGATCGTGGCGCGCGCAGAGAATCGGCGGCTCGTGCTCAAAGCCGAGCTCGGAGGCGTGGAGCAGATCCGCCGATTCCTGCTTCTCTTTCCGCTCTCGATGGGCGTCATGTTGGGGATCGTCTTCGGGGGGATTCTCCCGCTCGTCTTACGCCAGAGGTTCGCCGAACGCGGGTGGATCTTCCTTGCACCGATCTTCGCGATGGTCGTTGTCCTTTCCTTGATCGCACTCGTCGTCAGTCAATTCGCGACGAGGAAGTTCGAAGCGAGGACGAGGGCGGCGCTCGACGCCCTCACGATCAGCGTCGCCTCCATCGGCGCGGATGGCTGAGCCGCGCCCGGTCGCCAACAGGAGCCCGACATGCGAACGAAGTGGAGCCCCGCGTGGGCAGTGACTCTCCTTGCGGCCGTCGGCTGCGCGGGGACCGGATCCGATTGGATCGACGTCCGCTTTCCGCATCGGATCGAATTCGAGACGCGCAGCGCGCAGCGCAGCGACGCCGACACGCTCGAGATCACCGAGCTTCGCGGCACGCGACCGAAGATCGAGCGCGGCGGCGAATACGTCCTGCGCGGGAAGTACCGCCTGAGCTCGTTCGAGAAGGGGCGGGTCGTCTTCTACGAGACGGAAGGCGAAGGGAAGGGCACCTACAGCTACGACGTCGATCTGCAGTACCGGCGGATCACGAAGGGCGAGGGGACGTTCGAGCTGCTGCACGCGATGCCGTTGAAGGGCTGGTTCCACGTCGAGCTCGAGGGCGAGAAGAGTGATGGCTCGATCGTGATCTGCAACATCTATTTCGGCTCGGGCGACACGCTCTATCCCTACGACGTCGCGACCGGGCAGGGCTCTTGAGCGATCGGGATCCGGGAGCGGCGGCGAACGAGCTTCGCGGCGGCCGCCGACCGCAGGCCGTCGTCTCGATCGCGTGCTTCCTCGTCGCCGCTGCCGCGGTCGGCGCGCTGCACTTCCTCCGCCGCGACCTCGACCCGGTCCGTCGCCATCTGAGCGAGTTCGCGGTCGGCGAGTTCGGCGTGCTCATGACGACGGCGTTCCTCGCGGCGGCGGCGGGCGCGGGGGCGCTGGCGGTCCTGTTCTCGACCGAGGTGGCGCCGTCGCGGTCGTTGCGGGTCGCGTGCGGAGCGATCGCCGCGGCGGCCCTCTGCGAGGCGGCGATGGCCGTCTTCGTGACCGACCTCAGCGTGCCGGCGCCGGGCGAGCCGTGGGTGCGGACGACCCACGGGAGGATCCACGACGTCCTCGCGTTGCTGCACGGGATCGCGTGGACGAGCGCCGTCCTCGTGCTCCCGCTCGCGCTGCGCCGCGACGCGCGCTGGAGAGGTTTCGTCGCGGTGTCGTGGTGCTACGCGCTCGCCGTCCTCGCGACCGTCGCGTCGCGCGCCGTCTCGCCGCCGGGGACCGTGGGGCTCACGCAACGGATCTGGATCGGTTCGATCCTCGTGTGGGGGGTGATCCACGCGGCGGCGGCCATGCGTCGGACCGGCGGAGGCGGTCCGATCTGGACGCCGGATCGCGAAACCGCATGATCCGGCGCCGTCGCGCCGACGCCGACATCGCGCGGTGACGCGCGGCACCTCGATCCTTCAGGCGACCAGGGGTGCGGATGATGGACTGTCCCCGCTGCGGCCTCGTGAATCCGCCGAGCGCGATCTCGTGCGACTGCGGATTCAACTTCTCGACGCGCCGGACCGAGCCGTCGTCCCAGCGGACGCCGCTTCCGAAGGGCATTCACGGCCTGATGATCTTCTGCCTGGTGGTCACGACGTTGACAAGCACGTTCCACTTCACCGGCGCTTTTCATCGCACCTTCGGCGCAAGCGACGCCTATTGGCTCGTCGTCATCGGTTTGATGTTGTTCTCGTACATCATGTTCGTCGCCGGCCACGACTGGGCGCGCATCGTCTTCGGGATCCTGACGCTGCCGATCGGGCTCGTGATCCTCTTCTCCGACGCCGCACGGCTCTATTGCCGGCAGAAGCGCGGCGTCGTGAAGGAGCCGTGAGCCGGCTTTCCGCGAGTCAGGTCAGACGGGTGATGCACGATGGCACGAACCAAGAAGCGATCGCAGCCCGATCCTCGCGGGGTCGTGAAACGTGGACTCCACCTTCTCGTCCTGGCAATCGTGGCGGCCTGTGCGCCAGGAAGCGCGCCGAAGTCCGACAAGGCTCCCGTTCCCCGGCCGGCGTTGAAGTTTCAGAAGGCGTCGGGTTGCGGGAACGTCTTCCTGTACGCGGCGTCCGCCGATGGACGGGAGTTCATCGTGGTCTCGCTGGACCAGAGACGGCCGGAGCTGTCGGAGGAGGAGACGGTTCTCGACGTCGCTCGCCTGCCGCGGATTCTCGACGTGCACGTCGACCTCTTCGAGCGCCCGCCCGTGGAGCCGTATTGCACGGACATCGACGACGGGTTGGATCGCGGCCCGATCCACGTTTGGCGCGCGACGTCGGGGCAGGTCAGCATCACGGTGGGGCCGCACCTGCTGGACGCGCGAGGCCGAACCACCGAACGCTTCCGCGCGAAGGTGCGACTCGAACGGTGCCGATTCGAATTCCCGGGCGAAGCGGCGGTCGATCAGGTGGATCCGATCGAGATCGAGGCGGAAGTGGGCTGGTCGCCAGGTTAGGCGCGGATCCAATCTGGAGACCGTCCATGGGCCATCGCTCCCGCCTCCTCGCATCGCTGATCGCCGCGACGCTGACGACGGCTGCAACGACGACGGTGCCCGCATCCCCCGACAAGAAGTACCTCGACGACTACGACTTCCTCGTCGCCACGGTCCGCAAGGACGCCGCCGCGATCGCGTGCAAGAAGCTCGACTGGGATGCACTCGCGAAGCCGTTCCGGGCGCGCTTCGAGAAGTGCGCGAGCGACGTCGACCACGTGAAGAACGTGATGGCGCTGCTGGCGACGCTGCAGGACAGCCACACGGGGGTGCTCGAGTCGAAGGTCGATTGGAAGGAGCTGCCGGGGAAGTTCGACGGGCTCTTCGGCGGCGGGCTGTGGTTCGGGTGGGAGGGGGGGAAGTTCGTGCTGCGCGGCGTCATGGTGGGGCATGGGCTCGCGGCGAGCGCGCCGGTGGGGTCGGTGCTGACGAAAGTCGGCGACGAGCCGGCGTGGTGGGCGATGGCGCGCGAGCGGCGGCGCATCGCGGCGTTCCAGGGGATCTCGACCGACGCGAGCCTCTTCTCGTCGCTCGGCAACAAGCTGCTGCCGTTCGGGGACGCGAAGCAGATCGCGATCGAGATCGTGACGCCGGAAGGAAAGCCCAAGCGCGTCGACGTGCCGCGCTGAGGGCCGAATGGGAAGGCGTTCTATCCGGGGCCCGATCTGCTGCCGGAGACGAAGCCCGCGATCACCTGGGTCGACGGCGGAGCGATCTCGGGCTTCCTCGAGCTGCCGTGGTCGCAGAAAGTCGGCTTCCTCAAGATCACGGGCGAGATGAACGCGGCGACGGTGAAGGCGTTCGGCGCGGCGTTCGACGCGCTGAAGGGGATGGAGGCGCTGCTGCTCGACTGCCGCGGCATGGGCGGGGGCGGGGACGACTTCGCGTGGACGATGTGCGGCCGCCTCTTCAGCAAGGGCGCCGACAACGGCAGCCACGGCAAGCTCGGCCCGAACGGTTCCTGGCAGTTCGACGGCCCCGCCGTGATGCTGCAGGACGAGAGCGAGGTCTCCTCGGCCGAGACGTTCACGTGGGCGCTGAGCGAGACGGGCCGCGTCGTCTCGGTCGGCCGCGCGACGGGCGGATGGGGGATCATCCCCAGGCGCTACGAGCTGCCGAGCGGACTCGCGGCGTTCCGGCTCGGCACCGGCGACCGCGGGACGCCGATCAAGGGGATCCACACCGAAGGCGTCGGCTGGCCGGCCGACGTGACCGTCCCGTTCGGGCCGAAGCTCGTCGAGTTCGGCGGCGGGAAGACGCCCGACCCGGTGCGCGCGCTCGGTCTCGAGGTCCTGAACGTCCTCCACGCCGGCGCGAACCTCGGCGACACGCGCGCGGCGTTCCACGCGCTGGCCGAGGGCGACGTCGCGGCGTTCAAGGGCTTCGCGAAGAAAGTCGCCGGCTCCGCGGCGCTCGCCGCGAAGGCGAAGGGGTTCGACGGCGAGAAGCTCGCGCGCCTCTTCGTCGACGACCTCGCCGCCGAGCTCGCGCTCGAGGCGGCCGCACTCGAAGCCGCAGGCGACGACCTGCCGCCCGACGCGCTCGGCCTCGCGCGCCGCGCGCCGCGGCTGCTCGCGCGCGCGAAAGCGTCAGGCGTGAAGGCCGGCGCGCTCGAGGTCGCGGTCAAGCGGCTCGCGCCGGAGACCGCCGCGCAGGAGGCGCTGCTGCGCGCCGTCGACGACTCCTTCCAGCTCTCCGACGACGCGAAGAAGGCGTTCCTCGCCAAGCACGGCGCGACGAAGACCGGCAAGTACGTCCGCGCGCGCGACGCGAAGTGACTCCGCCCGCGCCTCTGCGCCCTGCGCCGCCGTGCTGCGCGCCGCCGCAGGCGACTACTCGAACGTCACCTCGACCGTGTTGGTGAGCGCGCCGCTCTTCGTCACGTAGTCTTCGACCACCAGCGACTGGAACCACGTCGACAGGCCGATCAGCGCCGGGTCGTTGGGGATCGCGCCGCCGATCGTCGCCGTCCCCGCCGCGCCGATGCTCCCGGTGTGGAGCAGCAGGAAGTGGGAGAGGTCGACGCCGAACGTGCCCCACGGCGGGAACGGCAGGCTGCCCGGACCCGAGCTGAGGAAAAGCCACGTGTCGTCACCGAGCTTGCCGGTGGCTTCCAAGGCAAGGTTGCCGCCGATCTGCGCCGTGCCGCTCGCCATCAGCGTGAAGGGCGGCACGCCGTAGAGGTCGATCGACGCGACGTCCCACTCGACGGCGAACGCATCCGCTCCGCCGACCGCGCCGCCCTTCACGCGCACCGTGAGGCTCGCGAGATCCTGCCAGGTGAGCGACGGCGCGCCGTCGACCTGCGTCCCCTTCGTCACCAGCGCCGAGACCTCGCGCCAGTTGGGCTGGTCGGGCCGCGCGAGGACCGGTGAGCCGAGGCCGGCCGCGCCGACGATCGGGACGATCGTGTTCCAGCTGGTCGAGTCGGCACCGGGCGCCGCGAAGGTCCCGTCCACCGACGCCTCGAAGCGATAGAAGTCGTCGGTGGGCGGCGCGCTGGTGCGGTAGCGGACGTGCACGACGACCTGCGCGAGCTTGCCGTTCGGCGTGGCGTCGAAGCCGGCGAGGCGCACCTCCTGGTCGCCGCCCGGGATCGACGCGCCGACGTCGTCCTGGACCAGCGCGTCGGCGAGGCCGGTCGCGCCGCCGACCAGGTCGGTCGCGACGGTCGGCAGGCGCGTCCCGATCTGCCGGATCCAGCCGAAGTCGCGCGTCTCGGTCGCCGCGCTCGACTCGACGCCGCCGATCCCCTGCCAGACCTTCTGCTCGTGCAGGTCGTAGCCGCGCCGCTTCGGGTGGATCCCGTCGAGCCCGAGGAAATTGCAGATGAGCCCCGCCTCTCCCAGCACCGTGTTGGTGCCGGAATCGAGGTGGGAGTAGTCGGGGAAGATCTCCGCGATGGCGACGCGCCGCCGCTGTCCCCACGCGACGTCGCGCAGCGCCTGGTTCCAGATCGGGCCCCACGTGTTGTGGAAGGCGTTGTTGCCCCCCTTGTTGTCGTAGACGGTGTTGAGCACGACGTCCGCGCCGGGCAGCTCCGATTCGAGCGTCGCGAGGATCTCCTGCAGGTTCTGGCGCGCGGCGACGAGGTTGGCGGCGGTGGCGGCGGTGTTGCCGTCGTTGTTCAGGTAGTCGTTGCCGCCGATCGAGATCGAGACGAGCTGCGGCCCGGCGTTGATCGCGTCGTAGACCGTCCCGGTGTCGTTCGGGTCGAGGAGGTTCTGCGTCTCCTGGCCCAGCACCGCGAGCTTGGTGAGCGACGCGCCCGCCGACGCGAGGTCGAGCCGCCCCGTGAGCGGAGTCACGTAGTCGTTCTGCCCCGAGGTCGAGTCGCAGAGGTTGAAGCCGTACGCGATCGAGTCGCCGAGCGCGACGTGGACGAGCGGCGCGCCGCCCGTCGCCGCGCGCAGGTTCGCGACGAGGAAGTCGGTGGCGCCCGGCCGGCGCCGTCCCTGCGGCCAGTCGGGGATCGGGTCGGGGTCGCCGCCGAGATCCTGGAACGACTCGCGCCACCCCGGTCCCGGCTGGACGTCGAGCACGAACTCGAGGCCCGCCCCCGCGACAACGAAGGAGAAGGTCCCGTCGGCCCCCGTCGCGCTCGCCACGTCGACCGCGCCGCCGTCGCCGAAGAGCGTGACCGGGACGCCCGCGAGCGCCGGCTCCCCGAAGTCGCGCACGCCGTTGCGGTTCACGTCCTCGAAGAGGGTCCCCTGGATCGTCTGGGCGACGGCCGCGGGGGAAAACCCGGCGGCGGCGAGGAGTCCGGCGGCGGCAGCGGCGGCGGCGGGGATGAGGTTCATCACGCTTCTCCCGAGAGGAAATCGGTTCGGGATCATCCCGGGATATCCCGGCAAGCGCCAGCCGATGTGCGGACCCCGACTTGCCGAGTCGCCGCCGTCGTTCGTCCTGACGACATCTGAATGTGACACATCGTCGCAAAAGGTGCATCGATCGGGGCTTCGCGTCCGATCGGGCGCGAGTGGAGAGTCCGGATGCGGAGTCGACGGGGTAGTGGTGCGCGTGCTCTTGCGATTCTTCCCCTGTTGTTCGTGCTGATCGGTACCCGGGAGGCGCTCGGTCAGGGCTGAGTCGCGGCGCGATCCAGTGCGCCCGTGGTCGGCGCACAAGGCAGCCCCTACATCGAGCCCGAGCACTGGCAGTTCAACCTGGGATACCGCTACCAGTACTCCGATCGCCACTTCACCGGTTCCAGTGAGGACAAGGACCGGCAGTCGGGCCAGACGCAGGTCAAGAACACGGTCCACCTGTTCGACTTCGCGTTCACGCGCGGGATCACCAAGCAGACGATGATCACGGGCTCGCTCCCGTTCCTCATCGCCAAGCGCGCGATCCCCGGAATCATCCGGAACACCGCCGGCGACATCGTCCGCGCGCCGAACGGCGACAACACGACCGGCTCGACGGGCATCGGCGACGCGAGCATCACGGCGCGTCACTGGTTGTTCGACGTCGACGCGAACCCCCTCCAGAACATCGCGCTCGGGCTCGGCATCAAGCTCCCGACCGGCGACCCGAGCACGACCGACTCGGTGCAGGTCCGCAACACGCAGGGCACGCCGGACGACCCGACCGACGACACCTTCACCCAGGAGGTGCGCACGAACGACCAGTCGATCCAGCCCGGCGACGGCGGCTTCGGCTTCATCGTCGACCTGATCGCGTTCAAGAAGATGGGGCTCTTCACGCCGTACGCGACCGGCAGCTACCTCTTCAATCCGCAGGGCACGAACGGCGTGCGGACCTACCGGACCGCGCCGGGCGAAGAGATCATGTCGATCCCCGACCAGTACCTGGCGCGCGTCGGGACGATGATCGACTGCCCGCCGCTGCCCGGCATCTCGTTCGGCCTCGGCGGCCGCATCGAGGGCGTGCCGGTGCGCGACCTGATCGGCGCCGACGACGGCTTCCGCCGCCCCGGCTTCGCGATCTCGGTCGAGCCGCAGATCGTCTTCATGCACGGCGCCGACGTATTCTCGATGTCCGTGCCGATCGCCCTCTACCGCAACCGCCAGCGCAGCGTCGCCGACCAGCAGAACGGCACGCACGGCGACGCCGCGTTTGCCGACTGGCTGCTGCTGCTCTCCTGGGCCCATCCGTTCTGAGCGTGAACTGAATAGTGACTCAAGGCGGCCCGGACGTTTCCGTGCGAGACGTCCGGGCCGCTCCGTTCCTGCTGCTCTTTGCCTCGGGCGCGGTGGCCGTCGCCTTCGAGGTGCTCTGGCTGCGGGGCTTCATCGCGCTGCTCGGGGCGACGGCGCCGGCGATCGCCGCGACGCTCTCGGGTGTCTTCCTGGGCTTCGCGCTCGGCAGCCGGCTCGGCGCGTGGCTCGCGCGGCGCTCTCGGCTCCCGTGGCGCAGCTACGGGCTGCTCGAGATCGCCGCCGCGCTCGCCGCCCTGCTCGCGCTTGCCGGCTTCGCCCGTGAAGCGCCGCTGCTCGCGGCGCCGGCCGTCCTGCTCGCGACGATCTGCATGGGGGCGACGCTGCCGGTACTTGCGGCGGCGCGCGGGCGTGCCGGCGTCAATGACCTCTACGGCGCCAATCTCTGCGGCGCGGTCGCGGGCGCGCTCGCCGTGCCCTTTCTCCTGGTGCCGTGGCTCGGCGTGCGCGGCAGCCACTTCTGCGTCGCGGCCCTCGGAGCCGGGGCCGGCGCGGCGGCGCTCGCGCTCGCCACGCGACTGACGGCGGCGAGCGCGGGTGGCGTTGCGAAGGACGCTGCGCGGGTCATCGCAGAGAATCCCGAGGCGACGCCCGACGCGCCGCCCATGCGCGGCACTCTCGCGCTCTCGTTCCTGTCGGGCTTCGTCCTGCTCGCGCTCGAGACGCTCTTCACGCGCCTCTTCGCGCAGGTGCACGAGAGCTCCGTCGCGGCGTTCGCGGTGGTCGTCGCGGTCTTCCTCACGGCGCTCGCGGCGGGGGCCGGGCTCGCGCGGCTGCGCTGGCTCGGGCCGCCGGGCGGAGCGCGAGGGCTCGCGCTCGCGTGGGCGCTCGCCGCGGTGACCGCGGCGGCGATCCCGCTGCTCTTCGCGCCGCTCACGGGCGGCCTTCAGCTGATCGCGATCCAGACCTGGAGCGGGCGCGCCGGGCTCCTCGGGCTCGCGCTGCTCGTGATCGTGCCGGCCGTGGCGACGGCGGGCGTCGGCTTCCCGTGGCTCCTGCGGCAGGCGACCTCCGCCGGCGGCGGCGCGCGCGCGGTCGCCGGCCTGCTCGCCGCGAACACGCTCGGCGCGATCGTGGGGCCGATCGCCGCGACCTTCCTCCTCGCGCCCTGGTTCGGGACGGAGCGGAGCCTTGCGCTGCTGGGCGCGCTGCTCGCCTTCGCGGCGGCGCTCGCCGCCTTCCGCGACCGCAGCGCGAGCGCGCGGCCCGCGACGAAGGTCGCCGCGGTCGGCGGCCTCGCGGCGCTCGCCGTCTTCGCTCTCGCCGACCCGTTGCGCGTGCGCCTCGACGCCCGGCGCGGCGAGGCGCTCGTCGCCCTCGACGAAGGGGCGCTCGGCGTCGTCGCCGTCGTGCGAGACGCCGCCGGCATGCGCATCAAGGTCGACAACCACTACGTGCTCGGCGGGACGGCGGCGGCCGGCGACCTGCGCCAGCTCGCCCATCTGCCGCTCCTGCTCCATCCGGCGCCAAGGCGCATCGCTTTTCTCGGGATGGGCACCGGCATCACGGCGGGCGCCGCGGTCGTCCATCCGGTCGAGTCGATCGACGTCGTCGAGCTCCTGCCCGAGGTGGTCGCGGCGGCGCGCGCCCACTTCGCGGCGGCGAGCCAGGGGCTCTTCACCGACCCGCGCGCGCACGTGGTCGAGGAAGACGCGCGCATCTTCCTCGCGCGCCACGAGCGCGCCTTCGACGTCGTGATCGGCGACCTCGTCGTGCCGTGGCGCGCCGGCGAGTCGGCCCTCTACACGCGTGAGCATTTTTCGCGCGCGCGCGCGTCGCTCGCGGACGGCGGCCTCTTCTGCCAGTGGCTGCCGGCCTACCAGCTCACGGTCGAGCAGTTCGACGCGATCGCGGCCACCTTCCTCGAGGCGTTCCCGCGCGCGTCGCTCTGGCGCGGCGATTTCATCGCGGGGCTGCCGACGCTCGGCCTCGTCGGCCACGACCGCGCCGTCGATCCGGAGCGCGTGGCGGCGCGCGTGCGCGAGCTCGTCCCGAGACTCGACGCAGCGAGCCCCTACCTCATGGATCCCGCCGGGCCGTGGCTCGACCTGATCGGGACGCTCGACCCGGCGGCGCCGCGCTGGCGGGCGGCGCGCCGCCACACGCTCGACCGGCCGTGGCTCGAGCTCGCCGGACCGGGCGAGGCGCGCGGCGAAGGGTCGCGCGCGCGCCTCACCGGCGCGCCGCTCGACGACTTGATCGACGAGGTCGGCGCCGCGCCCGCGCCGGCCGGATCGCCGATCCGCCTCGGTCCGTCGGAGACCGCGTGGCGCAAAGCGGGCCGCGAGCTCTGGCGCGCCTCGACCCTCGTCTTCGAGGGGCGCGGCGACGAGGGGCGCCGGCTCGCGCTCGCGACCTTCGCGCAGCTCCCGGCGCCGCTGCGCGACGCGGTGCTCGGGAAGCGGTGAGCTTCAGCGCACCGCGACGTGCATCGTGAGGTCGTTCACGCCGTCGATCTCGACCTCGCCGCGCCAGCCGACGTCGCCGCTCTCGCGATAGAGCGTGACGTCGAAACGACCCGCGCCGAGGCCGGGGATGACCGGCGCCGTCGCCTGCGCCCCGTTCGAGCCGCGCGCGTAGTTCACGGGGCCGAGGCGGCGCGCGGAGGCGTAGGTCCTCGGCTTCTCGATCCCGTCCGGGACGTCGAGCTCGAGCGTGAGCTGCGAGCCGCGCGGGATCGGGACGCGGCCGAGGTCGCCGCCCGACGCGTCGAGCTCGACGTTGCGGCGGAAGACCGGCGCGCCGAAGCCCGCGTCGATCACGAGGTCGAAGACGCCGGTCGGCACCTGCCCGAAGCGCGCCACTCCGCCCTGCAGGACGGCGATGCGCGCGGCGGCGACCTGGTCGCGCCGCGCCGATTCGGCGAGCCAGACGCGCAGCCACGTCCCGTCGCCGATCGGCTGCTCGCTCGCCGGCTGGAACTGCAGCGACGGCGCCTCCTCGAGCGCGAGTTCGAGCCCGTCGACCGACTCGGAGACCTCGACGTCGCCGCCCTGCTGCGACGGCCGCAGCCACGGGTGCCACGCGTGCAGACGCGCGGCGCGCTTGAGCGGCAGCACGACGCGGAAGGCGCCGTCGCGCTGCACGCCGTAGCCGGGCGTGTTGACGTTGCCGCTCTTCAGGTAGGGCTCGGTCGGCTGCACGCCGTCGTCGACGACGACGCGCGCCATCCAGATCGGGATCCCGGCCGGTGCGACGATGCGGCCGGTCGCGATGACGACGTGCTTGACGTCGAGCTCGACCTCGCTCCTTCGGCCGCCGCCGAACACCTCGACCGCCTCCGACGCGACGCCGCTGCGGCGGTCGACGGCGCGGTAGAGGCCGGGCGCGAGCGAGGTGAAGACGTAGCTGCCGTCGGGGCCGTTCGGCGCCCCGATCCAGCCCGGCATGCCGGGGAAGTCGCCGAAGGCGTCCTGCGCCGCGTCGAAGCGGTCGAGCTTGAGGCGCGGATAGGCCTGCGGCGCCGCGATCGTGCGCACCACCAGCGTGCCGCCCGTCGAGAGCTCGACCTCGAGGCGCGTCGGCACGTCGGGCAGCGCCGGCGGCACCGGGAGCGTCTGCGGCGGGAAGTCGTCGGCGGTGAAGCTCAGCGTGCGCGTGCGGCCGGCGCCGTCCTCCAGCGCGAACAGATGAAGTTCGCCCTTCGCCGGATCCTCGACCGTGCGCGACTTGATCAGCCGCTCGGCCGAGACCTGGAAGCGCGTCGGCAGGCGCGGCTCGCCGTCGATCCGCACGGTGAGCAGGAGCTCGCGCACGCCGGGCAGCTGCGCGTCGAGCCGGCCGTCGCCGTTCGCGAGGTCGAGTACGCCGAGGGCGTAGTCGGGCCACGCGTCGCGGTCGAGCGCGGCGTGCAGGTCGGCGCGCCCCAGCAGGAGGTCGGTGAACTCGACGCGCCCCTCGTCGTCGGTGCGCTTCACGCGGTCGCGCGACCCCTGGCCGCTCGCCGTCTGATGCCGGAGCGAGACGCGGTGGCGCACGCACGGATTCCCTTCCGGGTCGGCGAGCGTGACGACGACGCGGCGCGGCGCCTCGAAGCGGGCGGCGATGGGCATCCGCTGCTCGTTCTCGTCGCTCTGCGTGCGCAGCTCGGCGACGGCGCCGTCGGGCGCGACCGCCCAGAAGGAGAAGTCCCACGGCCACGACGTCTCGACGACGACGGCGCCGTGGTCGACCGCGACCGTCGCCGCGATCGGCTGCCCGAACCAGTCGCGCGCCCCCTGCGCGAGGACGAGCGGCGTCCCGTCGGCCGGCACCGGCGCACTGCCCGCCTCGGCCGCGAAGCGGACGCTCTTCGTCTCGGGCTTCGACACCCAGAGCGTGACCTTGCGCCCGCTGCGCAGGTCGACCTGTCCCGGGAAGCCGTCGTCCCACGACGGGAAGTGGCCCGTCGTCGGGCGCACGGCGATCTGGAAGTTCCCTTCGAGCTCGACGCCCTCGAGACGCGTGACGCCCGACGCGTCGGTGGGCGGGAAGCTGCGCCAGTAGTCGCGCATCGTCTGGCCGCGCTCCTTGTAGGAGCCGCTGGCGTTCCTCGACGGGACGCTCTCCATCAGGACGACGCGCGTGTCGGGGATGGGCGCGCTGCTCTCCTTCGACTTCACCGTCACCTCGATCGGAGGGACCGGCGCGACGCGCAGCGAGAGCTCCGCGGCGCCGCCCGCCTCGACGCGCGCCGTCGCGCGCGCGACGCCGCGGCCGGGGACGAGCGCGTGCACGACGACGTCGCCCGCCGGCACGTCCTCGAAGCGGGCGCGGCCGCCCGCGTCGGTGGTCGCGGTGAGCGCGAGGCGCCGCTCGTCGCCCACCTCCATCAACAGCTCGGCCCCGGCGACGTTGCCGGCGTCGTCGCGCAGGTCGGCGACCACGCGGCCGGCCGGCTCGAGGACGATCGTGCCGACGTCGCGGCGCGCCTGGTCGGCGCCGGAGTCGTCGAAGCCCGCGTTGATCCACATCCAGACCGGCGCCAGCGCCGCGCGGCCCTTGCCGTCGCGCGCGTGCACGCCGCCCGCGACCGAGCCCTGCGCCGTGATCGACGCGGTCGCGATCTCGAAGCGGCCGTCGGCGTCGCTCTTCGCGTCGATGGCGGACCGGTCG
>Ga0137433_1000604_pt1 | contig 18551 bp, 12 predicted proteins | sample EasRivERMZT840_2_FD_102335 | JGI IMG/M metagenome (GOLD analysis project Ga0137433, IMG submission 102335) | Soil microbial communities from meander-bound floodplain in the East River, Colorado, USA - East River MetaG ERMZT840_2 | ecosystem: Environmental > Terrestrial > Soil > Floodplain ...
GAAGCAGTCAGGGTACAGCAAACGAGAACAGCATTGTTGTGAGGCTCGATCTTGGGCCAACGCGGGTGCTGTTCATGGGCGACTCCGAAGCTGGCGGCAGAAAACTACCCTCGAATGCGCCTTCATCAGCTTCCATCGAGGGCTTGCTTCTCGAATGCTGTCGTGATTCCATTGCGGCGAACGTGTTGATCGTGGGCCATCACGGCAGCATGACCTCCTCACGCAAAACCTTCCTGGATGCCGTGAGCGCCTCCCTCTCGGTTGTTTCGTCGGGACCCACCAGGTACGGCAACAGCCCCTCGTACGCATTCCTCAATCGAAAAGATCCGCGCCGAACTCGCCTGGGTCAATGAACCCGTCGATCCGAACGTGTGCGGATGCAGGCATGTACTCTGCTGTGAACAGACCGCGCACGCCATCGGGAAATGCCCGCGCAAGCCGACTGTGAAGATGTGGAGTTTTCGTCAGGAGTATTTTTGTTGGGAATGCCGGTCGTATCATTTCGGTGGGAGTCGGGTGCGAGGGTATATGACGGCGCGATAAGTGAACCCAACGGCGATATCTGGCACTTGTCCGAGATGCCGATCTTACATCCAAGTGGGGTTCCGTCGCGCGTTTCGTTTGAACGATAGCTGCCAGTTATCGCATTCAGGACAAAAAGGCGCGTACCCAGGTCGCCCGCAAGTATTACAGCGGCACGAAGCGCAATAACCATCTGAATAATAGCCGTAGTGGCCGCATTGACCGCAATACGTGCCGTCGTCTTCAGTCGATTTGTCTTCATTCGTCATAGTGACCTTAATGAGGCTAGAAATTGGGGCAGTCTATCAAAACTGTTGCGCAATTCACGACAGGGCTGTCATCCGAGGCCGCTTGCAAATTGTTTTCTATTTTTTTGGTTTGCTGGCTGAGAATAGGCACCATGATTTCGTCCGTGGCCGACGTTGTGACTTTGTGTGGCTTCGCAGGCTTCCTGGTTGGTTTTGTACTAGGAGTTAGGTACTGGAAAAGGTATTACAGATTGGAGTCGATCCTCAATCACTTGTCACCCACGGAAATTGTCGACTGGGGTTTTTCCGGTCTGGTTGGAGCAGTTATTTTTACTGTACTCGGAGTCGCTCTTGGAGGAATTGTCGGCGTTACCCTCTTTCGCAATTGATGGTGAGATTCGCGAAGTGACGCATTTGCAATCCGCTAAGCTGCGCCTAGTGGACCGCTTGTCGTACAAGTGGGGATTCAGCGAACTGAAGATCGATGGCTTCCGAGCGCTGGCACGTATCCGGGCAGGCCTGCCGCGTTCATGTTGGTGGTTGCAGTAGGAGCGCTGGCCTTGCGACGAATGCAGGGGTGCTCCTCCGCAATGCCGTCGTGCAGGACGATAGCCAGAGCGATCGCTGGATCTACGATTTGAGTCCAGCTGGCCGGATGATTGGTCAACTCGCCTTCACCGCAACCGATCCCCGAAGCGCGAACCTGCGCTCGGCGCTCCGCGAGCACCTCCTCAGTACGTTTCGTCGCCTCGGCAGCGACAGCGGACGGGCCAAGGCCAGCGCCGACGCTGTGTACGATCTCGAGGCCCGACTCGCCGCCGGGCGCTCTCCGGGCGATCAGCCCCGCCGAATGGGACTGGCTGAACTGAGCGCCTTGACGCCCGCGATCGATTGGAACCGCTACTTTCGTCAGGTTGGCGTCACCGGAATCGATGCCGTGAGGGTGTCGAACCCAAAATTCTTTCAAACCCTCGACGCGGTCCTCCGCACGGCGTCGATCGAGGACTGGAAGGACTATCTGCGGTTTTCACTGGTCAGACTGAACGCGCCTTTTCTCGATGACGGCACGTTCGGCGAGTTCTTCGCCTTCAAGAGCACCGCCACCGGGCAGGTGGAGCCACCCCCTCGATGGCAGCGCGTCGTCTTTGAGGAAAAGAATTGGCTTGGACTCCCGCTGGCGCCTCTGTTTGGCGAGCAGTACTTCCCCAATAGGACTGTGGCCCGCTATCAGGCCCTCGGCGAGGTATTGCGACAGGCCTTCCGGGACCGGATTGAGCCGCTGGATTGGATGAGTGACCGCACGAAGCAGGCCGCGCTCGTGAAGCTGGCCCGGCTGAAGATTACGATCGGGATTCAGGCGAACTCGATCGACTTCAGTACGATGCCCATTCAACGAGATTCGTATGCGCTGAACATGAACCGGTTGGCCGAATGGTTCCACGATCAAGAGATAAAGAAGTTGAGCACGGCCGTCGACAGGACACAGGCCGATCTGCACCCGGGCATCGCGGCTGATGCGGAATATGACTATCACAACAATGAAGTGCGAATCTCTAGCCTGACGGGTGTCACCGGACTGCCCGACGAGGCGCTTGATGACGCCTTCGTGTATGCCAGGACGCCTCTTGGCCACGAGATAGCCCACTCGCTTGACAGTGAAGGGCGGCAGTACGACGCCTCCGGGAACAAGGTCGAATGGTGGACGACGCAGGACGCCGCGGCGTTCAATGCGCGATCGCAGGTATTGGTGGACCAATACAACGCGTTCACGACCGTCGATGGACGTCAACTGGATGGGCGAGCCTCGCTGGCGGAGAACATGGCCGACCTGGTTGGTCTCCGCATCAGGCTCGACGCGTTCAAGAAGACCGATCAGTTCAAGAGGAACGACCGCGTTGGTGGCTTCACACCGCTACAGCGGTTTTTCCTCGCGTACGCGTATGGCTACAGGGGTTCAACCGGACGTGAAGGTGTTGGACGCTACGCTCCAGACCGGTTGCGAGTGAACGGAGTCGTGGTGAATATTCCAGAATTCTATGAAGCCTTCGATGTGAGGCCGGGGGATCCGATGTACAGGGCGGAGAGTGCGCGAGTGAAGATTTGGTAGCGTGCTCGAGGAGTCGACGGATAGGAAAGTCACATGGCCCTGCGGGCCACCCCCGAAAATGAAAAGCGGAACGCTTTGACCGAGGTCATCGGATTTGCGGAAGATAGAAACCGCGAAGAGAAATGGCCGTTTGTGTAATGGTGGAAACCACCCCGTTAGGAAAGTGGCTTGGCCGGCGCGAACGAACCGCCATGCGTCTGCCTCCACACCCAGGGCACCAAACGCGCCCCCTTGCAGCTGTAGGCCACAACGCGATCGTGTTCGCATGAGTCACAATGAACGCGAACGAAACCGTGGGCGTGGATGCCGCATTCCAGGAATGACCGGAACTGTTGCTCAACAAACTTCAGTACGGCGCGTTCGCCGTCTTGTTGTCGGGCGAGGAAAGTTTAGAGCTGCCCGGCGACCACCCGGTATAGGACCGTTTCTTCGGGCTGGCGTGGGATGTATTCGAGCGAGGAGTACTGCATGCGTCGAGTGGCGTTATGCAGACTTCAGGCCGACACGAGCAACAATATTTGCGAATCAAATACAAGGTGAGCCGCCCGAGAAATCCTAATTTCGAGCGATAAAGCAGCGCCTTATCGCCGATTTGTCGACTTGCCGAATTTTGACCGAGCGCTGTATCGAAACGACTCTCCAGCGCTACGGGTTAGCCGGAAGCGCCGGAGCGGATGCTCTTTGGAACGGAACTCCAATGAAAAGAAAACGTTAACAATCAGCGCTACGCAGCGCTGTGCTTCAGGGGTGACGTGTCAGATTTCAGCGGTGCGAAGCACCGTTTGGTCCCCTGCTGGACTTCATCAGCAAACTAGCCTGGAACCGCTAAACCGCCACCGGTCAAAACTGAAACAGAACTGCACCAGCGCACTGAGGCGTTGTCTTCACAGTACAGATCACTGAAGTTGAAGTGAGATTTCTCGGCTGAGGTTCGGGCGAGACTGACAACCGCCGGAACATGCTACCGTTATATACTTCAAAAAAGGAGGCTGGTATTCCATGGCGACTATTGATCAGGAAATTGCGAAACTGCTTCATCAGCTTCCTGAAGCCGAGCAGCAACGCGTGTTGGATTTCGCTCGCGAGCTCGCCGACGTTAAACTACGTGGAATTCCCGGCGCCGATCTCCTCGGCTTCGCTGGCCATATACCTCCAGACGATCTCCAACGAATCAGCGATGCGATCGAAGAAGGCTGTGAAGCGGTGAATCTTGGCGAGTGGTAGATTTCTTCTCGACACAAATATCGTAATAGCTCTCTTCGCCGAAGATCCGGCAGTCAAGCGGTGCGTTGGCGAGGCCGCTGAGGTGTTCTCTTCCATTATCGTTCTCGGCGAGCTGTATTACGGTGCGCGGAATCCACTCGCGTTGAGTCGAACCTCCAAACAGTGGGTCAATTCGGGTTGGCGAACCGAGTTCTTGGTTGCGACTCAACGACGGCTCAACACTACGGAGAAATCAAAAATCTTCTCCGCGAAAAAGGTCGGCCAATTCCGGAAAACGACATCTGGATCGCGGCAACCGCGAAGCAACACGGCCTCACCATAGCCTCCCGCGACAATCACTTTGACTACATCGACGGGCTTTCCACTCAACGCTGGTAGCCGTTTGTAACGCATCATCCATCAAGTACCAAGTCTGTGAAGGCCGCCGTCTGATCCTCGTGTGTCAAATCCCATCGAGAGTTCCGGTTCACGGGCTCCTCAGATTCTGTGAGAATGTGACTGCAAATATCGGCAGGAAATCGCAGCCCGGTTCAACCCCACAACGTTCACTTCGGAATGCCGAGCTTGTTCCGGAGCTCGTCATGGATCCATGTCATGCCGGCATCCAAGTCGGCGATTCCTTCTTCGACGCGCTGTCGCTCGGTCACGAGCCGGGCGAAATCCGGCCACGTCGCATTCTCAGGAAGTTCTTCGACGGGCCGCCGAGCCTGTTCTTTAACAGATGTTGTTTTCGACATCGCTCTTTTTACCTCTGCTCATTGTTTGGTGCGGTTTGCGAGTCGCGAAAACTGCAGGACGAGGTGAGACGAATCAATACGATAGACAACCCGACCTACCTTGACACGGTAGGAGGTCATCGGTTCGATCCCGGTCGCACCCATCAGCAAAGTCAATCAGTTAGGCGGGTCCAAAAGGCCCGCCTTTTTTCATGCGGCCGTACCGGTGCGCCCGCATGTCGGAATTGCTAACGTGCTGGCGTGAGCCTTCAGGAGTTCCCGGTAAGCGCCTTGTTTCCCGGCGTCAGCAAGGGCGATTAGCCTGGCGGCAGAGATGGTTCGTCAGAAAACTTTACAAAATCGTAAATGATGACCCGGGAACCAGGTACGGCATAACACCATTTGTTTCAATATCTTGCTTGGCAGCTGCCCGGTGGCACTTCATTTGCTATTCATCGGTCCAAGAAAGACTAATTCCCAATGATTGGAGAATGAAAATGCTCAAGGTAAAGAGTACCACCATGAAAGTAGCGCTGATGATCGCCCTCATTTTTACGGTCAGCAGCTACGCTTCCGCTTCAACGCTCCTCACCAGCGACGCAGGTTACGGGGGTCCGGTTTTGGATCTGTCTGCGTACGCTAACGGTAGCTATAACTTCACATTTGGCCCCGTTCCGATTCCTGGCGGCATCACGTTCACGGCCGCTCCCGGAGGCGGTGGCAACTCAGGTTTGGGTTCCGTGATCGGTCAGGGTTTCTATGGCCTGGGTGACAACGGCAGCTATGACGCAACCCCGGTGTACATCGGCGTCGATTCCGGAACCGGTTTTGCGACGCTGGAATTCGCTACGGCCGTCTCCGAGTTCGGTGGTTACATGAACTATGCGCCCCGCATCGGCGACAACGCGACGATCTGGGCATACGATGCTGCCGATAACCTGATCGCAAGCTATGACCTGACGGTCGACGCGCCAATCTCCACACCCGGCGGCTTGAATGAATTCCGATTCCGCGGTATTCAGATGGGCGCTGGTGAAGAGCTCATCAAGAAATTCCGATTTGGTGGCAACTATCTCCTCCTCACGGGCTATGAAGGCGGCGCTGTTCCGACTCCGGAGCCGGCTTCGATTGCTCTGATTGCTACCGGTCTCGCTGGTCTTGGCTTGTTGCGCCGGCGAACGGATCGTTCGTAAATACCGCCAGAAACAAAATCATTCTAAGAGGCCCGATTGGCGATCGCCGATCGGGCCTCTTTGTGCGTAGAGACGATCGAAACGCGCAAGCGGGATTTATCAAGACAGACGAAGGATCCACACCTTTTCGTCCACGTTAATGTAGAAAGTCGGCGGGCACACGAGGTCATCAAGGACGTGCACTACCGGTCTGGTTTCTTTCTGCAAAAATGACGCGCGGATCGGCTCGGATGTGGCGAGGGCAATGCCGAGGAACATGGTTTTCACGGTCATGTTGCGATCATAACCTCATTTTCCCGGACTTAATCAGGCGATCCTGCGGATCGAACGTCACTTTGTATTATCCTCGGCGCATGAGGGACCGCCGTTCGACCGTTCTGATTGCAGTAACCATCGTGCTCGCCTTCGCGCCGGCCTGCCGTCCGATGCCCGGCGCGACGCTCGATACCGCGGCGATCGACCGTGACCTCATGGACGTCACGATTCCGCAGCTTCATCGTTACTACGCGGCAAAGAAGTACACGGTCACGCAGGTCGTGCAGTGGCATCTCGATCGCATCGATCGCTACAACGCAATCTACGGCGCCGTGGAAACGGTGTTCCGGCGCGAAGCGCTTGCCGACGCGGCTCGCCAGGACGCGGAGGCGCCGCAGGACGCAAGCTCGCGCGGACCGCTGTGGGGTGTGCCGATCGTCATCAAGGCGAACACCAGCATCAAGGGGAAAGTGACCACGGCGGGATGGGAAGGGTTCAAGCGCGCCGGTCACGAGTTGGTCGCGCCGAAGGATGCGACTATCGTCGAGAAGCTGAGGGCCGCGGGCGCGATCGTGCTCGGTCACACCAACATGCCCGACCTCGCCAACAGCGATACGAACCGCAGCAGTTCGTTCGGCCGCACGGGCAACGCGTATGACGTCCGGTTCTCGCCCGGCGGCTCGTCAGGCGGGACGGTGACGGCAGTGGCCGCAAACATGGCCGTGCCTGGTAATGGAACCGACACCGGCAACTCCATTCGAATGCCCGCCGCCACGAGCGCGCTCGTTGGCCTGTTTCCGACGCGCGGTCTCGTGAGCACCGCGGGCATCGCGCCGCTCGATTGGCTGCTCGACAACACGGGGCCCATCGCACGGACAGTGACCGATGCGGCGATTGCACTGTCCGTCATGACTGGCGAAGATCCGCTCGATCCGACAACGACAGGTTCGCAGCGCTCCGCCCAGCCCGCGCCCTACGAAACCTACTTGAAAGCGGACGCGCTCAAGGGCAAACGCTTCGGCGTGCCGGCGTTCGTCCTGTCTGGGGATGGCATTCCGTTCCACGGAATTCCGGCGGGCGTGTCGGAAGCTGAAGCCGAGAAGCTCCGCGGGGCCGCGAACATGCCACTGCAGCCGCAGACGCGCGAGATGTTTATGAAAGCGGTAGAGGCTCTTCGCACCGCGGGCGCCGAGGTCATACTTGACGATCAGATTCTCCCCGCCGGCTTCGCGAAGATCGCGAGCCGCGTCGCGACGTACGCGTACACGCAGGACGGCACCGATCGCTTCCTCTCCCACTTCGGCCCATCGTCATACCGATCCTCCTCCGAATATTTGAAGGCGGTGGGATCACCGCTGTACCCCTCGTCCATCGGGACGGAGGAGGACTTCCGCAGTTTCGGCGGCATTCGAATCGAACAGCGGCGCTTCGACACGGACCCGGACGCCGAGCGCATCTATCATGCGCCGCGACGGACGATGCTCGCGGCATATCTCGAACCGCTCGATCGACTGAAGCTCGATGGTTACGTCTATCCGGCGATCCAGATGCCGCCGCCCGACGAGACGATGCCGCAGGATGGCCGGCTGAGCGAGGGCCCGCATTCAGCCACGAGTTGGGTCAACATGATCGGTGTGCCCGCGGTCGTCGTTCCCGCGGGCTTTTATGCGAGCGGGCTGCCGTTCGGCCTGGAGTTCTCCGCACGGCCATGGAGGGATGGCGATCTGCTGGCGATCGCATATGCGTTCGAGCAGGCGACCCGACTCAGAAAGCCGCCGGCGCTTGTAGAGCGCGGGCTCCTCCCGCTGTTCGGCAAATAGAAAGACGCTGGGTCTAAAAAGATGTTTCTCAGGGCTGGGGCTTCCATCGCAGACCGCGGCAAGCGGCGCTGACGTCGGCCTTGGGATCGCCTTGATTCGAGAAACGCCAGAACGTTTCAAGGTTGGTGATTCCGCTTCGGGACGGCGATGGAGTCCCGGAAGGAAAGACAACGGCGATGAAGAACATCGCTTGGTATTTATTGCCGGGCGACGGGTCCGGAGGATTCGGCAATTGAAACGCAGTCGAGAACTTCGACCCTTTCGGAGGGATGGCAGTCACTGTGACCGCGTTTTGAATCTGAACCCACGTGGCTGGTTTATCTACTGTGTCGTGCGGCGCTTGAAACAGTTCGACGTCTGCTGAAACCTCCACTTCCATCCGATTCGACACCCGCACGAAGATATGATTCGTCGCATTGCCGATGACAGTGTCGTCGGGACGAATATCACCGAGGTCTGAAAATGCCGCATCCGGATCGGCCTCGGGGCTTTGACGAACGATGATGTCCGGACTATGCCCGCCCCACGCCATTGAGCCGGCAATGCCCACGTCGTTGGTGCCGTCCCGAACGAAAACCGTAGGAAAAGATTTGTTGAGCAGTGTGACTCGCACCGCCGCGCGGCGTTCGGTGCGCACAAGGCTTGCGGGATTGCCCGGATTCATCAGAACCGGCGGCGCAGCAGCTTTGAGATCGTCCGCATTCGCGTCACCCGGCGCTGCCGGCGGCCGGGTACATACAGCGAGCAGTGCCACCTGGCCGAAGAGATCCAACGGTGGAATCCATTCGAGACGCGCGACAACCGGCTGGCCCGCTCCGAGCCCTCGAATCGTTGTCTCCGCGCCTTTGCGCCATTTTCCCGGTGGCGGATCGCCGGGAAAGGTAGTCCAGAAGTTGGCAGCCAGATCCGGTGGATCCGGCAGAGCATCGGCAAAGTAGAGAAGGACCATCACGTCGCCAACGTCTTCGACGTGACCGTTGGTGTGCACCTGGACGAATACCTGATTTTTGACTCCCGCCACCGGCACGACGTTCGTGAGGATCTCGTCGAATTCGACTCCGTCGATCGTGCTTTCGACTTCTTCCAGCGCCGGCTTCGCTACGCGCAAATCGAAACCTTTGTCGAATCGCAGAGCAGTGGCCGGGACCAGACGAGGGTCGTCTGTAACGACGGCGGACCCGGCGTAGATACGGCCGTCGGAGATCGGAGTGTTTCGAATGAAGAGCTGAACTGGAGGCGCCCCTGCAAGGTCGCATTCCCAAATACCCCGGCCGTGCGTGCCGCAGCGAAGCGCGGTGCGGACCACTTGATTGGCGGCATCGCGAACCAGAACCGGCCCGAGGTCGTAAACGAGGCTAAGAGGAAGCCGCGTGTTGAATGTCCGCCACACCGGTGGGTCCGGATTCGGAAAGGTCGCCGACGGAGGCTGAGCATTGCGGATGACATAGACGCCGGCCACGGTGCCGACGAACAACGTCTGGGGACCATTCGCGATCGGTGCATCGGGATCGAATGCAACGCACATGGCTGCCAGCGGGTTCAGTTGATCAGCCTCGGGACACGGCACGCCAAACGGTGAGGCCGTTCGGCCGGACATCTCTTTCCATGTGGTGCCGCTGTCGCCGGTCAGATAGACGCGTCCCGATAAGGAAGTGTCAAAGAGTGCAAGAGTGATAACGACAACGTCATCCCGTTTCGGATGAATGGCGATATCCGTCACGCGTTTCTTGGTCTGAGTTCCCGGGCTGTTACCCGCAATCGCATCTTTAATATCCTGGGGCGTGACATTCCGCCAGAGGTCGCCGTGGTTGGCCGTCATGAACACTTCGCCCTGGCTCGTTGCCATCCACCAGACGTCATCGGGCTTCGAGAGCGAGTAAGCCACCGCCGAAACCTCCGGATTTTCACCCTTGAATGCGTCCACGTTCTGTTTCTGAAAATTCGTGCCGTCCGTCGTCAGGTAAAGCGATCCCTTGCGCCCCACGAGAAAATGATTTGCTTTGGTGGGGTGATGTTCCAGGACGCCTGTGAACGTACCCGTGTGTTCGGCCTCGAAACCCTTTGTCAGATTCGAAGGACTTGATCTGTACTTCTTTGTTTTCCCGTCCACCGACGGAGCGACGTCCGGCAGCGGAGTCTTGAACCTTGTTGAGAGGTCCAGCCCGGGCGGTTCCTCGATGTTGGATATTTCGCATTGCAGGACTCCGACTGGGTTGCGCGGGGTGGTTCCGGTCCAGCCTGGTATCGTTGTGATGATCCGTGTGAGATCGGACGGATTGAAACCGGTTGCACCGCCGTCACTGCCGCTCAACTGAAACCAGCTTTGTCCGCCGAGGCCCAGCCAGCATCCGGCGTCCTGAAATCCTGCGGCGGTGCCCCATGGAAAAGTCGGATGGACGGAGATCTCCGAAGTATGAAGCGCGAGAATTCCATGACTCTTCGTGCGCCATGTCTTTCCGAGATCGCGACTGCGGGAAATGCCCGCGCCGTTGCCGAGCCAGATTGTTCCTTCGCGGCCCGCATCGAAGAGCAGCGCATATACGTCGCCGTGCTGAGCGCGATCCCCGGCAAAGTAGTTGGAAAAGTCGAGAGTCTTTTCCCAGCGATCACCCGAATTCTGAGTGCGCCACAGGTCCAGCGAGCCGGTGAACACGAGTTCGGGCCGCTCCGGATGAACTTCGAGAACCAGGTTGTAGGTCGCCTGCTTTCCACCATCGTCCGGCAGAGCCGAGGTGCGTTTCCAGGTGTCGCCCCTGTCTGTCGAACGGTATACGCGTGAAGCGGCGCCGTCCTTCAGTCCGAACACGCTGTACAGCACATCGGGTTTCGATTTGCACAATGCCAGCCTGATGCGATTGAAGTTTTTTTCCTGGATTCCTTTGTCAAGCTTGAACCACTTCACAAAACGCTTCGAGGGCACAAAAAAGTCCGCGCGATAAATCCCTTTTCCTCGCAGCGCCGCATACCCTGGCTGTATGACGATCTTGGTGAAATCGAGCACGAAGTCGCTCACGATCTGACTTTCTGCAGGACCCGCATCCTCCGCGTCAATTACAGCCTGAACGATTTTTCCGTCCGGCTCGCGCTGCCACAACCCTTTCGAACTCGCGATCCAACAGCGTTCCGGCTCATCCGGATCGACGACGATTCGATCGAAACGCGTTGCTTTGATCACGCCTGACTCCGCGGAGTCGATCTGAACGAACGTGTTGCCTCCGTCGGAGGAGCGGTACAAACCGAATCCGGGAAAGTTGAAATCGCCGCCGTCGAGTGCAAGACCCGGTTGGCCGGTCCCCACAAAGATGATGTTCGGATCCTTTGGCGCGATCGCGATCGCGCCAATAGGAAGGGCCAACCGCGCACCGTCAGGAGGAGAGAAGTTTTCGAGGGGTATCCACGTGTCTCCCGCATCGTTGGATTTCCAGAGGCCGCCGAAGCCGCTGCCGGCGAAAAGTATCGAAGGATTTGTCGGGTGCTGCGTCAGGGCCACGACACGTCCGCCCAGGTTGCGCGGTCCGATCGGGATCCACGGACGGATCTGCCCATCCGCCCTGGCCGCTTCAGCCGCATGCTTGACCGCGCTGAAAAGCTGCTGCTGGAAAGCAGACGGGTTCACCAGGCCGAGTTGCGAATAGATTTGCTGAATACGTAGTACGGGATCGTCGTCTTCGCGTTGCATTACGCCTACTTTTATTTAGGTTCAGGTGAATCCAAGAGGAATGCCATGCCACGACTGAGATCGATGTTCGCCGGATACTCCGGACGCAGACGGTCCGGCGAAAGGCCGCTGGCGTTCGGCTGGCTCGCCATGTCGAGGAAAGCGCGCAGCAGCGGAACCCATCCCATCGAGAGCGTCGTCTGCTCGGCTTGTTTTGCGACATTGGCCGGCAGTTGGGTGACAAAGTTTAAGAAATCCGGCGGCTTGAGCATCGCCGGATCCCACTTGCGGCTCTGACCCTCCTTTTCGCTGACTGCTCCTCCTGCCACGAGCATGCGCCATTCGTTGACGCGTCTCCGGTCGAGACTCCAGTTGCGGAAGACCTGAAAGACCCTCTCATCCTTCGCGCCCGGTACGGGTTCCTCCAGATGCGTCACGGCTCCCATACACAGGAGAGCGGCTACGTCCGCAGCGTAGCCCATCACGGACTGATCGTTCGGCGACAACGGATCGAACACGTAGGGGTAACCGGTCTTTTCTGCGGTTTTATCGAGGTCTTCCGCCTTTTGTCCGTCTGCATTCACGGGGCCCTCAGAAGAAAAATGAACCGACTGCGCGGGCTTCGGCGCATGCTGCAAAACGTATGCGGTGTCCTCAGTGGTGCCGATCCGGCGAAACTTCGCTGCCTCCTCCTTATGTTTTTCTTCTGTGGCTTCGGCCTCACCGTGATCCGCAAACGTCGCTCCGGGAGGAAGGTCATAGGTCGGATCGCCCGGGTTGGCGTTTGAGGCGAACAGCTTGCCGGTTTCTCCACCGGGCCCCTTCACGAGCCGGTTCAATTCCTCGATAAAATCCAGAAGCGTCATCGGTGCGATGGGCGCCGGCACGATCTGATCAGTGGCCGTACTGCGCTCCTCAAAGTTGAACACCAACTGGAAGCGGTCCGGGCGAATGAAGAGAGGGCCCGGCCCTGTCCACCAGATCTTGATCAGGTCCCTGCGGCCCGTTGGGAAAAACAGGTTTCCGAGACCCGACGCGCCTTTGAGGCGAGGATCGAAAGTATCGCGATAGAGCGTTGTGTCGTCGAAGAGGCGGACGAACTGCGGCTTTTCCGTAGCGTCTTTGGGCTTCTCGGGGATTTTGGAATCGCGAACGAATCGGGCGAGGTACAACCCTCCCACGAGCCACCCTATGACCCAACCCGCGGTAGCGATAAAAAACGTAGTCTTGTCGTCTGAACCAAGCAAACCTAAAAGGAAACGCATCCCATGGAAGAACGCTGCCGCGAGCAGTGTCACAAGGGCAGGCCCCAACAGCAGGAGTCCCATGGCCTGCGCGAGCTTGGAGCGGCGGAATGACAAGGAATTTCTGCGGTACACAAGGAAGGCGACCAACTGCACGAACACAGTAATCAAGGACGGCAGCATTAAAACCAGATGACCGGTGTTCTCCACATCCTTCTGAGTGAGAAGGACTATCGCGGTCAATCCAAATGCCGTCGAGAAAACGTTACCGGCGATGCCGTTGATGACCTGTAGTTCCACGCCACGCCTGCTGAGATGGGCTGCATATATCGAATATCCAAGCGCTACGCCGCTGCCGATGGCGAAACCCAACGTAGCAAGTGCGGAGAAATCGCGGCCATCCTGCCGGTCCCAGAACCATCCGCGTGTGGCCGGAAGAATCGCTCCCAGAATCGGCGCCGCAGCGAACGGGCCGAGAATTCCGGAGAGCAACACCAGCCAATTGAACTGCGTGTTGTGATAGACGACCGAAATAATCGCGTGGCGATACAGGTGGTAGCCGTCTTTGAAGAACGCGGCGACAGGCGCTGGTGGACCCACTGGCGCGAGCTTTAGCTCAAATTCCTTGAGCCCGGTGCGCCGGTTCTTAATCGCGTCGTAGGTCTCGTCCATGGCGGCGGAGTAGGCTGTGTAGAATTGCTCAGGCACCTCGTCCGCTGTAGGCCACCATGCGTCCCATTCCTCGCCGGCCCGCGTGTTGTTTCTCAATAGGACTTTTCTTGCGACAAGGGCGTCATGGGAAGCTTCGCCGTCGGCGTGTCCCAGCTTGCTCTGAGCGGCGGTTGACGTTTTCCATTCGAGGGTGTTGATGAATGGATGGGACAGAATATCGGCGGCCATGTGGCAGAGATGACCCATGACGTACGCGCGCATCAGGCTCAGCACATGTGCCTGATTTACGGATGGGACTTCCGAAAGGATCGCTTTCGACACCTGCCGCCAGAAACTGAAGATGAAGTCGCACGTGCCGGCCACCACGGCCTCGCGGCCTTCTTCGGGATATCCTTTGTGAATATTGTCGAAAACCCACGCCTGTCCGGGCTGGAGAGCAGCCGAGAAAGCGGGAATATCGGGTCCCATCGAGCCCATCACGGCGAACCTGGAGACGCCGCTTCCCAAAGGCCGCGAAAACGGAACACCGGGAAATTCCAGTTTCGGCGGTGGATCACTGCTCATGAAATCGAACGCCTTTTTAGCCAGACTCGCCACGCGCTCCTCGATGTTGGTGAGAGGAACGGCTGCGGCCAGCCGCTTCGCTCGAAGTGCCTCCTCAATTTCCTGAAGGCGTTTCCTCGCCAGCAGCATGACGGTCTTGTGAGTCAGAACAGCCGGCATACGATCTCCTTCATTCGTGGGCGGTCATAGACCGCCCCTACAACGATGTCGAACCGATTTGGTCCGGGAGCGCCTCCTGCAGCCCGCGGAACGCGGTCACTGTGCTGGTCAATCCGGCGTCTACTTCGCCGGCTATACGTTCGAGCTGATCGAGAACCGGCCGCAGCATGTTGGCCGGCTGCAATCCTTCCAGGAGTGCGAGTATCTGGTCGTAGAGCTGAAGCGGCTCGGCCAGCAGCTCTTCGAGATTCAGATTTTTGAGGACGCGCTCCACTGTTTTGGATACTGCATCGAGAATGCTCTGAATGTCGCCGACCGGATCGAACTGCAGGACCTGAGTTCGCACTTCCTGAAATGCCGCAAGCGGCTCGGCGAGCAACTGATCGGGATGGAACTGCATGATCTGCGCGGTGATGGCGTTGTGAATATCAATGAGTCCCTGCTTGAGGGCATCGAGCGTCAGCGAATTCACAATATCCAGCAGTCGCTGCGTGGCGGCACGCAGCGGGCCGACGACGGCGTCAAGGAACGCTGTCAGACGATCGCGCAGCGCGGTCACCACTGGAGTGATAATCGCCGCCAGCCGGCTCGGAGGCGCCGTGCGCAGAAGACGACGGAGCACCTCGCCGAGTCCGACATCGAGACCCGTAATTCCAATCTTTGCAAAAACACGCATAAAGGAATCCGTGATCGGAGTCATCGGCGCCCACGCGCGGCGAAGCTGGATCAGGCTGTCGTCCACTTCGGAAAACCCTGCGGCCGTGAACTGCGCGATCTGGTTTCTGCTTTGTTCCAGCACGGCGAAAAACCTGGTGTGGTTTGACTGGAACGGACCGGCCATGCGGGCCAAATCGATCGAGTCGATCTCTGCAAGGATGCTGTCTTTTCCTGCGCCGGGGTTCATTCGTCCGGCCGCTGCACGAAGCGACTGCAGTTTGGCGCCTAAATCGGTTATCACCGAGGGAAGGTCTAGAGATTGAAGAACCGTGCCGGTTGAATTGACTGCGTCGCTCGCATTGCGCGCGCGAGCCTGAAGATCCGCCGTGCCGGATACGCCGTCCATCCAGCCCAAAACCGCCTCGAGCGAAAGCGGAGCAACGCGAAGGCCGCTGCCTGTGAACATCGACGCGATCACACCGCCGAACACATTTGCGGCGTGCAGGTGGGGCAGCGCGTCGAGCGTAGACAAAACCTCATTCAGCGTCTCCTCCAGATCGGGGCCAAGGTTGGATACATTGAGCTGGTCGATTCCCAGCTTTGCCTCAGCCGTCAACTCATCCAAATGCTGCGTCCACTCCTGAAGCCTGCTCAACTCGATCAGTTTTTGCCGGGCCTGATTCCACCGCGTCTCGACGGGAGCGATCAGCTTTTCCGGCGCAAACTCGTTGAGCCCAGCCTGAACCTGATCGAAGGCACTTCGCAACGGCTGCAGCACGGCGTCTGGATCGAGCGCCTCCACAGCCGACTTCACCTGCCGGATTGCATCTTGTATGGGACTCAGATCGATCTGCAGCGACAGCGCGCGAATCTTTTCGCCCAATGCGGCAAGCCGATCGTCCAGTGCGGCAAGAGCCAGGCGCGGGTTGCGGCTGCGGACCTCAGCAAGCAGATCGTCGAATTTTTGCTGGATTTCCTGGACTGACTTCTCGATATCGTCACGCAGGGTAAACTTGCCGTCCGGTCCGATTTCCAGCAGCGCCTTGATGTCGTTTTTGAACGCTTCGGCATCCGCAGTTTTGACGGGCCGGATCGCATCGGCTACTTCCTGTTCCATGGAATCGGGCAGCAATTCGAAAGGAACCGCGTCGACCACGTCCGTGGCAGTGTTGATGGCGCTGCCTGCAGTGTCGAAGTACGGTTTCATCGATGCCCTGCCGATCGCATCGGCCAACTGTTGGGCTCTGCCGGCGATCTCGCCGACGACCTGATCCAGGTTAAGACCGTCGACGAATTCAACCGCGTCGTGGAACAGCGCCTTCATCGCATCGCGCAACTCCGCGAGCGCCTGATCCGCTTTGCCCAACACGGTCTGAAGCGTGTTTGCAGCCTGAGTCAGCAGATTCTTCAACGCCGCGACAAGATCACCGATTTGCTTCACAGCGCCTGCTATCACTCGCGCCACATCCTGCAATGCGTTCCGGACGACGTCCAACGGCAGCGCTGCGATGGCGGCGCGCACCTGTTCGAGCGCGGCGGATATGGCGTTGTTCACCTGCTGAATCGCCTGTCCAAGCCGGTTCGGAATATTCATCGCGACATCGAGGGCGCGGGTCAGCGGCTCGGAAACGACTTCCGTACCCAGTCCGGAAATCTGTTCGGCGAGCTGAGGCGTCAGGGTTTCGAGTTTGGCGACCACATCCTCCAGCGAGAAATCGGGCGCTTTCAGAATGTCCGATGGAACGACGTTTCCGAGAGTGCCGGCAATCGATGCGAACAGCCTCTCGAGCGCGGTCGCGTCCGCCTGGCGCAGCATTCGAGCTGCGTGGTTCAAGTCCGCCTGGAGCGCAGGCGGGTTCATGAAAATCAGCGTTGCCTCGCCGAATGCCAGCGACTGCGTCAACTGGCCGGACCAGTCTTCGAGCCGCAACCGGAGTTGGCGTACGGCCGTCACCGCTGTGTCCACTTGTGAAGGATTCGCGGGATCGGTGCCTGCGATCAGTTCCTCGATAGAGGGATTGCCGGGCTGGAAAAAACGGAGGACCGCTTCCGTCGACCGGCGGATGCGATCAGCGTCAATCTGTATTGCTGCCGAACGGGCAAGCCGTTCGGTTTCGGTCACGATCGTGTGTTCGGCCATCAGACCGCCGAAAAAACGCGCCAGTGCCGCAACACCCGGCGCAAGATTCGGAGCAGCGAAGACATCGTCCGGGATCCGCACACCCGTAAGGTTCGTAAACGCCTTTGTCAGCTTCTTCCACTGCTCCACCTGCGACGACTTGCCGAACAGGTCCGCAATTTTCAGGAACACCCCCAGCGTTCCTTCCTCGTTTGTGCCGGAGAATTCCTTTGCCAGAGTGTCGCCGAGGGCGAGAAATTCCTTTTCCAGATCAGCCGTGATCACGGACTCGACCGTTTCGAGGACGCCCGTGATCGGTCCGAGCGTGTCCTTTGCGATCGGCAGCCGTCCGGCGATCTGCGCCAGTTGCGAGCCTATGGAATCCGCACTCGAGCGGAGAGCATTGCCCTGCGCACCGGCGCCTGCGCCTGCGTCAGCGAATGCCTGGCGATCGATGGGAGGAGGCGTGATGCCGCCAAGCTCGCCTTCGACGGCAGTCACACTGGACGCGAACGCCGCAGTCGTGCTGCCCGTATCCATCTTTGTCGAAAGATCGTCTTTAAGTGGCATAAGTCCTCAGCTCGGACTGACGAAGAACCAGCTCTCGAAAACACCTCCGGGCACCGGCACAGGGTCAGTGACCGGCATCACGGCATTGAGCGCCGCCGACACCGGTTTTTTCTGCAGATCAAGGATGTGCCCGCAATGAATCCGAACTTGAACGCGGCCTCCCGGGCCAAGCATCGATCGGAGTGAAGCCGGAGAATCTCGAGGCGTCCACACCATTGTGTTTTGTGTAAAACGGACTGTTCCATGCAGGACATTCATGGGCAGGGGCGGCGCATTGGAAATGAGTCCGGAATGAAACCAGATCTCCATCGCCTGCGGCTGAGTCTGCTGCATGTCCGGCAGCAGATCGCGGGAGAACCTGATCTCCAACGCTGCGCTAAGCAATGTGAGACCCGCCGGAAAAGTGATCCTCGCTTCCTGCGTCCACGGAACGACGCTGACGAACGTCAGGTCGAAATCGATCCCGGCTCCAGGATCGCCTTTATCTCCCTTGACGCCCGGGGCGCCCGGGTCGCCTTTGACACCGGGGTTACCTCGATCACCCTTCGCGCCTTTTTCGCCCGTGTCCCCTTTGTCGCCTTTGGCGCCGGCGTCGCCCTTGTCGCCTTTCAATCCATCCACGCCTGCCTGGCCGGGATCACCTTTCTCACCACGTTGCCCGGGATCTCCAGGATCACCTTTGTCACCCTTTGAACCTGGAAGGCCGGGTTCGCCCGGCGCTCCCGGATCCCCCTTGTCTCCTTTTTCGCCCTGTGGGCCGCGATCGCCTTTGTCGCCCTTTTCACCGACTCCGATCGCGACCTTCGGTCCATCGAAATAGGAA
>Ga0137433_1000607_pt1 | contig 18522 bp, 14 predicted proteins | sample EasRivERMZT840_2_FD_102335 | JGI IMG/M metagenome (GOLD analysis project Ga0137433, IMG submission 102335) | Soil microbial communities from meander-bound floodplain in the East River, Colorado, USA - East River MetaG ERMZT840_2 | ecosystem: Environmental > Terrestrial > Soil > Floodplain ...
GTAGATGTTCTCGCGGCCGGTGAGGTCGGGTACGAGACCTGCGCCTACCTCGATGAGCGGGGCCACGCGGCCGCGGACGCTGACCGTGCCGCGCGTGGGACGGCTGATTCCGGCGAGGAGCTTGAGGAGAGTGCTCTTGCCCGCGCCGTTATGGCCGATGATTCCAAGCACTTCGCCTTGTTCGACCTTGAAGTCGATGTCGTCTAGGGCTTTAAAGAGGGGGCGCTGTTCGGCCGGTTTATTGCGCAGGCGGGCGAGGCCGTTGCGGAACGTCTCCTTCAGGCTGTGCATCTGGCCCAGGCGGAATTCCTTGGTGACGTGACTGACTTCGATGATGGCCATGTTCAGATCACGTCTGCGAACCAGCTTTCGGCTCGCTTGAAGAGGAGGTAGCTGATCGGAAACGCGATCGCGACGAGAATCATGCCGGGCGCCATCGCGTGGAGGTCGGGTGGCTGGCCCCTCAGCATCACGCGCTGGAACGCATCGATCAGCCCGGCCATCGGGTTGGCGGTATAGAGGGTGTAGAGGACACTGGACCAGTCGCCGCCGGCGTGCTTCACCAGCAGCTTGTCTTGCACCAGCGCTAGCGGGTAGATGACCGGCGACGCGTACATGAGCATATTAAGCACGAGCGGCATCGCGGCGCCGACGTCGCGGTAGTAGACATTGAGGGCTGCGCCGGCGAGGGCGATGGTAAGCGAGATCAGGACGACGTAGAGCACCAGGAGGGGCACCCATAGCGCCTGAGTGGAGGGGAAGATGCCGTAATATGACATCATCGCGAGCAGGATCGCGTAGTTGATGCCGAACTCGACCAGCTTGGTGGCTACGGCGGTGAGCGGAAACACTTCGCGAGGGAAGTAGATCTTCTTGATGAGATGGGCGTTGCCCACGATGCTTCTCACGCCTTCGGCGGCGGCCTCCTGGAACAGCAGCCAGGGCAGGAGCGCGGCGAAGGTGAGAACCGCATAGGGCACGGTTCCGGTGTCAATGCCGACTATGCTGCGCAGCAGGCTGAAGATGGCCATCAGCGTGAGCGGCTTGATGATCGCCCAGGCAATTCCCAGGTACGCCTGTTTGTACCGCACTGCGATGGTCTTCCAGGCGAGCGCGAGGATGAGCTCGCGGTAGGAGACGATGCTTCTTATGGCGGTGATCATTGGTTGCCTGTACGTTGCAGGGCGAGCGCGCACAACGTCGAAACCGCATGCGCCGCCATGCGGCGGTTGTTCAAGCGCCTGAGCACCGGGGCGTCCTTCAGGACGAGCATCCGGCCGAGCCTCATGGCTTGGTGGAAGACGGAATAGAGCTGCACCATGGGCCGGGCTGCGAAGGTTTCCTCGCGAAGTCCCGGCTCGTACCCGCCGAGGAAGGCGTTGCAAAGCCGCGCTACCACCGAGTTGCGGAACTGCAGCTTGTTGCGAAGAGTATTGAGCTGGAAGAGGAAGTAGCTCGGATCCGAGTAGATCGAGCCTTCCCGCTGCATGACGAAATCGAGGCCGACCACGTGCTCGCGCGAGACGACCACGTTGCCGGCGAAGAAGTCGCCGTGGGTGCCCGAGGTGGCGAGATCCTCCGGCGCGAGACGCTGCGCAATGCGGTCGAAGTAGCCGAGGATTAGCTGACGCTGCCGTGCGTCGATCGGGATGTGCGCTGCATCTGCGGACCATTCCAGCCGGTCCGCGATCAACTGGCGCATGCCCGCTAGGTCCGTCTGTCCGCTGGCGCGCGCCTGGGTGAGGCGCTGGAAATGGCGCAGCCACTCGCCGCAGGAGCGGCAATCGTGCTCGAGCTCCTGTAGCGTTGCCTCGCCCGGCAGCCAGCGCGCGAGGGCCTTGAGCTTTGCTTGCAGTTGCATGCCCGCCATGTGCTCCGTGGCGATCAGGAGATGCTCGGGCGAATGGAAGAGCGGGGTAGGTACCCGGAAGCGCGACTGCCCGGCCAGAAGCCGGTGCAGGTAGGTGTTGATCTCATAATCCCGGACGAGCAGTTCTGCTTGCGCCGATACGTCGCTGTTCTGCCAGGGCTTGTAGACCTTGACCACCACCGCCCTCGTCGTGCCGTCGCGCAAGAGGACCCGGCAGAAGCGGATGGTTGAGTAGACCCGCTCGCGCGTGTCGGTAACTTCGACGGACAGGACCGGGCTGCCCAAGGCATTGCCGAGGCCCGCATGGAGCGCGTCGAGCGCACCGGCGGCCACGCCGTGTCCAAGCTCGTCCCCAGTTCGAAGAAGCGCGGTAGCCATCAGTGCAGGAGAATCCGGCTGCCCACGAACGCCAGCATTACCGCGACTGCGCCACGCACGTAGGTATGGTTCGCTTTGGCCGTCAGGCGCGAGCCGAGGATGATGCCCGGGATCGAGCCGACGAGAAGCGATCCGAGGAGCGCAAAGTCGACGTTGCCGAGGCCAAGATGGCCGAGCCCCGCCACCAGGGCAAGCGGAACGGCATGAGCGATGTCGGTGCCGACGAGCTTGGGCGCCGTGAGGCGGAAGGGATACAGGTATACGAGCATCACCACGCCGAGGGCTCCCGCGCCGACGGAGGTCAGGGTTACGAGGCACCCGAGCAGCGCGCCGGCGGCTACGGTAAGCGCGGGCTGCATCCCCTTGAAGCGCTCCGGCGAGCTGGTCCGGAAGTGGCGTCCGAGTCGGTGCAGCGGCGCCTTGAGGAGCATGGCTAGGCTCGTCAGGACGAGCGCCACACCGAGGGCCGGCATGATGAGCGCCGACAGGTCCTTGCTCTCCGGATGCTGGTAGAGAAGGACCAGCGTGAGCGCGGCCGCGGGCAAGCTGCCCAGAGAGAGACGCTTGAGAACCACCCAGTCTATCGAGCCGCGTGCCCCGTGGACCCCGACGCCGACTGCCTTGGTGAGCGAGGCAAAGAGGAGGTCCGTTCCCACCGCGGTGCTCGGCGCGACGCCGAAGGCGAAGACGAGGAGCGGCGTCATGAGCGCGCCGCCGCCCACGCCGGTGAAGCCGACGACGAGCCCGACGAGGAAGCCTGCCAGTGGATGGATGAAGTCCATTCGTTATGGGCGCTCGAGGACTCCGGTGGTGCGGAGATAGGCAACGATGCGGTCGGCGGCCTCTTCGGCATCGATGCGGGTTGTGTCGATGCGCACTTCCGGGCTTTCCGGCGCTTCGTAGGGCGAGTCGATGCCGGTGAAGTTCTTGAGGTCGCCGCGGCGCGCCTTTTTGTAGAGACCCTTCGGATCGCGCGCCTCGGCAACGCTGAGCGGGGCGTCGACGAACACCTCGCAGAACTCCTCGCCCTCGACCAGGTCGCGGGCGAGCTGGCGCTCGGCGCGGAAGGGGGAGATGAAGGAGACGAGGACGATGAGGCCTGCATCGACCATGAGCTTCGCCACTTCGGCGACGCGACGGATGTTCTCGACGCGGTCGGCTTCGGTGAAGCCCAGATCCTTGTTGAGGCCGTGGCGCACGTTGTCGCCGTCGAGGAGGAAGGTGTGGCGCCCGAGCGCGTGGAGCTTTTTCTCGACGATATTGGCGATGGTGGACTTGCCCGAGCCCGATAGGCCGGTGAACCACACCACGCAGGGCTGATGCCCTTTCAGGGCCGCGTGCGCCTGCTTGCTGACCTCTACCGCCTGCCAGTGGATGTTGTGCGAGCGGCGCAGGGCGAAGTGGAGCATCCCGGCGCCGATGGTGTTGTTGGTGAGCCGGTCGATGAGGATGAATCCGCCCATGTCCCGGTTCTGCTCGTAGGGGTCGAACGGGATCATCTGGTCGAGGTGCAGGTTGCACACCCCGATCTCGTTCAGCTCGAGCGTGGTCGCGGCGAGGTGCTCGAGGGTGTTGACGTTGACCTTGTACTTCGGTCGCGTGATCGTTGCGCCGACCGTGCGGGCGCCGATCTTCATGAGGTAGGGGCGGCCGGGGAGCATGGCCTCTTCGCTCATCCACACCACCTGGGCCTCGAACTGGTCGGCCACCTCGGGGAGGGCGTCCGGCTTGGCGAGCACGTCGCCGCGGCTGATGTCGATCTCGTCGGCGAGGGTGACGGTCACGGACTGGCCGGCGACGGCCAGGTCGAGGTCCCCGTCCAGCGTGATGATGCGCGTGACGGTGCTTTCCTTGGCGGAGGGCAGGACGCGCACCCGCTCGCCGGGACGCAGCGTGCCGCTCACCACGCGGCCGGAGTAGCCGCGGAAGTCGAGGTTCGGGCGGTTGGCCCACTGCACAATCAGGCGGAAAGGCGCGTTCTGCGCTTCGCTTTCAACCTCTACGGTCTCCAGATACCCCATGAGGGTCGCGCCGTGGTACCAGGGCGTGTTCCCGCTCGGCGCGGTGACGTTGTCGCCGCGCAGCGCCGAGAGCGGAATGCAGACGACTTCGGAGAGGCCGATCTTGCCTGCGAACTCGAGGTACTCGTCCCGGATGCGCTCGAACACCTCGCGGGAATACCCCACGAGATCCATCTTGTTCACCGCGAGCACCACGCGCCGGATGCCGACGAGCGAGGCGAGGTAGCTGTGGCGCCGTGTCTGCGTGAGCAGGCCCTTGCGGGCGTCCACCAGGATCACGGCCACGTCGGCGGTGGAAGCCCCGGTGATCATGTTGCGCGTGTACTGCTCGTGTCCGGGCGTGTCGGCGACGATGAACTTGCGCTTGTCGGTGGAGAAGAAGCGGTAGGCGACGTCGATGGTGATGCCCTGCTCGCGCTCGGCGCTGAGCCCGTCGAGGAGGAGGGCGAAGTCGAGCTCGCCGCCCTGTGTGCCGATCTTCTGCGACTCGGCTTCCAGCGTCGCGACCTGGTCGTCGTACAGCGTCTTGGCGTCGTAGAGCAGCCGCCCGATGAGCGTGCTCTTGCCGTCGTCGACGCTGCCGCAGGTGAGGAAGCGCAACAGGCCCTTGTGCTGATGCACCTGGAGGTACTGCCCTGCATCGAGCGCGATGAGTTCGGAGACGTTCGACATCAGAAGTAACCCTCCTGCTTCTTTTTCTCCATCGACCCGGCGGCGTCGTGGTCGATGACGCGACCCTGGCGCTCGGAGGTGCGGGCAAGGAGCATCTCGCGGATGATCCCCGGGAGGTCGGCCGCCGTGCTCTCGATCGCCCCGGTGAGCGGATAGCAGCCGAGGGTGCGGAACCGCACCGTCTTCGTCATCGGAATCTCGCCCGGCCGCAGCGGCAGGCGTTGGTCGTCTACCAGGAGAAGCGTGCCGTCGCGCGCAACCACCGGCCGCGGCCTCGCGAAGTAGAGCGGCACGACCGGGATGTCCTCGAGAAAGATGTACTGCCACACGTCGAGCTCGGTCCAGTTGGAGAGCGGGAAGACGCGCATGCTCTCGCCCTTCGCCTTGCGCGCGTTGTAGATGCGCCAGAGCTCGGGGCGCTGCAGCTTCGGGTCCCAGCGGTGCTGCGCCGAGCGGAACGAGAAGATGCGCTCCTTCGCCCGCGACTTCTCCTCGTCGCGCCTCGCGCCGCCGAAGGCCGCGTCGAAGCCGTGCTTGTCGAGCGCCTGCTTCAGGCCCTGCGTCTTCCAGAGATCGGTGTGGACCGCCGAGCCGTGCGTGAAGGGGTTGATGCCGAGCGCGCGCGCTTCCGGGTTGATGTGCACGATGAGCTCGAGGCCGAGCCGCTTAGCCGTGGCGTCGCGGAAGGTGATCATGTCGTGGAACTTCCACGTCGTGTCCACGTGCAGGAGCGGGAACGGCGGCTTGGACGGATAGAAGGCTTTCATCGCGAGGTGCAGCAGCACCGAGCTGTCCTTGCCGATGGAGTAAAGCATCACCGGGCGCTCGCTCTCGGCGACCGCTTCGCGCAGGATGTCGATGCTTTCGGCTTCGAGCCGCTGGAGATGCGTCAAGGATCTCAAAGGACCTTTTCCTTCACCAGGTGGCGCCGCGAGTCGGCACCCGTGATCACCTCGACTTCGGCCGCCTGCCCGGAGCGCTCGAACCACCAGCGCGTTATCCGGGTGGGGCCAGCGACTTCGCAGCCAATGCGGCTGCTGTCGGTTTCCAGCAACTTCACCTGGTGCGTCGGTTTGTCTCCATTCGTGGGGATAAGGACGACGAGGAACACATCGTCCCGGGCGTCGTGCGAGGGGCTGACTTCCACGCGCCAGGCCCCGGGTTCCCCTTGGGTCAGACCGAGCTTGGCGATCATCTGCTGCAGCTGTCCTCCCTCGTCGTAGTTGCGGTCGTCAACGAAGAACTCGAGCCCGCGTCCGCCGATGGCATGGACTACCGCTGCCTTGGGAAGGAGCACCTTGCCTTCGAGCCGGCCGCCGCTGCGGCCCGGCCGTTGCTGCGGCGGGAACTGGACGCTGAAGGCATCGCCCTGCACGGCCGGCTCGTGCACCATGTGCAATAGCCAGCGCTTGCGGAACGAGGCATCGGTGGACGTGACCTGGTCGAACACCACCACCACCTCGTCGACCTGGTCGTAGCCGAAGGCACGCCGGAAGCGTTCGACCCGTCGCGTGCGATCCGAGAACAGGCCTTTTCCGGAGCGCGCGTTCGTATAGGCGGCCGTCACGTCGGCGACCGCAACCACCAGGCCGTCGTCCATGAGTAGCCGCTCAATGTTCCCGGTTTCGTAGATCTGCCGCTTCGCCTGCCACTCTGCGAGATCGAGCGGTGCGGGTTCCACGCCCCATCCGCTACCGACGCGACGCTGCCCGCCGTCGTTGGCGATGGGTCGAAGTCTCTCCTTGCCCGGCGCCGGAACACGGTCGCGGGGATCGGTCACCGTGACTGTGTTGTGCGCCACCGTCTGGTAGCTGTAGTTCATGTGGTGGTCCGAGCCGTAGGTCGGGCCGTAGAGGCCGCTGTCGATGGCGAGCGGGCCGCCCTTGTAGATGGTGAAGGCGCCCTGGTCGAGATGCGTGTGGGACCAGTAGTTGTCTCCGGCTTTGAAGGTCACGTATGAAGCGTCCTCGGACCAGGCGCTACGGGCGACGAGAAGACCGATGCCGTCGAAGTGGCGGGCGAGCGCCAGGCTGGACGCGGCGCCGAACGGCCCGGCCGCATGGGTGAGGGGCCCCCATGGCGAGCTCGAGGGACTTGGCGGTTCTGCGGCGCGCTGCAGAGCGTATGCGAGCGGGTGTTTCATCTCCAGCGCGAGCGGCAAGGCGTCCGGGACGCTGCGATCGAACCATGCGCCGTCGCCCCACCGGAAATGCGTGCCGTCGGGCTGTACCCGGTGGACGAGGAAATCCAGGAATCCGCGGATGCCGGGTTCGCTTGCGAAGAGATCTTCCCCGGTCGCGCGGCGCCACATCGCCGGGAGCTGGTAAATCGCCTGGCCGATTCCGATGCCGACGTACTCGCCACCCTCGTGCCAGCCACCGTTGCGGCCCATGACCTGCCGCCATACGGGAAGCACGCGGTTTCGCCACAGGTCGTAGGTGAACGCCATGATCGCGTCCCCGCGCGGCTCTTCGCCGTACACCGCTATGCTGCATGCCATCAGCGCTTGCAGCGGGCGGTTGTACAGGAAGGCGTTGTAGGGCGACAGCCGGTCCTTGCGGATGAACTCGATCAAGTATTCGCAGCCTTCAGCCAGCTTGCCGGCAAGCTGCTCCCGCTGCGCGGCTGTCCATTGCGCATGCAGCCAGTCATAGGCGACGGCGAGCGGCTGTACCTGCGAATGTCCCCGCCAGCTGAACTTGAGCTCCATCAGGCGCCCGTGCACGAGATCGAGATCGACGCTTCCTGGCTGGAGGAATGCCTGCACGACGGCGCTCTGCAGATCGCCGTGGCCGCCGCGCGCCTGGTTCTGCACCCGGCTGAAGAATCCTCGATTGTGGCGACGCAGGATTTCCACCTCTTCCGCGCTGGGACTTGGTAGGCGCGGGTGCGCCATGCGGAAGCCCGGCAGCTGCGCCGCCGGAAGCGATCCGGGCGTCCCAAGCAGGGGCAACGTGCTCTCGTCGGCGTAATGCTCCTTCGGCTGCATGGCGATCAGCCAGCCGGCCACGGCCGCGCCGCTTGCGAGCAGACCTGCCGTCAGGGCGAAACCTCTCACCTGGGAATGCGGCGTGCTCTTCTCGAAAGAAGGGACGCCCGATGAACGCCTGGGAGACCAACCGGCGAGGCGCGCCGCAGCAAAGCAGGCGAGCGTCGCTGCCGCCGCCGCGATCAGCGCGTCGGTCGGGTCCGGACGGCGGCCATGCAGGAAAAGCTTGAGCGTTTCCATCCCCGCGGCGACCAGGAAGGCGGTGATGCCGGAGATCCAGAGAGAGCGGCGGCTGCCTTTGCCGCTTCCCAGCAGCCAGACCATGAGGCCGATGGGTGCGTAGGCGCCGGCGTGCACGAGCACGCTGTGCATGGCCTGCGTCTCGCTGGTGAAGTAGTGGTAGTAGAAAGGGAGGAACCGTACTTGGCTCAGCTTCGAGGCCGCGGCGGTGGCGCTCTCCAGCCGGCTGTTGAAGAACCCGACCAGTTCCAGTAGCAGCACCGCATAGACCGGCAACGCCAGCAGGACAGCGATCCGGGTGTGGGGCCGGTAACGGGCCAGCCAAATCCGGTCGAAGTGACGGTATGCGGCAAGCCCGAGCGCCATGCCCACGCCGCGCGTCAAGACGGAAGCTCCTTGGCTAACCCCGGATGCAAGGAACGTCTGCAACCCTTCGATCACCAAGCCGAGGAGAATGCCCCAGCCGAATGCGGCGAGAAACCCCGGACGCTTTCGGGCGGCGAACATCGCGAGGAAAGCGCCCAGCGGTGCGGCCATCAGCACTTCCGCGCCGAGCTTGGTGGTGCACGACAAGGCGCCGCCGCATGACTTGGCGAGGAAGATGGCGGTGCCGCTCGGACTCGCGAGCTTTTGCGCGAGCTCCGCCGCCGAGACGAGGAAGTCGTAGGGAAAAAAGGCGAAGAGCAGATAGGCGCCCGTATAGAGGCCGACGAAGGCGGTCATTGCTTCGCGCCCACCCTGCAGGACGGCGCGCAAGCGTTCCATCAGGCGGCGCGCGGCAGCGTTGAAAAGTGCGATGCCGATCGCAGTGCCGATGAGCTCGGCGGCGATGTCGTTCAGCGAAACGGTGCGGGGGGGAAAGAAAAGTTGCGCAAACTCCACCGCCAACGCCAGCGCCGCGCACGCAAGGAACGTGAGTACGCCGGCTCCAGCGGCGCGCATGTGCTGCGCCAGGGCGCCGGTCAGAAGGAAGGCGAGCGGGATGTACAGCAGGATATTGGCGACCCAGTCTGCCCGCGAGCCGATGCCGAGCTGCAGATACGGAATCTCCAGGAATACGGCCCACGCATCGCCGAGTGGCCGGTAGCGGAACGCGAGCGGCACGAGGCTGCCGTAGACGACGAAGAGAGCGTACAAAAAGGCACCGGTACCGAACCCGGTTGCCTGCCTGCTCCAGGGTTGGGGGTTAACGACTGCCTGCATTGCTGGCCAGCACGTTCGTGACAAGCGCTCGGGAAGTGCGCTGCTCCGCGGCTTTACCGCCTTCGTCAGCGGTGAGAAAGACGTGCTCCATGGAGCGCCACTGGAAGTCGCTCAACAGGCGGCGCAGCCGCGACTCAGTGCGCGCCAGGTTCAGGTAATGCCTGAAGCGGGTCTTGAGACTCGCCCCGGCGATGCGCGGCTGGTCGGGGTCGAGCTCCCAAGGATGAAAGTAGAAGACCGCGGGTCTGTGTTCCGCCTTGTTCACCTGCCGGATGAGCATGCGCGAAACCTGGTACGGGAACAGCCGGAAGTACCCTCCACCGCCCGCCGGCACGTTGGTGTTGAGAAGCCGCGCGGTCGTGACAGGGATCTCGAGCAGGGCAGGGTGGGCGAGGTATGGGATGCGCGGCGCCTCCGGCATGCCGTAGTGATCGTGGCGCACCGGGTAGACGCTCGAGCTGTAGACGTAGCCGGCCCGCGCGAGGCACTCGAAGGCCCAGCCGTTCTCCTTGCCGATCGAAAAGCTCGGTGCGCGGTAGCCCTTGACCTCGGCGCCCGTCAGTTCCTCGAGCAGCGCTTTGGCCCGGGTCACGTCATCGACGAATTCACCGCGCTCGAGGTCGCTCGCGCGCTGGTGGCCATAGCCGTGGCTCGCCACCTCGTGTCCTGCGGCGGCGATCTTGCGCACGAGGCCCGGGTAGCGCTCGGCGATCCAGCCGAGCACGAAAAAAGTCGCCTGCGACCGGGTTTCCTCGAGCATTGCGAGGATCAGGTCGACGTTGCGCTCGACGCGGCAGGGCATGCGCTCCCAGTCCGCCCGCGGGATGTGGGGCGCGAGCGCGGAGACCTGGAAGTAGTCCTCCACGTCCACCGTGAGCGCGTTGCAGAGCTCAGGCATATGCAGGCGTGCGCGCGGCGAGCCAGCCGGCGAGGTGCTGCGCGATGCGCTCGGCGGCCTTGCCGTCCCACAGCTCGGGGATCCGGCCGCGCTTGCCGCCGGTGGCGGCAATTTCCTCGACGAGCCGCACGATGCGCGCGCGGTCGCGGCCGACGAGGAGGTTGGTGCCCTGCTCCACCGTGATCGGGCGCTCGGTGTTCTCGCGCATGGTGAGGCAGGGCACGCCCAGGGCGGTGGTCTCCTCCTGCATGCCGCCCGAATCGGTGAGCACGACCGTGGCCGCGGACATGAGGCCGAGCATCTCGAGGTAGCCCTGCGGCGGCAGCACGACCAGGCGCTCGGTGGCGAGCCCGCCTTCGAGGCCGAAGGAAGCGATGTTCGCCTGCGTGCGCGGATGCAGCGCGCACACGAGGGGAACGATCTCGGACACCGCGCGCAGGATGTCGAGCGAATCGGCGAGCGCGTCCGGGCGGTCGACGTTCGAGGGCCGGTGCAACGTCACCACGCCGAACCCCTCGGGCAGATTCCGCGGCGGAGCGACCGCGCGGCGCCGGTGCTGCAGCAGCGAATCGATCATCACGTTGCCGACGAAGTGCATGCGCTTCTTCGCGATGCCTTCGCGCGCCAGGTTGAGGTGCGCGGTGCGCTCGCTGGTGTAGAGCAGATCGGAGACCTGGTCGGTCAGCACGCGGTTGATCTCTTCGGGCATCGTGCGGTCGTAGCTGCGCAGTCCCGCTTCGACGTGCGCGACCGCGATGCCTTTCTTCGCCGCGACCAGGCTGCAGGCGAGAGTGGAGTTGACGTCGCCGACCACCACCACGCAAGCGGGCCGATATTCGTCCAGCACCGGCTCGAAGCGCCGCATGACTTCGGCGGTCTGCACGGCGTGCGTTCCCGAGCCGACGCCGAGGTTGATGTCCGCGGGCGGCAGCTCCAACTCCTCGAACAGGCGCTCGTTCAGCATCGCGTCGTAGTGCTGCCCGGTGTGCACCAGAACCGGTGCCGGCAGGCGCTCGTGCGCGCGGAACGCGCGCATGAGCGGCGCGATCTTCATGTAGTTCGGGCGAGCGCCGACGACGCAGACGATCGCGCCCGGGGTGTGGGCGGCGCGGTCCATCAGGGGCTCGGGGCGCGTCCGGCGCCGGCTTCGCTGCGCTGCCGGATGAGCTTGCGCACCAGATTCACGGTCATCTGCATGGCGCGCTCGACGCCCATCACGCGCTTTTCGAGCCCGGCGACTTCCGGCGTCTTGATGACGATCGACTCGCTCGGCCCCGGGGCCGGCTCGCCGGCCGAGATCTGCTCGCCGAACTCTTCCGAGAATTCGCTGATCACGTCCTCCACGTCGGCCTTGGTGACGGCGTGCTTCTCCGCGAGGAACGCGCCGAGGAGCACCCGGGTGCAGAGCGTGTTGATGCGCCGCGGGATGCCGCCGGTGTAGGCATGGATGCGCGCGAAGGTGTCGGCCTCGAACGCCGGGTTGCGCTTCCAGCCCACGTGCGTGAGCCGGTGCTCGATATAGGCGCGCGTCTCGTCGGCGTCGAGCGGCCCGAGATGGTAGGAGGCGATCACGCGCTGGCGCAGCTGCTGCATCTCGACGCCGCGCATCAGATCCCGCAGCTCCGGCTGGCCGACGAGGAAGCTCTGCAGCAGCGCCTTGTGCTGCACCTGGAAGTTCGACAGCATGCGCAGCTCCTCCACCGCCTCGGGCTCGAGGTTCTGCGCCTCGTCCACGATGAGCAGCGCGCGCTTGTTCTTCGGCAGGAGCGAGACCAGGAACGCCTCCAGCTCGGCCAGCACCCGCGCCTTCTTCTGCTCGCGCACCACCAGTCCGAAGGCCGTCGCCACCGCGTGCAGCAATCCGTCGGCGTCGAGCTGGGTCGAAACGAGCTGCGCCGCCACCACCTTGCTGGGGTCGAGCTCCTGCAGCAGGTTGCGGATGAGCGTGGTCTTGCCCGCGCCCACCTCGCCGGTGAGCACGATGAAGCCTTCGCTCTGGTAAAGGCCGTACTGCAGGTAGCTGTGCGCGCGCTTGTGCCCCCGGCTGTTGAAGAGGAACGCCGGATCGGGGCTCAACTGGAAGGGCTGCGCGGAAAGCCCGAAATAGGTCTCGAACATGGCTAGAAGCGGTGCTCCAGTCCCGCGAAGACCGAGCGGGCGTGCGCGGTGGGCGACCCCGGCGATTCGAACCGGCTATAGGACGCGCCGCCAAACGCGGTGGTCTTCGGCGATACGGTGTGACTCAACGTGACGGTATAGAAATCGTTCTTCGACTCGGGCAGCGGCGGATCCTCGGCCCTCGAGTAGGTGCGCACAGCGCTTGCGCCGATGCTCGTGAATGCCGCCAGCCGGTGGCTTGCGCTCAGCCCGTAGCTTTCCTGCTCGACGACGCTTCCCGCGAGGAGCAGGATGTCGGCTGGTACTCCGGGCGGGGTTTGCGTAAGAGTGCTCGAGCGCGAGCGCGACGCGGCGAAGGCGATCGAGTTGTGGGCGCCGAGGATGGCGACGGAGCCTTGCAGCGATTCCACGAGCAGGACCTGCTGGCTGTAGAAGGCGAGCGAGCTTGTAAGCGACGCCGGCGTCCCGGTGCTGCGCATGAAGCGATCGACCGCGTCCCGGCGCTGCGCCGGGTCCGGGAACCGGGCGAGGAACATCTGGTCGAGCAGCGGCGCCGTACTACCCGCCGGAATCCGCAGCACCTCCTGCTGGTAGCTCGAGTCGTCCTTGGAGTAGGACGCGGTCCACGACGTGAGCCGCGTGCGGTGCGAGAAATTGAACCGCGGCGCCTCGCCGAAGAAGCGCTGCTCCCACTCATATTCGAGCGTGGTGCGCGGCGTCGGCTGCCAGCGCACGCCATAGCCGTAGATGTCGTAGGACTGTTCCTGCCCAAAGGCATAATTGTTCTTCTCGTAGCCGGCGATGCCCCAGAGGCGAAGCGAGAAATCGGGCTGGAAGAAGAGCCCGCCCCTGACGCTGCTCGACTCGTTGTCGGGTCGGTTCAACACTAAGGGATCGTCGTAGGAGATGTCGGAGCTCGAGCCATCGATGCTCCAGCCGAAGCGGGTGATCGGGCTCGCCAGGCTGGCGCTCCAGTCCTGGGTGTGCACCTCGGCCACCTCGGCCTGGTTGCTCGTCGTCACGGTGTTGCGGTTGCGCAGCTCGTAGGTGTGCCCGCCCAGGGCCTGTCCGCGCACGTAGGGGCTCACGCTCCAGGTGCGCGTCTCCACGCGGTTGCCCGTGACCGTGGTGATGTCCGCTGGCCGGGCGCCGAACGGGGAAATGAATTGCTGACTGATGCTGCCGAGCGCATCGACGAACAGGAAGTTTTCAACCGCCTCCAGCTTGCCGGCGGCCGAGAGCGTGTTGAAGAGGCTGTCGTTTTCACTGGTGCGGGAATAGAAGAGCGCGTCGGCGGTGTAGTCGAGCGTGCCGCTCAGGCGGGGTCCGCGGCCTCTGATGCTGATGCCCGGCGAGATTTGCGTGATGAGCTCGCCGCGCTCCGGAGCAGCGGAAAGCGAGACGTTGTCGTTATAGGTTTCGCGCACCGCGATCCGGGGTTCGATGACCCAGCCCCGCGCCTGCGCGTCAGCCGCGGGCGCCTGCGCCATCGCTTCGGACACCGCAGTCGAAAGGAGGAGGTTCGCAAGCATCTTGCGCCATGCCCTAACTGCCATGTCCGTAGGAGCCGTAGTAGGACCCCGACTCGGATTGCGGCGCCCGGTTGAGCACGGTCATCACTACCGGGCAGCTTTCGAGCGTGGAGAGCGCCGATTCGAGCGTGCCGTGGGTGGTGCGCTCGGCCTCGACCACGACAACCACCTGGCCCATCAGGGTGGCGAGAGTGCGGGACTCGGTGGTCGAGAGCAGCGGCGGGGAATCGAACACCACGATACGGTCGGCATAGCGGCTGGAGAGCTCTTGCAGCAGCCGCTGCATGGCGTCGCTGGCGAGGAGCTCGGAAGAGGAGCGATCCGGCGCGCCCGCGAGCAGGAGATCGAGCCGTGGCACGTTGGTCTTGAGAAGCACCTCTTCGACGCTGAGGCTGGGCGTGGTGAGCACGTCCATCAGTCCCTTGGCTGGCCCCACTCCGAGCAGCCGCGGCAGCGATGGCAGCAGCACGTCGCCGTCCACGAGCAGCACCCGGCAGTCGACCTCCATCGCCATGCTCATCGCGAGGTTGAGGGAAACGAAACTTTTCCCTTCGCCGGGCAGCGAGCTCGTCACCATGATGAGATTGGCGTTGGGAATCGGACCGGCCGAGCGGCCGAGCGCGTTCTGGATCAAAGGCCGCTTGAGGATGCGGAACTCGTGCAGCAGCTTGGTATTGGCAGTGGTGGGCGTGACGAAGCCGTTCACCTGCAAGCGGGCGAAATCGATCACGCGCACCTTCGCGGCCGGCGCCGGGCGCTCCTCGCCGATGAAGGGGTCGCGGCGAACCCGGGCCTGCGCGTGGCCCGCGGCGCGCTGCACAACGGGTTCTTCCGTGCTCGGCCTGGGAACCTGGATGCCGGCCTGCTCGAGTTGCTGCAGGCGCTTGGTGGCTTCTTCGATCAGGTTTTTCATCGGCTAGAACGGCAGCAGCGTGCGCAGGAACGTTGCCGCGACGGCCCCGCAGTAGGTCGCGGCGAGCCCGCCGACGCCGCTGAAGAAAAGCACTCGGCCGCGGCGAAGTTTCTTCGCTATGTCGTCATTCATCACCAGCGACACTGCTCCCAGGACCGGGCGCTGGCCGATGCGCTTCAGCGCCCGGCTTTCGTGGAAGGTCGGATGGATGACGCTGAAGAGATAGGCGAGCGCCAGTCCGGCGCCGAGCGACGCGAGCAGCACCAGCGGCACGAGCAGCGCACGGTTGGGCGCGACCGGGGTGGGCGAAACGCGCGGCGGGTCGATGATGCGGAAGTCGGCGAAGCCGGTGGCTGCGCTCACCTCGCTCGAGATGGTCGCTGTCTCACGGCGCCCGACGAGGTTGTCGTACTGCTGCTTCTGCACGCCATAGTCGCGGTTGAGCTGCGTGAACTCGGCTTCGCGCTCGGGTATGGAACGCGCCTTCTCCATGAGCGCCGCGTGGCGACGCTCGAAATCGGCTACGCGCGCGCGCAGGCCCGCGACTTGCGCTTCGGCTTCGGTCAGCGCCATCTTCAAGGGCGCGTAGACCGGGCTGCCAGTGCCCGCCGGCGCGCCCGTCGCGCTGCGGAAGCGCTTTCTCTCCTCGTCGCGCTGCGCCTCGACTTCCTTGATGATGCGGCGCGTGTTGATCACGTCGGGATGGTTGTCGGTGTAGCGCAACAGCATCTCGTCCAGGTTTTTGGCGAGCGTGCCGATGCGCGCGTCGAGCTCGGGCGTGGCCGCCGCGGGCGCTTCCACCGGCGGCGCGCCGTTGGCGGGCGCGGAGGCCCGGGTTTCCTCCTCGGCGATCTGCTGCTTGATCGCATCGCGCGACGTTTGCGCTTCCTGGAGCTGCAGGCGCGCCTGGCGCAGTCCTTCGGCCACAGTGTTCAGGCTGGTGAAGAAGTCCGTGCCGCCGTTGAGGTCCATGTTGCGCAGCTTGAACTCCTTGACGCGGTTCTCAGCCTCAATCAGGCGCTGCTCGTAGGCCTTGATCTGTTCCTCGATGAAGCGCCTCGCCTGCCCGGTGTCGTTCGCCTTTCCGGTGAGGCCCGACTCGACGAAGAGCGAGAGCAGCGCCTGCACTACGCGGTTCGCCACGGTGCGGTCGGTGTGGGCGAAGCTGATGATGTAGAGGTTCGCCTGCCCGACGCTGCGGATCGAGAGCCGCTTCATCAGCTCGTCGATCAGCTTCTCGCGTTCGTCGGCGGTGCGCACGTGGAGGTCCAGGTCGGCCATGCGCACCAGCTTCTGCATGTTGGGCCGGCTGATCAGCGTGCGCGTGAGCAGCATCACCTCCTGCTCGACGTTCGGGCGGAGGGCGAGCCCCGCCATCAGCGGCTGCAGCACCGACTGCGTATCGACGTAGACGCGCGCGCTCGCCTCGTAGCGATCGGGTGTCATGAACACAAACGTCGCGCCGGCGATGCCGGCGATCCACGCGACGACCAGGCCGACCCAGCGGCCCTGCCAAAGCCCGCGCAGCACCAGCTTCAGCTGAGGAACGAATGCCGTCATGCCCGCGTTCTAGAACCAGCTCTGCGGGATGATGAGCACATCGCCGGGCTTCATCTCGATGTTGGCCGAGACGTCGCCGCGGCGGATGAGGTCCTTCAGCCGCACGTTGTACTGCTTGCCGCCACCGTCCTGCGTGCGCAGGACCGAGGCCGCGTTGCCGTCGGCGAAATCGGTGAGCCCGCCCACCGCGATCATCACGTCGAGCAGCGTCATCTTCTGACGGTAGGCGAGCGCCTGCGGACGCGACGCTTCGCCGACCACGCGGATCTGCTCGCTGTACGGCCCGTTGAATCCGGTGACGATCACCGTCACCACCGGGTCGCGGATGAACCTGCCGAGCGCCTTCTCGATGTCGCGCGCAAGCCGCGTCGCGTCCTTGCCGAGCACCGGGAGATCCTCGACCAGCGGTACGGTGACCTTGCCGTCGGGGCGCACCGGCACGCTCATCGAAAGGTCGGGGTTACGCCACACCACGATGTTGATCGTGTCGAGCGGTCCGATGAGGTAGTTGTATTCGGGTGTTGCGGCCCGTTCCGGCGCCGCCGGAAAGCGCGCGCAGCCGGCAAGCGCCGCGAAGAAAACGGCGGCAATGCCCACGGACTGCAAGAAATGCAACACGAACCACCGCACGATGTCCCACTGCATCGTGACCCCCCGAAAAGTCAGAATTTTGTTAGGAACTTCAGGATCCTATGGTTACCGTCAACTTTTTCGACAGCGGGGTCAGTGTAGCCAGCGCGCCATAGCGGCGGCAATGGTTACTTGGAGCTAACGGCCCTGGGTGAGCGGCTCTTCCGGGCGTTTGCGCAACGCCTTGACGGTGAGGTGGTACAGCAGCAGATGTGGCGGCAGGCGCAGCCAATGGCCCCGAAGATAGAGCAGGGCCCGGGCAAGCGGCGTGAAGCGGTCCGATGCATCAGGGTGGTGCGGCTGGAGCGCCCGCAGATAGAGCGCGTCCAGTAAGCCGCGCTTCCATACCGGTATCGAGTCCTTTAAATATTGTTCGGGAACCGGGGTGGCGAGCAGCCGGGCGCAATAGCGAAGCGCGTACTGCAGCGGCAGGCTGAGATCGAGCTCGTGCGCGCGCTCTTCCAGGGCGCTCCAGAACGAGGCCTCGCGCGCGAAATCGCGCAGCAGTGCATCGAGGTCCGCAAGGTCGCGCAGCCCGTGCGTGAGCTCCTCGTTCAGAAAGAGATGCGCCGCCGCGTGCAGCACCATGTCGACCGGGGCCAGCACCTTGAGCCGGGGCTGACCCTCGAGCGCGCGCGCCGCGGCGATCAGCTTGGCCGAATCGGGCCTGAAGCGACCGGTGAGGGGCGCAATGGCGTGATGCACATCGAGCACGCTTTCCCGCGCGAGGTGACGAAGCGGCGGCAGCTCGTGCATCCACTCCCGGTAATAGCGCTGATCATGGGGATGGTGGTGGCTTCCCGCCCAGCCGTGCAGCATCAGGGCCGCCTCCACCCGCGGCAGCGCTTCGCGCGGAACCAGGATGTCCACGTCGTTGAACACGCGCCCGCGCGAAACGGGCAGCCCGGCCAGAAGGTAGGCCGCGCCTTTTAGCAGGATGACGTCGACCCCGGTCGACGCGAGCGCGCGGGCCACGTGCGCCACCTCCCTTTGCACCGCCTCGGCTTGCGCGCCCGCCGTGACCTGGGCGGCGACCAGATGGCGGCGCGGCCCGGGCGGGATGGCTGTCTCCGCGAGCAGATGCGCCAGCCGCGAGAGGAGGTCGGCGCTGCGCGCCTGCCGGATCAGGCGTTCCCATTGCGGCACGCTCCAGGACCGGACCGCCGCCGGGTCACGCAGCGCTGCGATCAGTGGGGAGGTCACTGCATACCCTCCAGGGCGGCGAGGGCTTCTTCCAGATTGGCGTAGGCTAGCTCGAAGCATTCGCACCCCTCGACTACGTCGGCGAGGAGCTCGAACCCGGCGCGGCCGTGCAGGTGGTAGTTGAACGCGCTGTCGGCGAGCTGCATGAAAGCTTGTCCCCTTGCCAACGGCGTCAGGCGGGCCGCCGCCGCGCGCGCCTCGTAGCGCGGCATGACGATCCAGCGCGGCGCGGCCGGCTCGAGCGAGCGGCGCACCGCGTCCTGCGGCGGTTTCATGTGCGCCACCGAGCCTTTCA
>Ga0137433_1000610_pt1 | contig 18429 bp, 10 predicted proteins | sample EasRivERMZT840_2_FD_102335 | JGI IMG/M metagenome (GOLD analysis project Ga0137433, IMG submission 102335) | Soil microbial communities from meander-bound floodplain in the East River, Colorado, USA - East River MetaG ERMZT840_2 | ecosystem: Environmental > Terrestrial > Soil > Floodplain ...
GGCGGCGAGTATTACGTCGTCGGCGTCGAGGTCGCGCGCGCGGGCGGTCTGTACGATCCGGCCTTCCTCGCCCTGCTGGCCGGCAGGGGCGCCGACGTCGTCCGCGTGAACTGGGGAGAGACGAAGTCACAGAACGTGCCCTTGCGAATCATCAAGTGAAAACGGCCATCGCGTGCGGACTCGCCTGTGTAGTGCTGACGACGGCGCCCGTCGCACAGGCGCCGCCGACGGGCACGGCGCAGGTGTCGGGCACCGTCGTATCCCTGGATGCGACGCCCGTGCCGGTGCGGCGCGCGATCGTGACGCTCCGCGACGGGCTCGTCAGCCGCAGCGCGATCTCCGATGACCGCGGCCAGTTCGTGTTCCGCGCGCTCCCCGCCGGTCGATACAGCCTGACAGCGCAGAAAGCCGCGTGGGTGACAGCCACGTATGGCGCGAGGCGGCCGGGCCGTGCCGGCACCCCGCTCTCCGTCGCGGCCGGACAGACGATAGCGGATGTGACGCTCTACATGACGCGAGGCGCGGCGATCAGCGGCACGGTCCGCGATCCGTTCGGCCGTCCGGTCCCACGCATCGACGTCATCGTCAGACCCGCGGGCGTCCCCATTCAGCCGATGTTCCCCGGACGGGATGGCGGGCAACTCACGACCGACGACCGTGGTGTGTATCGGGCTTACGGCCTGGAGCCCGGCAGCTATGTGGTAGCCGCGGTGCCGTTTCTCACTTACGGCTCGACCGAGATGCGCGCGATGACCGCGAGCGAAATGGACGCCGCGCTCCGTGAGCTGCAAACGAGGCAGACGCGCGTGCCGTCAGCGCCGCCTGCCGCCGCACCCGACGCCGGCGTCCGGCGGATGTGGGTGCCGGTGTTCCATCCCGGCGTCACGACGCAGCCCGAGGCGACGCCTGTCGTTGTGAAAGCCGGCGACGACATCAGCGGCATCGACATTCCCTTGATGCTCGTCAGCGCGGTCAACATCGAAGGCACCATCGTGCGGCCGGATGGCGCGCCCGTTGCGGGCACACAGGTGATCATTTCGGGCGTTGGCGGCGCCATGCCGGTCGCCCTCGGCTCGGCCCCCATCCTGGCAACGCAACCGCGGGCGGACGGGAAGTTCAAGTACGTCTCCGTGGCGCCAGGCCAGTACACGATCACGGCGCGATCGTCCGACGGGCTCTTCGCGGTGTCTCAGCTCATGGTGGGCACGGATGATCTGGCGGGCGTTACGCTCGCGCTCCAGCCCGGCCTAACCTTCTCGGGCATCGTTCGCTTCGACGGCGTGTCACAGAAGCGACCGGCCAGTCTGGCGTCCACGCGTCTCACACTGGCCGCGCCAGGATCCAGTGGAGGCGGCGTCGCGGTCGCGAACAACACGTACATCGGCATCAGGCCGAATGCCGCCGCCAATCTCAGTGAAGACGGAACCTTCACGATTCCAAACGTGCTGCCCGGCCTGTATACCTTGATCGCCCCGACCCACTCAGGCTGGTGGCTCCGATCCGTGATCGCGAACGGGCGCGATCTCCTCGACGAGCCCATGAACATCGATCGGAGCGTCAGCGACACCGTGGTGCTCTACACGGATCTGCGAACCGAGGTGACCGGCGTCCTGCAGACGCCGGCGGGCATCCCGGCGGTCGAGTACTTCGTGCTCGTCTTCTCCGCCAATCGACAGCACTGGTTCGCCGGATCGCGGAGGACGCGAACGGCGCGCCCCGCCAGCGACGGGCGCTACGTCTTCATGGATCTGCCGCCGGGTGACTACTTCCTGGCCGCGCTGGAGGACGTCGAGGCGAAGCAACTGGGCGATCCCGCGTTCCTCGCGCAGGCCCAGCCGGCTGCCGTGCGCGTGAGCCTCAGCGAGGGCGGGAAGGCGCAGTTGGATTTGAAGATTGCGCGGGAGGTACGGACGCCGACGGGCAGTGGGCGCAGCCCGGCGTCACCATCTGCCGCTTCTTCCGCACGATCGCACGGCGGACGATGAGGCCGATGGCGCCGAGCGCCACCGCCGTCACGACCAGCGTCTGGGCGAGCTCACCAGCGATCACGGGACACCTGCTGCGCGAAGCGCCTGATAGACGATGAGCGCCGCCGCATACGCGACGCCCGACATATAGCCCAATTGTAGCAACGCGTAACGCAAACGGCCCGTTTCCCGGCGCGTCACCGCCAGCGTCGGGAGGCACTGCATCGCGAGCACGAAAAACACGAGCGTGGACGCCGCGGTCGCGCGCGTCAGCACGGGCGTCCCGTCGTCGCGAGGCATGTCGCGCACGGCGGCGATCACGCCCTTGGCGTCTCCCCCGCTCTGATCGCTCGCGAGCACGGCCATCGTGGAGACGAAGACCTCGCGCGCGATGAAGCTGGTCAGCACGCCGACGGTCAGCTGCCAGTCGTAGCCGAGCGGCGCGAAGACGGGCTGGACGGCGCGGCCCATCCGCCCGGCGAAGCTCTGCGTCTGCTGCTCGCGCGCTTGCAGGGCATCGGCGCGGGCCACGAGCGCTTCGGCCTCGGCGGGCGCGGCGGTCGCGGCCTGCGCGCGGAGCGCCACGGCCTCGGCCGGGGGCGTCGCCTTCGGGTACGCGCTCAGCCACCACATCACGACGCAAATCGCCATGATGACGGTGCCGGCGGTCTTGAGGAACGACAGGCCCTGATCGCGGGCCGTCATGAGGGCGTTGCGGATCGACGGCACCTGATAGGACGGCAGCTCGAGGATCATCGGCCGCGCCCGGCCCTTGACGATCGTGCGGCTGAACAGCAGCGCGCTCATGAACGCCGCGACGGCGCCGAGGACGAAGCAGCCGGCGAACGCGAGCCCGGCGAGGAACAGGTTGTCCACGAACAGCAGGCTCGTGAGCAGCGCGAACACCGGGAGGCGCGCCGAACAGCTCATGAACGGCGCGACGAGGATCGTGGTCAGCCGATCGCGGCGATCGGGGATCAGACGCGCGGCCATGATGCCCGGCAGCGCGCACGCGTGCGACGTGAGCAGCGGCACAAACGCGTGTCCGGGCAGCCCGAAAGGCCGCAGGAAGCGGTCCATCACGAATGCCGCGCGCGCCAGGTAGCCCGTGTCCTCGAGCAGGCTGATCAGGAAAAAGAGAAAGCAGATCTGCGGCAGGAACACGACGGTGCCCGCAATGCCGCCGATGACGCCGTTGGCCAGCAGATCGCGGATCGGACCCGCCGGCAGGTACGTCGTCACCACCGAGCCCAGGGCCGCAAACGTCGTGTCGATGAGATCCATCGGCACTGCCGCGAGCTGGAACAGCGTCCAGAACAGCCCGGCCATCACCGCGAAGAACGCCAGCAGGCCGGAGACCGGATGCGTCAGCACGCGATCCAGCCGCTCGGTCAAGGCGTCCGCGACCGGCTGCCCGGTCATGACCGACTCGGCCAGGGCGACGGGATCGTAGATGTTGGCCAGCGGATTCGAAAACAGGCTCCCGATGTCTTTTTTCGCGAGCACCTGCCCCAGCGTCGCGCGCAGCTGATCGACGCCCAGGCCGCGCGGCACGACCATCGGAATCACCGGGACGCCCAGCCGCTTCGACAGCGCCGACGCGTCGATCGTCCACCCCCGCCGGGCCGCGACGTCGATCATGTTGAGCGCGACGATCGGTTTCAGTCCCTTGGTGAGGAGCTCGCCGACGAGCACGAGATTGCGCGCGAGGTTGGCGGCATCGACGATGACGATGACGGCGTCGGGGTAATGCGCACGGTCTTCGCCGGAGAGCACGTCGCGGACGATGCGCGCTTCCGGCGACTTCAGCCCGAGCTCGTAGATGCCGGGAAGGTCGAGCACTTCGAGGGACTGGATGCCGTCCACGCGCGCATGGCCGATCCGCGCCGACGTCGTCGTGCCGGGAAAATTCGCCGTCTTCGCGCGCGTGCCGCAGAGCCGGTTGAAGAGCGAGGTCTTCCCGGTGTTGGGGTTGCCGAGGAGGGCAACCCGGGCGGCGGTCATGCCCCGCCCGGTCCGTCCGGCACGACCAGGATGCGCGCGGCGACGGCCCTGGAGACGCCGATCCGCGTCGCGCCAATCTGCACGATGCAGGGCTCGCCGGTCTTGCAGAGCTTGAACCGCCTCGAGACGGAGAGGCCGAGCGCGTGGAGGAGGCTGGTGGACTCCTCGTCGAGCAGCGGCTCGTGCACGCGGCCGTGCGCGCCGGTGGGCAGGCTGCTCAGGGCGACGGGACGAACGGGGGGCAGGGACATGCCAGGGAAAAGGCGACCGAAGTCATCGTATATCAAATGCGATACGTCTCATTTATGTCTCACCTTGGACCTGGATCCCTGGTCCCAGGTCCTTAGGTCCTGGGTCCTGCGGGGACGTTACGTCGCTAACTGGCGGCGGGAACGCGCGTTATGGCAAGGTACGCCATGCTCGCCGGCTTGCGGCAGAGCCTCCGAACACTCGGCCGTGCCCCCCTGCACACCGCAGTGGCCATCCTCTGCCTGGGCGCGGGCATGGCGGCGACGACGAGCGCGTTCGCCGTCCTGAACGCCATCGTTCGAAGCGAGCTGCCGGGCATCAGCGACCGCGGCTCGCTGTCCCGCCTCGTCATCGAGATGAATTTCCGCGGTCAGTGGGTCTGGCTCACCGGCGGGTCGGTTCGCACCTTCGAGGCCCTGCAGGCGCACGGCCCGGCCGTGAGCGCCGTGGCGGCCGAAGGCCCGGTCGACGTGGCGATTCGGACCGACGGCGATACGGTCAGCGTGGCGGGCGCGTTCGTCTCGGGCAATTACTTCGCCGCGATGGGCACCCAGCCCCGCCTCGGGCGATTGCTCGGCCCGGCCGACGCCGGGCCGGACGCCGGAGTGGCGGTGATCGGCGCCGGTCTCTGGCGTCGGCAATTCGACAACTCGCCTGACGTGCTCGGCCGCGCGCTCATCGTGGGCGGCCGCCAGTTTCGCGTCATCGGCGTCGCGCCCGAGCGCTTCACAGGGCTGGAGCTGGCCGACTTCGGGGCGGACGTGGACGATCGCCAGATCTGGCTGCCCCTCTCGCTTGCCGCCTCGTGGCCGGGAATCGATCGCAACACCTTCCTGAAGATTGCCGTGCGACACGCACCCGGGGTGTCCCGCGACGAGGCCGCCCGCGATCTCAACGGGCTGGTGGGCACACTCGAGCCTCCGACGTTCGGCGGCAAGCCGCAACCGTTCCGCGTCGCGCTGCGCGAGCACGGCTACGGCCCGCGGCGTGGATGGGATCTCGAAATGACCGTGATCGCGGGCACCTTCTTGATTCCGCCGTTCGTGGTCCTCGCGATTGCCTGCGCCAATGTCGCCAATCTTCGCCTGGCACGCGCCACGGCTCGCATGCACGAACTGGCCGTTCGCCTGTCGCTCGGCGCCACGCGCGGCCAGATCGTGCGGCTGCTGGTGCTGGAATCCGCAGTGCTGACGGTGGCGTCTGCGGAGGTCGCATGGCTCCTGACGCGCCTGGCGCTCGCGCAATTCGGTGACTTCTTTCCGATGCCGGTCTCGCCCGACCTGGTCGTACTGGCGTTCGTGATCGTCGTGGCTGGCGGCGCGGTCCTCGCGTCAGGCCTGTGGCCGGCGTGGCGCGTGGCCAGGGCGCTGCAGGCGTCGGGCCTTCGGCAGACGGCACAGTCCGGCGGTCTGGGACACTCGCGCCTTCGCAACGTGCTGGTCGGCGCCCAGGTCGCCTTGTCGCTCGGCCTGCTGACGATTGGCGCGCTGTCTCTCCGGACGCTCGTGGCGGCCGACGATCGCGCGGCGGAGACGACACGTGAACTGGTCGTCGCGAACATCAATCTCGAGCAGGCCGGCTACGACGCGCCGGCCGCGCTTCGATTCGGCGACGCGCTCCTGGAACGACTGCAGTCCGATTCGCGGGTGCAGCACGCCGGCATCTCGGACGCGAGGCTGTTCCGGGAGCACGAGCAGTTCTACTCCCGCCCGGGGGACGCGGATTCGGTACGCCGCGTAGCAACGGTCGCCTTCGTGACACCCGACTGGTTTGGCGCGGCCGGTGTGCGCGCCCTCTCCGGCCGGCTCTTCACGGCCGCCGATCGCACCGCCCCGGTCGCGGTGATCAACGAGGCCATGGCGCGGGCGCTCGAATCCGCCGGCGGTCCCACAGTCGGAGCCACGCTACGCACCACTGGATTCAATGCGAACTCTCCCGCTCCGGTCACCGCGAGCGTCATCGGGATCGTCGGTGACGCGGTCCGCGGGCCTAATCGCATCCGGCCTCAGCCGGCGCTGTATCTGCCGCTCGGCCTCAATCCCTCGTTGACCCCGACGCTGTATGTCCGGACGGCAGGCCCGGACCAGATCGTCGCGGCCGTCCGCCAGGCCGTCACGGACATCGAGCCGCGGGCGCCATGGGCGCAGATCCAGACCGGCGCCGACGTGCTGGCGCAGGAGACGACGGAAATCCGGTACTTCGCCAACGCGATGGGCGGCCTCGGCCTGCTGGCGCTCGTGCTGGCCACGGCCGGTCTCTACGCCGTCACGCTCTACGTCACGTCGCTGCGCACGCGGGAGATCGGCATCCGCGTCGCCATCGGCGCGCAACAGCGCGACATCATCCGTCTGATCCTTCGCCAGGCCCTCACCGTCGTCGGGGTCGGCTGCGCGGTGGGGCTGATGCTGGTGGTGCCCATCGCGTTTACGATGCAGTCGCTGTTCGTCGGCATCTCGCCGCTGGATCCGCTCTCGCTCGGGCCGACGGTCCTGGTGCTGTTTCTCGCCGGGCTCGCCGCAGCGATCCTGCCGGCGCTGCGCGCAGCGAGGATCGATCCGATCAGGGCGCTGAGACAGGAATAGGAACGCGCGATCAGACCGCTTGTAAAGAGATCGTTAAGTTTTTCGGCTCGCGCCAACTAGGTCCGGACCTAGTTGGAAAAGTGCCAAAGATTTTGCGATTTCTTGACATCGCGGGCTACTTGTATCTCTTTCCGTGCTTCACCACGACGTCGACACGCTGCAGGAGATTGATGTATCGCAGGACGTCGCCTTTCACCGCGATGATGTCGGCGTACTTGCCGGGCGTGATGGTGCCGACGTCACGATCCTTCTTCATCATCACGGCCGGCCAATAAGTGGCCGCGCGGATCGCCTCCATCGGCGGGATGCCCATCTCGCGCACCCAGATGTCCAGCTCGTTCCACGTCGTCTGGCTGTGGAACTGCATCGGGATGCCGCTGTCCGTGCCGATGAGCAGCGTGACGCCCGCCTCGCGCAGCTGCGTGATCTTGCGCTTGAGCGTCGGCTTCCGCGCGGGCGTGAGCTGGAAATACGGCATCCGATCGGGATGCTGGATCGATTTCTTGATGTCCTCGATGATGTCCGGCGGCAGCCCTTCCTTCCAGGACGGGTCGTCGAGCATCTCCGGGTTGTCGCGCATGTAGTCGTAGTTGAAGAGACCCTGCACGGTCGGCGTCCAGAAGAACGGGCCGAGCGCCATCTTCGCGGTGCGCTCGCGAATCGCGGCCATGATGTCCGCGGGATACTCGGGTGACGTCGCGAGACCCGTGTGCTCGAAGTTGTCAACGCCGTACTTCAGGCCGAGCCGGATCTCGTCGGGCCGATGCGAGTGCCCGACGACAGGCAGGCCGTTCCGGTGCGCCTCCTCGATGAGGGCTTTGATCTCGGCCTCCGTCATCTGGTCCTGATCGATCAACTTGATGACGTCGACGCCCGCCTTGGCGAGCCGCTGGACGTGGGCCTGGCCCTCGCCCGGCCCTTTCACGCCCCAGCGGAACAGCTCGGTGCCCGGATACGGCTCGTGCTGAATGAACGGGCCCGACATGTACATCGTCGGCCCCGGAATCGTTCCCTTGTTGATCGCGTTGCGGACGTTGATGCTGGCCTCGAGCGGGCCGCCGAGATCGCGCGCGCTCGTGACGCCGGCCTTGAGCAGCTGCAGCGCCGACGCCGTCATGATGTCCTTCTCGAACCGCGCGGGATAGGTCTTGTCCCAGTGCGTGTAGTCCGAGTGGCCGTTGATCATGAGATGCACGTGCATGTCCCAGAGGCCGGGCAGCACGGTCATGCCTTCGGTCGAAATCACCTCGGCGCCGGCGGGCACCGCGAGCGAACCCACCTGCCCCACCGCCGTGATGCGCTCGCCCTGGACGAGGACGACGGAATTGCGGATTGGCGGCGCGCCAAAGCCGTCGATGAGCGTGCCGCCGACAAGGGCGAGGGATCGAGCCGCGGATGGTTGCTGATTGGATAGAGGTACGGCGACGAACGCAGCCAGCAGGCAGGAAACGACGCCCGTCCTCATGAACATGGGATTCATGCGGGGGTTTTACCACACGCCGCTCCAAAACCCGGAGCGGCCTACATGGTGACCCGGAGCGGCCTACGTGCTGCGGGCGCCTACTTCACGTCGGCGCGGGTGGCCTGGAGCACGTTCTTTTTGGCGTCCTGCAGGAACGCGATCACGACCAGCTCGCGGCGGTCCAGATCGACCATGGCGCGGCCCTCGGCCACGTACTCGCGCGGCGTGGCGGTCGCGGTCGCGGCCGCGCTCTCGGTCTTGCGGCGCTTCGCGATTTCCGCCGACAGGCTGTCGGTGATGTCGGTGCGGATCGCGGCGATGTCGAACGTGTGCATCTCCATGAGCTTCATCGACCGATCGTCGCCGACGGTGATCGGGAGACCCGCGCCGTCCTTGCCGGCCATCGCCCGCACGACCATCTCGTGGAAGCGGATGCCGTTCTCGCCGCTGAAGCGCAGCTTGCGCTCGGCGAGCACGACGTGGAGCGTCAGGCCCTTCGCATCGCCCTCGATCTCGGACATCGTGGCCTTCACGTCGATCTTGTCGCCGCGCAGCTCGGCGGCGAGTGACATCTTCGCGCGCGCCGGCGACTCGAGCGCCTTGTCGATCGCCTTGATGTAGTCGGCGTACACCGCGGCCGTGTTGTCGCGCCCGCCGCCGCCGAGCTTCACCAGCGCGCCGTCCACGTTGAAGGTCGGCACGCCCTTGACCTCGTAGTAGTTTTTGCGCCCCGCGCTGCCCGAGGTCGTCATCGGGTCCGGGCCGGGGATGTGCACGTGGTACGCGAGGGACGCGACTTCCGCCTCGGGGTAGCGCTCGAGCAGCGCCTGGAACGCGAGCGACTCCGACACGCACGGGCCGCACGCGGAACCTGTGAAGGCTTCGGCAAGAACAAGGCGCGTGCTGCGGTTCGGGCCGGCCGTCCACTTGGTCGGCGTCACCGGATTCGGCAGCATCTTGTGGTACACGCCGTCCAGGTAGTACTCGAGGTCGGCGCCTGGACCGCGGAGCTTCGTGAACAGCGCCCGCATCGCCTTGTCGTCGTCAGCCTTCAGCTTCGTGCCGAGCGCGGCCTGCAGGTAGTGGTCGAGGGCCGCATTCTCATCGCCGCTCTTCGCTTCCAGACCGGCGAGGAGCAGAGCGACCTGCCCCGACGAGGGATTCGCCGCCAACGCGTCGCGCAACGTCGCTTCCGCGCGCGGATCGCCCTTGGCCGCGTATACGCGCCCGAGCAGCTCGAGGCCCCGCCCTCGTGAAGACTTCACGCGCGAGAGCAACGCGGACGCCGCCGGCTCCGGCTGCTTCAACCGGGTGGCCCGATCGATTTCGGTCTGGAAGAACGCGATGGGATCGATGGACGCGAGCGCGCTCTCGACCGCCGCTTCGGCCTTGTCCAGCAGCAGTTTCTTCTCCACGAGCAGCGTCACGGGACGCTGCAGCAGGATGAGCCGCGTTTCGAAGGTCGACGCCGCCGGCATGTTCTTCACGACGCGATCGAACACCTCGCCGACGTCCGACAGCCGGTCCGGGCAGTTGTTGATGAGGAGGTCCAGCAGCGAGCTGTCCACCATCGACAGGAACGCGCTCTTCGGGAACCCGCTGCGGATGCGCTGCAGCGCCTCAATCTTGTCGAACGGATCCTTCATCGCCATCGCGCCGTCGTAGGCCTGCTGTTCGGGCGAGCGGGGCCGCGGGGCGACGGGCGCCGGGGGCGTGGCCGGCGGCTGCTGAGCCGCCGCGGTCTCGCCGGTCTGCCCGGATTGGGCCGTGGAGGTTGAGGTTGCCTGGCGCGCCGCGGCTGAGAGCGCCAGCCCCCCGCCGAACGCTACCGCGACGAGCACGCCGAGGGTGCGACGAGCAATTGCGCTGGGCATGGGACCTCCAGAGGGGGTCGTACCTCGATCTGTGGAAAACTTAGGGGACATTGAGCCGGCCCGGTCCCCTAAGTTTTCCACAGATCGAGGTACGACCCCTTATTCTTCTGTGCTTGCTCGTATCCGGCTGCCGTCAAGCGGCGCCGGCCATCGACATCGCCCACGCCCAGGCGCATCTCCAGATGCTGGCCGGCACCATCGGCAGCCGGCCCACGGGATCGCCCGAAAACGCGCGGGCGCGCGAGTACGTCGTCTCGCAACTGCGCGAGCTCGGGTTTACCGTCCGGCTTCAGGACACGCTGGCGGTCGATCCGACGCAGGGCATCACGGCGCCGGTCGTCAACATCATCGCCATCAAGGACGGCCGGACGCGCGACGCCATCGCCCTCATCTCACACTACGACTCGGTCCCTGAAGCGATGGGCGCGTTGGACGCCGGCCTCGGCGTGGCCGCCGTCCTCGAATCGGCGCGCGAGCTGCTGAAGCAGCCGCTGCGGCACTCGCTGTTCGTCATCATCACGGACGCCGAAGAGCTCGGCCTGCTCGGCGCTCGGGTCGTCGTCAGCGACGCGGACGTCGCGGACCGGGTGCGCGCGTTCCTGAACTTCGACGGCACCGGCGCGGCCGGGCCTGCCCTTCTCTTCGAGGTCGGGCCGGGCCGTGGGACGCCGCTCGAGGCGTGGGCCGGAAGCGCCGCCGAACCGGAAGGCGCGTCGTTCACGACGGAGATCTATCGCCGGCTGCCGAACGACACCGACTTCACCGTGTTCAAGGCGCTCAATACATCGGGGCTGAATTTCGCCGCGGTCGGCGACTCCTACGCGTATCACACCGATCGCGATGTGGCCGCGCGCGTCTCACCCGAGACGCTGCGCCACATGATCGTCAACACGATCTCCACGGTTCGCGCGATCGACGCGCAAACCTTCATCACCAATCCGAAGACGCCGCCCACGTACTTCGACATCGCCGGGCTCGGCGCGATCGTCTACGGGCCCGGCATGGCGATGGTTCTGTTTGTGCTCGCGCTCGGGCTGGCCGTCGCGGTGTGGGTGCGGATCACGCGCGCACTCTGGCAGATGCGCGCCCTCGGCGGCCTCGTCCTGACCGCGCTCTGGTCCGTACTGGCGGCCGTGATGAGTGTGGGCGCGATGATCGCGGCCGTCGCCATCGTGCGAACGCTTCGCCCGGAGCTGACGCCGTGGTACGCAAACCCGCGCCCGTTTTTCCTGTTCGTCGCCGTGTGCGGCTTCGCGGGTCTCTGGGTGGGCGCGCAGGTCGCGGCCCTGATGCCGGAATCGGGCCGACCGATTCGCGAGCCCCGAGCCACGTGGTGGGTTGCGCTCCCGCTCTGGATCGGCCTCGCGATCTTCATGCAGCGTTCGGCGCCGACGGCCGCGTACCTCGTGACGTTGCCGCTTTTTGGCGTCGGACTGCTCGCGCTCGTCGCCGGCGGCACGACGACCCGGCTCCGCCTGGTATCCCTGTTGGTGCTCGTCGACGCGGCCTTCTTTGGCCTCAGCGACCTCCCGCGCCTCCTGGGTTTTCTGGTGCCGATGTTCGGATGGCTGCCGCTCGTCGCGCCGGTCTGGCTCTTCCCCGCCCTCTTCGCGGTCGTCGGCGCGCTGGTCGCGCCGCCACTCTCAGCGGCGCTGGCCGGACTCGCGCCACGCGCGCTGACGCCGCTGCGCGTCGGCGGCGTGATCGCGCTCGTCGTGGTCCTCACGGGCTATCAGGCGCTCGACGCGACGGCGTACACGGCCGACCGCCCCGAGCGCCGGCAAGCCCGCTACGTGCAGGACGACGTGAAGGGCGAGGCGTGGTGGGAAGTCGGCGGGCTCGAGCCGGGACTCAGGCTCGCAGGCGCCGGCCCCGACGGCGCACGCTGGATGCGCGTGACCGACGGACCTGGCGTGAGCATCCGCCTGGGGCAGGTGAATCAGCCGATCGTCTTTCGCACGCCGTCTCAGCCGGCGACGACACCACCGGCGGACATCCGCGCAACGCTCACGCGGCCGGCGGACGACCGCGCGCAAGTGGAAATCACCATCGTGCCCCGCGAAAACCTGATTGCGCGCCTCGTCCTGCCGCGCGACCTCATGCCCAGGGAATCGACAATCCCAGGGCAGGTCAGCGCCGGCCAGTGGAGTGCGACGTACGTCTCGCCTCCTCAATCCGGCCTGAAGGTGCGCCTGATGTTCGATCGCTGGGGTGACCGATCCGCGAGCCCCATTCTCGTGACACTGACCACGCTCGGTTTGCCAGGCGGTACGGGACGACTCAAGCTCCCTGCGTGGCTGCCTCAGGCGACGGCGACGTGGAGAGCGAGATCGGTGTTTATCAGCGAGGTCAGATACGATCGCTGAAGTTGTGATTTGTGATTGGTGATTTGTGAACGAAAGTGCAGTGGCCGCCGATCTCAGCTACGACGTCGCTGGTCGCGCTTGGTGTCCCTGGCTTTCTGGATGCGCTTGAGCATGGTGGTGCGAGAGGCGCTGAAGATGGCGCGCAACTCGACGGATTCCTGGTGCAGCCGGCCCACGTCCCCTGGGGGACCATAGTTGAGTTCACGCAGCGCGTCGAGCCAGAACTCGGATTCGTCCGCCTCCTCGACGACGACGCCCAGCCTCGCCGCGAATTCCTTGTCGGACCGGGCGCGCCCAGCTGCCCGATGATTCGTGGCTACGCCTGTTCCCGCGCGGAGCAGTTGCGGCCGTATGAGCCGGCCCAGGTCGTCCTGTCCTAGCTTCAGACAGAGCCGCACAACGTCCAACGCAAACCTTCGGGATCGATCTCTGAGTTCGTTGGCATTCACGGCGGCCCAAGACTGCAAACGTCAGGCCAGCCTGGTTATTTGTGATTTGCGATGTGTGATTTGTGAACTAGAGGAAAGCGCCGATTCAGTGTTCCCTTCTGTTCCCCTGGCGCGATCTAGACGTTCCCGTTCCTACCCGCGCGGCCGGAGGCCGCGAACCTTCTTTCTTCGTTCACAAATCACAAATCACACATCACAAATCATCTGGTTTCTTCTCTCGTCATCGCCGCGCCCGCGAGCGTCTCCTCGACGACTCGCGCGAGCTCGTCCAGGCTGAACGGCTTGCGCAGCAGCGGTGTGTCCGGTCCGATCTGATCCACGTCGAAATCGGCCTGGTAGCCCGTCATGAAGATCACGCGCAGGTGCGGACGGTCGCGGCGCAGCGCGGCCGCGACGTCGAGGCCGGTCATGCCGCGCGGCATGACGACGTCGGTGAGCAGGAGATCGATTTCGTGGCCGCGGGCTTCCCAGATCGACAGCCCGGCCGGACCGTCGGGCGCGGCGAGCACCGTGTAGCCGTATGACGTCAGGACGCGGCGGATCACCGCGCGGACCTGCGGCTCATCCTCGACGAGCAGAATGGTCTCGCGGCCGCCGCCCACCGGCAGCGGGGCCGGCGCGGCCGTCAGCAATTCGGGCGCGTCCCGCCGCGGGAAGAACACGCGGAACGTCGCGCCCATTCCCAGCTCGCTCTCGACCTCGATCCAGCCGTCGTGCTGGCGCGCCACGCCGTAGGTGGTCGCCAGGCCGAGGCCGGTGCCCTTCCCGGCTTCCTTCGTCGTGAAGAACGGCTCGAAGATGTTGGGCAGGTGCTGCGGGTCGATGCCGGTGCCCGAATCCGTCACCCGGATGCAGACGAACGACCCGGAGCGGGCGTCGCGATGACGCCCGGGCGTGAGATGGTCGAAATCGACGATCGACGTCGCCAGCGTCAACCGCCCGCCGCCGAGCATCGCGTCACGCGCGTTGATCGCGAGGTTCAGCAGCACGTGATCCACCAGACCCGGATCGGCGTCCACCCACGCGGGCTCTTTGGTCAGGCGGATCTCGATCGCGATGTCCTCGCTGATGAGCCGCGCCAGCATCGCGCCCAGCTCCGACACCGCGACGTTCAGGTCGAGCCGCTTCATCTGGATCGCCTGCTTGCGGCTGAACGCCAGCAACTTGGTGGTGAGATCGCTCGCGCGCTCGGCGGCGCGGCGGATTTCGAGGATGCCCGACCGGGCCGGGTGCGACGGATCCAGCTGCGCGCCCGAGAGCTCCGCGTTCCCGCCGATCGCCATGAGGAGGTTGTTGAAGTCGTGCGCGATGCCGCCCGCCAGCCGGTCCAGCGCCTGCATCTTCTGCGCCTGCAGCAGCTGCTCCTCGAGCCGCTGGCGCTCGGTGAGATCGCGCGCGATGGCCGAGATGCGGCGCATGCCGCCTGAGGTGTGCTCCGTCAACGACAGCTCGATCGGCACGTCGCGCCCCGACTTGTGCCGCGCGACCAGGCGGAACGCGTCGCGCGTGAGCGCCCGCTCGCCGGCCTGCTTCATCCGGGACAGATTCGCGAGATGCGTCTCACGGTCGCGCTCCGGCATGAGCACGCCGATCGGCTGGCCGACCAGCTCGCCCGCGCCGTACCCGAACGTGGTCGCGGCGGCGGTATTCGCGAACGTGATGAGGCCGGCGGTGTCGAACGTGACGATGCTGTCGGTCGCGCATTCGGCGAGCGAGCGGTACCGTTCTTCACTCTCCGCGAGCCGCTCCCAATCACCGAGGCGCTCCTCCCGCTCGCGATCCAGCAGCCACAGCACCAGGCCCAGGCCCACCAGCAGCTGCAGGCACACTTCGAGGGCGCTCAGCACCATGCGATGCGGCATGTCGCTCGCGGGCCCCAAGGCATTCAGCGGCAGCGCCCAGTAGAAGGAGGCGACTTGCGTCGCGCCGTACAGCAGCAGCGCCGACGGCAGCACCCAGCCGATCGGCCGGCCGCGCCGGACATCCCGCACCAGCCAGAGCGCGCAGCCGCCGAACGCCAGTCCCGCCGCCAGCACACGTAACCCGACGCGCGCGTAATACCGCGCGTCGGCCGCCGTGGGATCGCCAATCCACGCGAACGTCAGCACCACACCGGCCACGAGCGCACCGGCGAACGCCGGCCAGGCCCACCGCGTGTCGAGCGCCCGGCGCCGCGAGAGCTCGTACGTGCCCGCGACCAGCCACACCAGCTGCAGGTAGCCGGCCGTGAGCGACGTCAGCGACAACGCGATGCGCAGGCCCGACGTGGGCGGATACGCCGCGCTCGCCAGCCGGCTGGCCACCGTGCCGGCCGTGTACACGACGAACGCGAGCCAGCTCCATCGCCAGAAGCGCAGAAAGAACCGCCCCGCCCGGCGTTGGAAATGCCAGAGCACCGCAGCGAACACCAGCGCGCTGGTGATCTGAATCCCGCTGCTGAGGAGAACGGCGACTTCGCTGGAGGTCATGAACGGCGCCGGATGGAGCTCACGGCGCCAGGGCCCAGAAATGCTAGCAGGAAACGCGCGCGGCTCTCCGACTCACTTCAGCGCGAACGCCACGTAAGTCCCACCCGGGCCACCTTGCCTGGAGTAGCCTCCGCCCGCGGCGATCACCACGAATTGGCGCGCGCCCACTTGATACGTCGCGGGCGTCGCATTGCCTGACGACGAGAGTGTGGCGTGCCAGAGCAGCGCGCCGGTGGCTTTGTCGAAGGCGCGGATCTTACGGTCGTGAATCGTAGACGCAATGAAGACGAGGCCGCCGGCCGTCACAATCGGCCCGCCGTAGTTTTCGCTGCCGGTGTCCTTCAGTCCCTTCGCCGCCAGCTCGGGATACTCCCCCAGTGGTACGCGCCACACGTGATCGCCGGTGGTCAGATTGATGGCCGTCAGTGTGCCCCATGGCGGCGCGACCGCGGGATACCCGTCGGGGTCGAGGAACTTGCGATAGCCGCCGGCGAGCCGGAATGTCTGCGGGACCAGACGCCCCGTCCACGCCAGGTCGTTGGCATTCACGTAGTAGAGGCCCGTCTCGGGATCGAAGGCCTGTCCGCCCCATTCGGCGCCGCCGTCGAAGCCCGGAAAGATCACCGTCGCGAGCTCAGTGCTGAATGGGACGAACTGACCGGCGCTCTTGAAGGATCTGAATTGCTCGAGCGCCCGGGCGCGAGCCTCCGGCGTGCGAGTGGTCAGCAGATCCTCGGTGAGCCGCTGGCGGGAAAACGGGGCGGGTCGCGACGGGATCGGTTGCAGCCGGGCGGTCTGTTCGCCCGGGATGTCGCTCGCGGGAAACGGGTGGTCCTCGATCGGAAACACCGGCGCGCCCGTCACGCGATCGAACACGAACAGCACGCCGTGCTTGGTGGCTTGCACGACGGCGTCGATGGTGCGGCCGTCGCGCCGGATGCGCACCAGGGTCGGCGGCGACGGCAGATCGCGATCCCAGATGTCGTGCCGGACAGTCTGAAAGTGCCACTTCCGCTCGCCCGTCATCGCGTCCAGCGCCACGAGTGAGTTCGCGTAGAGGTTGTCACCTACGCGCGCGCCGCCGTGAAAGTCCGGCGCGGCCGATCCCGTCGGCACGTACACGAGGCCGCGCGCCTCGTCGAGCGCCATCCCGGCCCAGTTATTGGCGCCGCCGATGGTCTTCCACGAATCCTTCGACCAGGTCTCGTACCCGGGCTCACCCGGGCGCGGAATCGTGTGGAAGCTCCATCGCAGTGTGCCCGTGCGGACGTCGTACGCACGCACGTCGCCGGGAGACGACGGCAGCGTCTCGGCGACACGGCCGCCGACGATCAGCAGATCGCGATAAATGACGCCCGGCGCGGTGAGTCGCACCGACTGCGTGGCCGGCTCGCGGCCGAGGTTCTCCCGCAGATCGATTCGGCCGTTCGTCCCGAAGGATGGGATGGGCCGTCCGGTCGCCGCGTTCAGCGCATAGACGAACGTCCCGGCCGGCGCGAAGACGCGGCGGTCGGCGCCGTCCGCCCAATACGCGAGGCCACGGTTGGGTCCGGCCGTGACCATGTCCGGATCGAACGTCCACAGATGCTCGCCGGTGGCCGCCCGCAGCGCGAACGTCTTGTGCCGCGGCGTGCACGCATACAGCACGTCGTCCACGACGATCGGCTGCGTCTGCATCGCGCCGGTTTCGCCGGTGTCGTAGGTCCACGCGACCGCGAGCTGCGCGACGTTGGCCCGATTGATCTGCGCGAGGCTCGAGTAGCGGTTCTGTTCGTGATTGCCGCCGTACGTCGCCCAGGACTCATATCGCGCGGCGGCGCCCGGGAGATCGGGATCTCGCGTCGGCCCGCAAGCCGCCAGGCCGACCAGGACGACGGCCACGGCGCGCGAAAGTCGCATCGCGGACCAGTTTATCCAGGTACGCCTCGTACGCCAGGTACGCCGGGTTCAAGGAACGAGCCTTACGCTGGTCAACTTTGTTCTATGGAGGCCGGGTCTTCAGACCCGGCAATATCAAGGGGAAAGTTGGCCGGCGCCAGCGCACTCCTCGGACCAGGCGTACGCGGCGTACGTGGCGTACCAGGCGTACCTGCTTACAGATCGCGCAGCGCCACGAGCGGACTCACACGCAAGGCGCGGCGAGCCGGGATGAGACACGCGAGCGCGGCCGCGACCAGGACGCCGGCCGCGACCATCACATACGTCGGAGCGTCCGTCGGCGAGATGCCGAATAGCTGCGTCTCGAGCACGCTGCGCGCGGAGAGCGTCGCGCCGATGCCCAGCACAATTCCGACGGCGACCGGCGTGAGGCCCTGCGAGAGCACGAGTTGCAGCACGCGACCGGCGGGCGCGCCGAGGGCGCGCCGCAGGCCAATCTCCTGCGTGCGCTCGGCGACCGTGTACGCCAGCACCCCATAGACGCCAAGCACGCCGAGGCCGAGCCCGAAGACCGCGAACATCGACAGAATCAGGGCCGTGAAGCGCCGCTGCGCCAGCGTCCGCGCCACGCCATCGTCAAACGTCCGGATCGGCGACACCGGCAGCGCCGGATCGATCTCGCGGATGGCGCCGCGGAGCGACGCGGCGAGCGCCATCGGATCGCCGTCCGTGCGGAGCGCAAATGTCACCTGCCGCATCGAGCCCTGGATCAGCAGCGGCGTCTGCGAGTGCAGCATGAAATACAGAGGCCGCGGCTCGGTCTGCAGATTCTGATCGCGTACGTCGGCGACGAGGCCGACAATCTGCGCCCACGCGTTCTTGTCATTCCCTTGAACGCGGATCCGCCTGCCGATCGGATCTTCGCCAGGGAAGTACTTTCGCTGGAACGCCTCGCTGATCAGCGCGACGGGCTCCGAGGTCGCGCGATCGTCGGTGGTGAAGAATCGGCCACGGACGAGCGTCATTCCGACGGTCTCGAAGTAGCCCGGCGCGGCAAACGTCGGCGCCGCATTCCACGCGGGCTGGCCCGGTCCCGGCGCAGGCCGGCCGTCGATCTGGAAGTCCCACAC
>Ga0137433_1000613_pt1 | contig 18366 bp, 17 predicted proteins | sample EasRivERMZT840_2_FD_102335 | JGI IMG/M metagenome (GOLD analysis project Ga0137433, IMG submission 102335) | Soil microbial communities from meander-bound floodplain in the East River, Colorado, USA - East River MetaG ERMZT840_2 | ecosystem: Environmental > Terrestrial > Soil > Floodplain ...
ACACCGAGGACGCCGAGGCGCCCGGATGGCAAGGAGCGAAGAGGGCGCATGTCTTTTACATGTAACCGATGAGCGACGCAGCCAGCCGGGATGCATCGGCGTCCGAATGTAACAGGATTTCGGAGACGGGACACTAGTCCCCCCGGCGAAGTCTCTCGAGCAGGTCCCTGTCCTCGCGAGGCAGCGTGTCCTTTTCCTGCGCACCGAGGTCTTCGAGGAGCTTCCTGCCGTGGCGGGAGATCTTCGTCGGCGTCCGGACGGCGATGGTCACCAGGAGATCCCCCATCCCGTACCCCTGCACATCGGGCGCACCCCGCCCCTTGATGTTCAGGATCGTCCCGCTGTGCGTCCCGGCCGGGATGCGGACGACCTCCTCGCCATGAGGCGTGTGGATCGGAATCTCGTCGCCGAGAGCCGCCTGCGTGAAGGTGACCGGGAGCGTGAGCGTGAGATTCAGTCCTTCGCGGCCGTAGATCTCGTGCTCGCGGACCGAGACGAAGATGTAGAGATCCCCGGGCGGCCCTCCGTTGGCGCCGGCATCTCCTTCACCGGTCATCCGCATGCGGGACAGGTGATCGATGCCCGCCGGGATCCTGACTTCCAGCGTCTTCTCGATGTGGAGCTCGCCTTCGCCGCGGCACTCCGTGCACGGGGTCCGGATCGTCCGCCCCTGACCCCGGCAGTTGCCGCACGTCCGCGCGATCGTGAAGAAGCCCTTCGATGTCCGCTGCTGTCCCGTGCCGCCGCAGGCGGAGCACACGACGATGTCCGTCGCCTTCGCGGCCCCGGCGCCGCCGCACCTGCCGCAGGTCTCCATGTGAGGGACCTTGATGCGCGTGCGCGTGCCGCGGATCGCTTCTTCGAAGTCGATCTCAAGGTCGTAGCGCAAGTCGGCGCCACGGCGCGGCGACGCGGCGTTCTGCCTGCGCCGCCCTCCGGTCTCGAACCCGAAGAACTGACCGAAGATCCCGCCGAACAGGTCCTCGAAGTCATGGAACAGATCCGGGTCAATCCCCCCCATGCGGTTGGAAAGTCCCTCATGGCCGAATTTGTCGTAGATCGCCCGCTTCTGCGGGTCGGCGAGGACGGAATAGGCCTCGGCGGCCTCCTTGAAGCGGGCCTCGGCCTCGAGATCGCCGGGGTTGCGATCGGGGTGGTGCTGAAGCGCGGCTTTACGGTAGGCGCTCTTGATGAGATCGATGTCGGCGTTGCGCTCCACGCCGAGCGTCTCGTAGTAATCCCTCTTGCTGACCACCGCCACGCACTACCTCATTCATCGCCGGTCGGCTGGTTTTCCTTGAGTAAGGCAGAGGGATTGTACAGGATCACGTCCGTGAGGATCTTCGAAGCATCGGCGAGTTTCTCCAGACTATCGGTGCTCTCCTGAACGCTGGTTCCCTGGATCGCGCGCCGCGCATCCACGAGCGTCTTGTGGACTTCCTTGCGCTTTTCCTCGTCGAGGAGCCCGCCGAACTCCTTGAAGGACTTCTCGTTGGTGTCCAGAAGGCTCTCCAGGCGCGCGTGGATGCGCAACAGCTCGCCGCGCAGCCGATCCTCTTCGGCGTGCCTGCGCGCGTCCTCGATGACCTCGCTGATCTCGTTCTCCGTCAGCCCGGTGGACGGGGTGACGACGATGCGCTGCTCCCGCCCCGTCCCCTGATCGCGCGCGCTCACGTGCACCATGCCGTTGGAGTCGATGTCGAAGGTCACGTCGATCTGCGGCACGCCCTTGGGCGCCGGGGGGAGCCCCACGAGCTCGAACTTGCAGAGCGATTTATTGTGGGCCGCCACCTCGCGCTCCCCCTGGAGCACGTGCACCTCGACCTTCGTCTGGTTGTCGGTGACGGTGGTGAAGATGCGCGACTTGCGCGTCGGGATCGTCGAGTTCCGATCGATGAGCTTGGTATACATCCCTCCGCGCGTCTCGATGCCGAGCGACAGCGGCGTGACGTCCAGGAGCACCATGTCCTTGATCTCGCCCCGCAGGATCCCCGCCTGGATCGCGGCGCCGATCCCGACCACCTCGTCGGGGCTCTTGTCGCGGTTGGGCTCCTTCCCGAAGATTTCCTTCACGAGCTCGACCACCCGTGGCGTGCGTGTCTGCCCGCCGACGAGGAGGACCTGATCGATATCCTCGGGGGTCATGCCGGCGGCCTGGAGCGCCTCCTCGCACGGTGTGCGCGTCCGTTCGATGAGATCGCCCACCATCGTCTCGAAGGCGGCCCGCGTCAGCTTCGTGTTGAAGTGCTTGGGCCCCTTCTCGTCGGCCGAGATGAAGGGGAGCGCGATCTCGGTCTCCATGCCGGCGGAGAGATCGCACTTGGCCTTCTCGGCCGCCTCCTTCAGCCTCTGCAGCGCGAGCTTGTCCTTTCGCAGGTCGATCCCGTGGAGTTTCTGGAATTCCTGGATCATCCAGTCGACGATCCGATGGTCGAAGTCCTCGCCGCCGAGGAACGTGTCCCCCGCGGTGGCCTTGACCTCGAACACCCCTTCGCCGATCTGGAGGATGGTGATGTCGAAGGTCCCGCCGCCGAGGTCGTAGACGGCGATCTTCATGTCGCGCATCTCGTCCAGGCCATAGGCGAGGCTCGCGGCAGTGGGTTCATTGATGATGCGCGAGACCTTCAGCCCCGCGATCCGTCCCGCGTCCTTCGTGGCCTGACGCTGCGAATCGTCGAAGTAGGCCGGGACCGTGATGATGGCTTCGTCGATCTCCTCTCCGAGGAATTCCTCCGCCATCTCCTTGAGCCGCGTCAGGATGATCCCGGAGATCTCCGAAGGACTGTACTCGCGTCCCCGGACCTTGATCCGGATGTCACCGTTGACTGCATTACAGATCTCATAGGGAAGGATCTCCGTGGCGCGCTTCACTTCGGGAGAGTCGAACTTGCGTCCGAGCAGGCGCTTGACCGCGGAGACGGTGCTCGTGGGATTGGTCACCGCCTGCCGCTTGGCGATCTGTCCGACCAGCCGGTTCCCCTTCTCCGTGAATCCGACGATCGAAGGGATCGTCCGCGTTCCCTCTTTGCTGGGGATGACCTGGGGCGCGCCGCCCTCGATGAACGCGACGCAGCAGTTCGTCGTCCCGAGATCGATCCCGATGATCCTTCCCATCCTGGACCTCCTTCTAGTCTTCGTCCGTGTCGGCGTCCGGGCTGCCTTGCTGCGAGACCGAGACCTTCACCAGCGACGGCCTGATCACACGCCCACGGAAGACGTAGCCTCGCTGAATCTCGGCCAGAACGAGGTTGGATTCAAATGCGGTGGTCGGTTCGGTCACCACGGCCTCGTGGAAGACGGGGTCGAAGGGCTCATGGAGGGCCTTGATGGGGCGCAGACCAGCCCGAAAGAGCGCGTCCTGCAACTGCTTATGGATGAGCGCCACGCCATCGGCAAAAGGGTCGCCGGCCGGGGCTTTTTCGAGGGCTCTTTCCATGTTGTCCAGGACGGGGAGGATGTCCCGGATCAGCAGGGCTACCGCCTTGGCCGCCTCTTCATCCCGTTCGCGCTCCGTGCGCTTCCTGAAGTTCTCGAAGTCGGCCCGGGCGCGGACCCAGAGGTCCTTGTAGACCTCCCCTCCCCCCTTGTCCTCCCTTTCGGCCGCCGGACGCGGATCGCCAGGATCGGATGGGGGGGTTGCATCGTCCACCGTTTCGTCGGCAAACGGGTCGAGGACTTCGATCTCCTCGTTCCCGCCGGCGGCATCCTCGCCGAGGATCTCGCTGAGATCGATCTTCTCGGGGACCTTGTCCTTGTCGATCATGGTCCGGAAGACCTCACCCTTCGTAGCGGACCAGGGCATCGGAGAAGAGCCGGGCGACGGAATCCACGAGCGCGATCGCCCGCGCGTACTCCATCCGTGTGGGGCCGATGATCCCCAGAGTGCCCAGGGTCCGGCCGCCGGTGCCGTAGCTGGCCGCCACCAGCGTGCATCCGGCCAGATCGGGGTGCGGGTTCTCGGAGCCGATGAGCAGCTTCACACCGGGCTGCTCGTTCTCCAGGCAGCGGTTGAGCACGCGCAACAGCTCATGCTTCTCCTCGAAGGTCCTGAAGAGTCCCTTGAGCTGGTTGATGCTGGAGAACTCCGGCTCCGCGAGGAGGTTGGACGTTCCGTCCACGAAGACCTCGCCCCCCGAGCCCTTCTCCTCCTCGACCTCGAGGCTGGCGCGCCCCAGCTCGAGAGCGTCGCGGAGCAGGGCGTCGTACAGGGCCTTCTCCTGGCTCATCATCTCGAGGATGCGATCGCGGATCTCGGAGAGCGTGTTGCCGCGGAATTCGTCGCTCAGGTAGCGCCCGATCTTGTCGAGCTTCTCCTGCGGATGATCGTCGTCGGTCTCGATGACCTTGTTGTGAATCATCCCCGAGACGGCGACGATGATGACCAGGATGCGCCCCTTCCCCAGCCGCACGAACTCCGTCTCCTTCAGCCGCGCGCGGGAGATGTGCGGGGAGACCACCACACCCAGATGATGCGAAAGTCGCGACAGGATGCGCGAGACGCTGGCGAAGAGGTCATGCAGCTCGGTGGGGGTCGTGAGGAGCGACGACTCGATCATCTGCTCCTCGTCCTTCCTCAGCCGGCGCGTCTTCATCAGGGAGTCGACGTAGAGACGGTACCCGAGGTCGGTGGGGACGCGCCCCGCTGAGGTGTGGGGCTGCGTGAGCAGCTCGCTCTCCTCCAGCTCCGCCATCACGTTGCGGATGGTCGCCGCGGAGAGCCCCTCGCTGCTGAGCTTCGAGACGGCGCGGGAGCCAACCGGCTCCCCCTTCTGGATATAGGACTCCACGACGGCCTCCAGGATCTCCTGGCTCCGACGGTCCAGCGTCACGTCCCGGGGTTCGGCGCGCCGAACCGTGCCACCGCTGCGTCTCTGCATAAGCGACGAATATAGTTAGGACTCCGCGGGGGTGTCAAGCAAACCCATGGCCTGCGAAGACTTACGGGCGAGCGTCGGCTTCGTCGTCGGCGCCGGGGGGTGGAGGCGCCCCACGGCGAAGGAGGAAGACCTTGATGAACTCGTCGATCTCTCCATCGAGAACGTCATCCACCTGGGAGGTCTGCACGCCGGTCCTGAGGTCCTTCACGAGCTGATAGGGATGCAGGACATAGGACCGGATCTGGCTGCCGAACTGGATCCCTTTCTTGAGCCCCTCCTCCTGAGCCTTCTTCTCCTCCTGCCGGCTCCGCTCCAGCTCGTAGAGCCTCATCTTGAGCATCTTCATCGCGGTGTCGCGGTTGCGATGCTGGGAGCGCTCGTTCTGGCATTGGGCCACGATGCCGGTCGGGAGGTGCGTGATCCGGATGGCCGAGTCGGTCACGTTGACGTGCTGCCCGCCGCTGCCGCTCGAGCGGTAGGTGTCGATGCGCAGATCCTTGTCATCGATGACGATGTTGATCGCATCGTCGACCTCGGGGTAGACGTAGACCGACGCGAAGGACGTGTGGCGCCTCGCGGCGGAATCGAACGGCGAGATCCGGACGAGGCGGTGCACGCCGTTCTCCGCCTTCAGATAGCCGTACGCGTCCTGTCCGCGCACCAGGGCCGTGGCGCTCTTGAGCCCCGCCTCCTCTCCATCGCTATAGTCGATGATCTCGACGGAGTAGCCCCGTCGCTCGCACCAGCGCAGGTACATCCGGTAGAGCATCTCGGCCCAATCCTGCGCCTCCGTGCCTCCCGCGCCGGGATGGATCGTCAGGATGGCGTTGTTGTGGTCGTGCTCTCCCTGGAGCATCATTTCGATCTCCAGGGCTTCGAGCTTCTGGCGCAGCGTGTCGAGCCCGTGGCGCAGGTCGTCGTTGACCGGCTCTCCCTCGCGGCCGAGGTCGATGAGCGTCCTGACGTCCTCGTAGGAGGTGACGAGCGCCCGCCCCTTGTCGATCCGCTCCTTGAGCGCGGAGCGCGTCTGCAGCGTCTGCTGGGCGGCTTTCTGATCGTCCCAGAAGTCGGCGCGCCCCATGCGGTCGTCGAGCGCCGCGAGCTCCTTCAGACGCCCCTCGAGGTCAAAGAAACCCCCGCAGATCGGAGTATCGCCCCTCGAGTCCGTTGAACTGGTGTACCAGATCATCGTCGAGCATGCTCGTGGCTCCCTGGGGGGCGTTACGGGTCGCTTCGGTTCAGCCGCGAGGCGCCCGGTTCCGCGAAACCAGCGTGGGCAGCGGCGAGGAGTGCGACTATAGCACAGGCTGCCGCGAAGACATCCCCCAGGAGGACGTAGGCTGTCGTCCCGCTCGCGGGAGCGACGCGGGCGCGAAGGATCGCGGGCTCGTCCGAGCGCGCGCGCGCCGCGATCTCCCCGCTGGGAGCGACGATGGCGCTGATTCCGGTGTTCGCGCATCGCAGAAGGTACCGACGCGTCTCCACCGCCCTGAAGACGGCGTGCGCGAGATGCTGGGCCTGCATCGCGGTCCCCGCGTACCATGCGTCGTTGGTGAGGTTCACGAGGAGGGTGGCTCCCGCGCGCGCGCTGGCTCGTGACAGCGACGGGAAGACCGCCTCGTAGCAGATCAGCGGCCCGATCGCCGCGGCCTCGGAGCGCAGCAATGTCGGCGCGCGTCCCGCGCGGAAGTTCCCCGCTTCCGCGACAATGCTCTCGAGGGATGTGAAGATCTGCGCGAGAGGGACGTACTCTCCGAACGGGACGAGGCGCTGCTTGTCGTATCGTCCCGCGATCCCATCCTCCGGCCGCACCAGAAAGGCGCTGTTGTACGGCACCCGCACGTCCCCTTCGCGCTCGTACGCCACGCTTCCCAGGACGATCTCCGCGCCCGTCTCCTTCGCGAGAGCCGCCACGCGCCCGGCGTATTCCGGATCGCTCGTGAGCGAGATAGGGACCGATGACTCCGACCAGAGGATCAGCTTCGCTCCGGCGCCAGCCGCTTCCCTCGTCATCGTCCGGTGTTCCTGCTCGATCCTCTCCCGCTCGGCCGGATCCCATTTGAGGGTCTGCGGAACGTTCGCCTGGATCAGGGCAACGTCGATCGTCTCCGCGCCCCCTCCCGCGGCCGGGCGCCCCTTCAGGCCGTGGGCCAGCGAGGCGGCGACGGCGAGCGCGAGGATGACACCGCAGGGGACGGCGCCTCGCGATCCCGGACGAAAGCCGGTGATCGCCAGACAGAGGAGGCTCGACGCGGCCACGAGCAAGAACGACACGCCGTACACGCCCGTGACATCCACGATCTGGATCGCCGCGAGCACGTCGTGCTGGCTGACGCCGAAGAGCCCCCAAGGGAACCCACCGAGCAGATGCGAACGCGCCAGCTCGAGTCCCGTCCAGGCGAAAGGAGCGAGCAGACAGGCGGCCGGGACCCCCCAGCGCGCGCGGAACAGCCGCACCGCCCACGTCCAGCATGCCGTGTAGGCGGCCACGTAGCCGACGAGGATGCCGTAAACCGCCAGCGCCGCCAGAATCCCCAGGTGTCCCCAGGTTCGCAGGAACGGGATCATCCAGGAGAGGACCAGGCCGTATCCCACGACTCCCGTCACGAAGCCACAGCCTGCGGCATGACGCTGACGCAACGCGTCCCTGGTGCAGACCAGGAGGATCGGGACGAGCGCGAACCACGCGGCGGGCCACCATCCGTCGTATCCGGCAAGCGGAAGTGGTGCCCCCAGAGGGAAGGACGCCGCGATGAGGAGACCGGATGCGGCCGCAGCAACCAGCGCGAAGACCGGATGGATCGATCGCGAGGAAGGGATCAGGGGATCCAGGTCGTGAGGCCTTTCTCGGAGCGCAGCTTCACCGCGGCGCGCTCCGCTTCGGCGCGGTCGGCGTAGGGACCGACCCGCACCTTCCACGTCCCTCCCTCCGACACCATCAGGGCGGTGTATCCATCCTCGCGGAGGCGCTTGCGCACCGACTCCGCCGCCGAGCGCTGGGCGGTGGCGATGACCTGGATGAAGACTCCCTCCTCGACGGACCGCCGCGAAGACGACGCTGCCTGCCCTGCCGCCGGCCGCGATGCCGTCGGCTTCATCGGCGCGCGCGTCCCGGCCGCGTCGGTCTCGAGTGGGACCGGCTGATCACTCTTGAGGCTGTCGAAGAAGGTCAGATCGCGCGCCACGTCCCCGCCGTCATCGATCCGCGCTTCCCCTTCCTCGACGATGGCTTCCATGTCGGCGCCCGAGCTCTGCCGCTCCACCCAACGGCCGAGCATGAACGACGCGACGCACAGGGCTACCACCAGCAGAAGAAGGAAGGCCATGTGCCTGATCTCGAGCTGGAACTCCTTCTCCCCCGCGCCTTCGACTCCCCGTGGCGGGATCACGCCGAACCTCCCTTGAGTGTCTTGAACCACGAGCTGAGCGTGTCGATCGGAACGGGGAAGATGACGGTCGAGCTGTTCTCCGTCGCGATCTCCGTCAGCGTCTGGAGGTAGCGAAGCTGCAGGGCGATCGGGTTCTGCTGGATCACGCCCGCGGCCTTGCCCAGCATCTCGGAGGCCTGATACTCGCCGTCGGCGTGGATGATCTTGGCCCGCTTCTCACGTTCCGCCTCGGCCTGCCGGGCCATCGCGCGCTGCATCTCCACGGGGAGATCCACGTGCTTGACCTCGACGGACGAAACCTTGATGCCCCACGGGTCGGTGTGCTTGTCGAGGATCGTCTGCAGCTGGACGTTGAGGCGTTCACGCTCCGAGAGCAGGTCATCGAGCTCGGCCTGACCGAGGACCGATCGGAGGGTGGTCTGCGCGAGCTGCGAGGTGGCGTAGTGGTAGTTCTCCACCTCCACGACGGCGCGGTTGGGATCCATGACGCGGAAGTAGACCACGGCGTTGACCTTCACCGAGACGTTGTCGCGGGTGATGATGTCCTGGGGCGGCACGTCCAGCACGATGGTCCGCAGCGAGATGCGGATGAAGCGGTCGATGATCGGGACGACGTAGGTGACCCCGGGCCCCCTCGGCGTGGAGCGAAGGCGCCCGAGCCTGAAGACGACACCGCGCTCGTACTCATTGAAGATCTTGACTCCGGAGGCGACGAAGAGGATCAGGATCGCCACCGGGATCACGAATGTCAGATTTTCCATTACGTCTCCTCCCCTGAGCGGTCGGCCGGCACGACCTCCAGCATCATGTCGCGCACCGCCGCGATTCTGACTCTCGTCCCGCGCGGGATCGCGGCGCCCGAAGTCTGCGCGTTCCAGTACTCCCCATGGACGAACACCTTCCCGCCTGCCGCGACGTCCGTGATCGCCTCGCCGAACTCCCCGGTCAGCCCCTCTCTGCCGGTGACGACCCGCACGCGCTGAGCCCGGATCGCCAGCGCCGTGATCCCGCCCATGATGGCGCCGATCGTCAGGCTCGTGGGGAGGATGAACGACAGCGGCACGCTCACCCCCGGCATCTGCTCGACGTCGAACAGGGTCAGGAACCCAAGCGTCAGCGCGAGGATCCCGCCAATGGTCAGCAGCCCGTACGACGTGACGTTGATCTCCAGGATGAACAGGATGGCGGCCATGCCGATCAGGACGATCCCCAGCACGTTCACCGGAAGCACGTGCATCGACATGGCGAAGAGGATCAGCGCCAGACCGCCGGCGACTCCTGGAACGATCAGCCCGGGGTGATTGAACTCGATGTAGATCCCCAGCATTCCGATGCCGAGCAGCAGGAAGGCGATCCTGGGGTCGGTCAGCCAGAAGAGCACCTTCTGACGCGGCGTCATCTCGAGACGCTCGCGCTGCGCTCCCGCGAATGACAGCATCTCCTTCTTCCCGTCGAACCGTGCGATGGCGCGCCCTTCGAGCGTCCGCAGCAGATCGTCGAGGTCGCGGGCCAGCAGATCGACGACGTCCTTTTTCAGGGCCTCCTCGGCCGTGAGCGAGATGCTGTCGCGCACCATCGTCTCGTAGACCTCGGCGTTGCGCCCCCGTGCCACGGCGATGCCACGGACTCCGGCGGCCGCGCTGTTCTCGACCTTCTCGTTCATGTAATTGCGCTGCCCGTCGTTCGGGTCTCCGCCGGGATTCCCGCCCCCCGCCATCACCGGATGGCCGGCGCCGATCGTCGTCCCCGGAGCCATGGCGGCGACATCCGCGGCGTTGGTGATGTAGAGCCCGGCCGAGCTCGCCTGCGCCCCGGCGGGCGCAACGTAAACCACAACCGGGACACGGGAACGCAGGATCGACTGGATGATCAGCTCCGTCGACTCGAGGAGTCCCCCGGGAGTGTCGAGCTCCAGGATCACCGCGGCGAAGTCCTCCTCGTCGCGGGCGCGATCCAGGGCGCCATCGACGTAGTCGAGCGTGATGGGGGTGATGGGGCCGTGGATTGTGGCGATGAGGATGTTGCCCGCGCGATCCATCTCACCATGGATGACTTCGGCGGTGACGGGCTGAGTCGGGCTGCGGGGCGCGCCGCCTGCATCTCCCGCAAGGAGGGCGAGCGCGGCGACGGCCAGGATCGGAGTTGCGCGCGATCGTCCGGGGCGCCGGGTGTGGTGGATCGAATCCGCGAGGAGGCGGAGCATGCGGGGAGTATAGCCCCGGTCAGCCCAGCGCTTCCCGCAGGCGAGCGATCCCGGTCTCGATCCGTTCCGTCGCGAGCGCGTAGGAGAATCTCACGTAGCCATTGATGCCGAATGCCTCGCCGGGGACCACGGCGATCCGCGCCTTCTCCAGCAGCGCTTTCGCAACGCCGAAGGAGTCGGAGACTCCAAGGCGTTCGTAGAGCCCCGCGACACCCGGGAACGCATAGAAGGCGCCCCCGGGCATGAGGCAGGTGATGCCGGGGATAGAGCGCAGACCATTCACCATGATCGCACGCCGCCTGGCGTACTCGCTCACCATGCGGGTCAAGTCGTCCTGGGGACCCTTCACCGCCTCCAGCGCGGCGGCCTGGACGATCGACGACGCGTGCGTCGCGTCGTGGCTCTGCACGGTGGCCATCGCGGACACGACGCGCCGGTCCGCGAGGGCGAACCCGATCCGATAGCCGGTCATGGCGTAGGACTTGGAGAAGGTCGAGGCGAGCACGAGGCGGTCGCGCAGCCGGGCGGCGTGGACGGCCATGCTCGCGTGCGACCGGCCGTCGTAGAGAAAGCGCTCGTAGCACTCGTCGAAGATCACGTAGAGATCGCGCTCCAGCGCGAGGTCCGCCCATCGTGAAAGCTCGTCGTCCGGGATCACGGCGCCCGTGGGGTTGCTCGGCGAGCAGAGAATGATCCCCCTGGTCGCCGGCGTGATGAGCTTCTCGGCATCCTTTGCGCGGGGGATGAACCCCGCCTCCTCGGTGGTCTCCAGAATGACGGGGACACCTCCCGCAAGGCGGACCTGCTCCGGGAAGGAGACCCAGAAGGGAGCCGGGATGATCACTTCGTCGCCGTGATCGAAGAGCGCCATGGCGGCCGCGAACAGAGCGTTCTTGCCGCCGCACGAGACCAGGACCTCCGAGGGGGCATAGTCGGTGCCGTGCTTGCGGCGGTAGTCGGCGGCGATCGCCTCGCGCAGCTCGGGCAGACCGAGGGTGGGAAGATAATGGCTGAGATTGCGCGCGACGGCGGCACGCGCGGCTTCCTTGATGTTCTCCGGCGTATTGAAGTCGGGCTCGCCGGGGCCGAAATCGATGACGTCGACCCCCTCGCGCTTCAGGCGATCCGCCTCCTCCTTCACCGCGATCGTCGCGCTGGGGAGGACATTGTCGAGACGCCGCGCGAAGCCGGGCATCGTCCTCACTCCTTCCTTCCTGGAGCGCGGGTTGCCGCGCGGGCGGCGACGGCCTTCGCGACGGCCGGCGGGACGAGACCCGAGACGTCTCCGCCCAGGAACGCGACCTCCTTCACCAGACGCGAGCTGACATAGGAGTAGGCTTCGGCGGGCATCATGAAGACCGTCTCGACCCGCGCGTCGAGACGGCGGTTCATGAGAGCCATCTGGAACTCGTACTCGAAGTCGGAGATCGCGCGCAGACCCCTGACGATCACGTGCGCTCCGCTGCGACGGACATAGTCGACGAGCAGACCGCTGAACGTGTCCACGGTCACGTTCGGGCTCCCCGCCGTCGCTTCGCGGATCAGCTCCACCCTCTCTTCCACGGTGAAGAGCGGCTGCTTCTCCGCGTTCTCGAGGATGGCCACGACCACGCGATCGAACAGGCGCTTCCCCCTCTCGATGATGTCGAGGTGGCCGTAGGTGATGGGATCGAAGGTCCCGGGGTACACCGCGACCAGCTGGCGCGTCGGCGGCACGGTCATGCGTGCGTCCTTCCGCGGCTGCCTTTCAAGCCGCTGCGCCCCACCATCGCGGCGGCGTGCCGGCGTGCCGTCTCGGGGGGCATTCCCCCCAGCATGCGGGCGATCTCTTCCACGCGTCCGTCTTCGTCCAGCATGGAGACGGTGGCTCGCGTGCGCGCGCCCTCAGTGCGCTTGCGCACGTGGAAATGTCGATCCGCGAACGCGGCAATCTGCGGCAGATGGGTCACGCAGAGGATCTGGTGCCTGCGCGCGAGGCGCGAGAGCCTCTGCCCCACCGCGTCGGCAACGCTGCCGCCAATGCCGCTGTCCACCTCGTCGAAGATCAGCGTGCGCGCGTCGTCCGCCTCTTCCACCGCGTTGCGCAGCGCCAGCATGAGGCGCGACAGCTCTCCTCCCGAAGCCACCCGCGCCAGGGGCTTGAGCGCCTCGCCCCTGTTCGGCGCGATCCAGAATCCGATCCGATCGATGCCCGAGGGATGAGGTTGCGGCGGGTCCTCCTGATCCACGAGGATCTCGAGCCGGGTCCCTTCCATCGCGAGGGCCGCAAGCTCCTTCGCGGCGGTGCGCCCGAGCTCGTGCGCCGCGCGCTGGCGTCGCTCGGAGAGCTCGCGCGCGAGCTTCATGTACGCTGCCTCCATGCGCTGGACCTCCTCGGCGAGAGCTTCCACCCTCTCCGGCACGGAGCCCAGCGCCGCGCGCTCCGTCCGCGCCGTCTCGAGCGATGCGATCACCTCGTCGAGCGTGCCGCCGTAGCGCCGCTTGAGTCTTTCGAGATCCGCCAGGCGGCCGGCCACCTGATCGAGGCGATTCGGATCGAAGCCTTCGCGCTCGAGATACCGGGACACACTGCGGCTCGCCTCGGCGACGCCGACGCGCGCCTCTTCCACCAGCGCGGCGATCGAGGCCGCCTGGGGATCGAACGCCGTCAATCGATCGAGCAAGGCCTTGGATGCGCCCAGTCGTGTGGCGACGGAGTCATCGTCGTCGCTCAGGAGCCCGTGGACCTGTCCGGCCAGGCTCCCGATCTCGCCCGCATGCTGCAACAGACCTTCCTCGCGGCGCAGCTCCTCCTCTTCGCCAGGGAGGGGCGCTACCGATTCGATCTCCGATATCGTCCGCGCCAGCTGTTCCTCACGCTGCGAGCGCTCCTCAACCGCGCGCGAAAGCTTCTCGAGCTCCAGCATCCCCGCGTGCAGCGACGTGCATGCCGCCGCGACCTCCATGCGCAGCGGCTCACAGCGCGCCGCGCGATCGAGCGCATCGCGCTGCCCCTCGGGGCGAAGCAAGGACTGGTGCTGGTGCTGTCCGTGCAGATCGGCAAGACATTCGCCGACCTCCTTCAGCGTCGCCAGAGAAACGATCCGCCCGTTGAGGAACGCGCGGCTCCGCGCCGCGTCACCCCCGCTCGTCAGTTCGCGCCGGATCACGATCTCCGCGGCCGGCTCGCTCAGGCCCGCCGCGGCCGCCGCCGCTTCGCTGATGCGCTCATCGGCAAGGTCGAACTGCCCCTCCACGATCAGAGCGTCGGCGCCGGAACGGAGAAGATCCGCGCTCCCTCTCTCGCCAAGGAGCAAGCCGATCGCGTCGACGACGATGGACTTGCCCGCGCCCGTCTCGCCGGTCAGGACGTTGAGACCCGGCCCGGGCTCGAGCGTGATGTCCTCGAGGATTGCGAGGTTCGTGATCCGGAGGAAGGAGAGCATCGGTGGTGTCGCCGTCAGCAAGGGGAGTGTGTCGCAGGACATCACTCCTCACCGCGGAGCGACGCGCGATGCTATCACCCGCTTTTCCGGAGTGTCAAGATAACGCCTGTATTGACAGCGCGATCCAGCGCTGCTACATTGCGCCGCAGCCTCGCGGGAACCGTGCAACTCGTTCAGACGGGAGGTTCCCCATTCGTCTCACGTCATCGGGCGGGCACGTCGCTCCCTGCCCCTCGCATACATCATGATGGCCCAAGGCTTCCAGGCAGATATCTTCTCTATCATCCTGAGCGCGGGGCCCGCGGCGCAGCTCGTCCTGCTCGTCCTCGGCTTTTTCTCGGTGATGTCGTGGGCCATCATGGTCGAGCGCTTCCGGGCCATGTCACGCGCCGAGAAGGAAGACGCGATCCTCGCCCAAAAGATGCGCTCCCAGTCGAGCCTTTCCGACCTGCGTGATGTCTGCGAGGGACTCCCTCGCAGCCCGATGGCGTACGTCTACCGGGCCGGCTTCCGGGAGATGGTGCGCATGCGGCCGGCCCAGGCCGACGCGGTCGGGGGCGGCGTCGCCGTGGCGGCCCGTCCCATCGCCGTCGAGACGACAGCGCGGGTCCTCGAGCGCGCCATGGCCTCCGCCTCGTCCGAAGCCCAGGCGCGGCTCGAAAGATTCCTCGGATTCCTCGCCTCCACGGCGTCGGCGACCCCCTTCATCGGGCTTTTCGGCACGGTCTGGGGGATCATGAACGCTTTCCGCTCCATCGGAGCCGTCGGAACGGCGAACCTCGCCACCGTCGCCCCCGGGATCGCGGAGGCCCTGATCGCCACGGCCGCCGGCCTCGCGGCCGCCATCCCGGCCGTGCTCGGCTACAACTATTTCAACAATCGGCTCCGCGGCATATCAAACCGGCTCGACAATTTCGTGGCAGAGGTCCTGAACCGTTTCGAGAGGGCCGCCTGACGATGGGCGCCCGGATCGAGGCGCGCGGCCGGCGGGGGCGCGATCGCGCCAACATGGCCGACATCAATGTCACCCCCTTCGTGGACGTGGTCCTCGTCCTGCTGATCATCTTCATGGTGACCGCCCCGCTGATGCAGCGCGGCGTGGACATCGACCTCCCACGCGCCGAGAGCGCCGCGGGCCAGGAGGAGCAGCGCATCATCGTGACCATCGATCGCACGGAGAGAGTCTTCCTGAACGAGACCTCGATGGGGCTCGCGGATCTCGAGAAACATCTTGCGACGGTCAAGGGGGGGATCGAGAACCCCTTCGTCTATTTGAGGGCCGACCAGACGGTCCCCTACGGGCGCGTGATGGAAGTCATGGACCGCATCAAGCTCTCCGGCATCTCGCGCGTTGGCCTCGTGACCGATCCGAACCCGAGCCGGAAGCAGCTCCGTCCCGCCCGATCCCCCGGCCGCCGGAATGGGTGACCCGCGTGAAGATCAGAGTCCGCGTCGCCGAGGGACAGGGGTCGGAGGGGGCCCTCATGAAGCTGGCCGGGTTCTCGGCTGTCGCCCATGTCGTAGGGCTGGTGGTGGTCTCCATCCTCCCGCGCCTGATGTCGAGCCCGCCGCCACGCGTGTCGATGGTCGCGGAGATCGTGCCCGCTTCGGCGCTTCTGCCGCCGGCCGGCGTGCCTTCGCCTCCCCGCCAGACCGGCCCCACACCATCGGAACGGGCCAACGAAGCGCGCAAGGCGCAGGAGAAGAAACCGCCCGTCGAGAAGCCGCCGGAGAAGGCGCCTCCGAAGCCTCCCAAGAAAGATCCCGCGGTTCCACCGCTGGAAACACCCAAGGCGCAAAAGAAGAAGGAGCCGGAGAAGAAGCAGCCCGCCGCGGAAGACAGCCGGACGCGGGAGGAGAAGATCCCCGAAGTGCAGAATGGAGAGGACCCGGACGCCAAGGACGAACCGAGCGGGCCCCCGCCCGGTGCGGGGATTTCTTTCGGATCGACGGCGGGGTTCGACGCGTCGGGGGTCCCGACACTCGGCTCGTCCGCCTTCCCGTACGATTACTACCGCTCCAGCCTGATGACGCTGCTGCAGTCGAACTGGCGGCGCCCCGTCGTGACCGACACGATCGGCGAGCCGCTGCGCTGCGGGATCGGATTCACGATCCTGAAATCCGGCATCGTCAAGGATGCCCATGTCGCCGAGCCGAGCGGCAATCCGGGGCTGGATCGCTCCGCCCTGCGCGCCGTCATCGACAGCAATCCGCTGCCGCCGCTCCCCTTCCAGTATGGGCACGACGCCGTCAGCGCCGTGGTCTTTTTCAAGCTCACGGAGGAATGATGGCCGCGTCGCGGAAGCCCACCAGATCCCGCCTGTCCCGGTTCACGGTCGTGCTCCTGTGCGCCCTCGCTTCCTTCGTCCGGACCGGTGGGGATCCGGCCGCCGCGCCCCAGGACCCCAACGCCGGGATCGTCCTGGAGGTGCAGGGACAGAAGCGCCGCCAGATTCCCCTCGTGGTGCCGCCCCTCCAGGTCAAGAGCGACGGCCGCGCCGAAACAGTGCGCGCCGCGGAGCTCATACGCTCCGTCGTGACCGACGACCTCAATTTCTCCGGCTCCTTCAACGTCCTGAACCCCGATCTCTATGCGGCCGTCTCCGCGACCTCCGGGAGGCTCCCGCTGCGGCAATTCGCGGCGATCGGGGCCGAAGGGGTCGTCGCCGGGACCGTCAGCCCGGAAGGAAGCTCGTTCGTCATCGAAGGGCTCCTTTTCGACAGCCGGAGCGAGGCGCTCATCGTGGGGAAACGCTACCGCGGCGAGGTCGCGCTTTCCCGGGACATCGCCCACAGGATCGCCGATGCGATCACCATCGCCTACACGGGACGTTCCGGCGTCTTCCTGTCGCGTATCGTCTACGTGGCCCGTGTCGGAGAGGCGAAGGAAATCTTCGTCATGGACTACGACGGCGCCGACCTCAAGCAGATCACCAAGAACGGAACCCTGAACATCTCCCCCGCCTGGTCCCCGGATGGACGCCGTCTCGCTTTCGTCTCGTACCGGCAGGGGTCCCCGAAGCTCTATATCTATGACGGACAGGACGGAAGCCTCTCCGACGCGTCCCCCACCGGCAGCGAGTTGTGCGTCGCGCCCGCCTGGTCCCCCGACGGACGCTCGGTCGCGTTCTCCAGCTCGAAGGAGGGGAACGCGGAGATCTACATCCTCGATCTGGCGAGCCGCCGATCGCGCCAGATCACCTTCAACCGCAGCTCGGAGTCGGCACCCGACTGGTCCCCTTCAGGCAGGGAGGTCGCCTTCACGTCCGATCGGACAGGCAAGCCGCAGATCTATCTGATGGATGCCGAAGGGGCGAACGTCCGCAAGCTCACGGACACCGGAGACTACAGCGACTCCGCCGCGTGGTCCCCGACCGGCGACCGGCTGCTGTACACCAGCCGCATCGACGGCCGCTTCGAGATCCTCACCGTGGACGCCGCCACCGGCCGCACATGGCAGTTGACGCGCAACACCAGGAACAACGAGAACCCCCGATGGTCCCCCGACGGACGCCACATCGTCTTTTCGTCGAACCGCTCGGGGAGCTATCAGCTTTTCACGATGGATGCAGACGGAAACAGGCAGAAGGCCATTCCGCTGAAGAGTGAGGCCAGCATGCCGGACTGGTCCCGCTAGGCGGCTTCCCACGTCGACGCGGGGAAGCCAAAGAGGCAGATGAATTTGTCTGAACAGTCGTTCACCATCCGACCTTCCCAGGAGGTGCCGATGTCACCCATGTTCGAACGCAGCCGGGCAACAAACCACAGCCGAACTCTCTGGACTCTCGCACTCATCGCCGCGCTCGCCGTGTCGATCGGATGCAAGAAGAACCCGCCTGAAGCCAGCGCGGAACCCATGACGCCGACCGTGTCGAACACCGGAGCCGAAACGGTGGACACGATGCCGATGCGCCCCGTCACCACCGAGGATACGAGACCCGCAACCACGATGGCCGCAGATGACGTGAACCGGAGCGGGGTCCTGAAGTCCATCTACTTCGACTTCGACCGCTACGAGATCCGCCCCGACCAGCAGCAGACTCTCCAGGACAACGCGAGACATCTCACCGGCGATCTTTCGAGGTGGCGCGTGGTCGTGGAAGGCCACTGCGACGAGCGTGGCACCAACGAATACAACATGACCCTGGGCGACAAGCGCGCCAACGCCGCGCGTCAGTATCTGATCCAGCTGGGCGTCCCGGCGGCCAGGATCCGCACGCTATCCTACGGCGAGGAGCGTCCATCGGACATGGGTCACAACGAGACCGGCTGGGCGAAGAACCGCCGCGCGGCATTCCTCGTCGAGGAGGGGTAACCGCGATGTTCGCCCGCACAACGCTCCGTGCCGCTGGGGGGCTTCTCGCCATCCTGCTGACCAGCGCCTGCCTCACCTCGACCCAGGCAACACGCGTGCAGACCGACCTGGACGAGGTCCGCAGGCAGCTCTTCCAGGTCCAGCAGGAGACGACGGG
>Ga0137433_1000614_pt1 | contig 18344 bp, 15 predicted proteins | sample EasRivERMZT840_2_FD_102335 | JGI IMG/M metagenome (GOLD analysis project Ga0137433, IMG submission 102335) | Soil microbial communities from meander-bound floodplain in the East River, Colorado, USA - East River MetaG ERMZT840_2 | ecosystem: Environmental > Terrestrial > Soil > Floodplain ...
AAAGCCTTCGTGACTAGTTTTTCGATGGCGCTGGCGGAAGAAGTCCGTGGTCATGGCATCACGGTGGTGACCTTGTGTCCCGGCCCGACCCAGACCGCGCCGTCGACCGCCAAATCCGCCGGTTCGAGGTTTCCCGGCGGGTTCCAGCCGGCGGAAGAACTTGTCGAACAAACGTTGCGGTGTCTCGACAGGGGCGGCGGTCTCGTGGTACCCAGATTCATCAATAAGATGATGGCATTTACAAATCGATTGATGCCGCTGCATCTCGCGGCAAAAATCGTAAAGCGGGTCATGCGCCCGCCAGACAAATAGACGGAGGTGTGATGCGAGTACTTCGGCTGTTGACCTCGACGATCTTCGGACTTCTGTTCACGTGCGCCCCGGCTCTTGCCGCGACAATCCTGCATTGCGGCAAGCTGGTAGACGTTTCGGCGCAGCGCGTCTTAACGCAGATGTCGATCGTCGTTGACGGGCAGACCATACGACGAGTCGAGACAGGCTTCATAAACGGTGCACCCGGTGACCGCGTCGTCGAATTAAGAACGCACACCTGCATGCCCGGACTGATCGACTCGCACGTTCATCTGACGGAGGAGTATTCGGCGAACTCGGATATCGACAGGTTCCGGCTCAATCCCGCGGACCTTGCGTTTCGCAGTACTGTCTTCGCCGAACGGACGCTGATGGCCGGCTTCACAACCGTCCGTGATGTCGGCGGCGCCGGGAACGTCAATCTCGCGCTGCGCAACGCCATCAATCAGGGACTGGTGAAGGGGCCTCGTGTTTATACCGCGGGTCGCAGCATCGCGACGACCGGTGGCCACGCCGATCCGACCAACGGCATGCGCGCCGACCTCGTCCGGCAGCCGTCGCCTGAGGAAGGCGTCGTGGATGGCGTCGACGACGCGCGACGAGCCGTCCGGCAGCGATACAAGGACGGCGCCGACCTCATCAAGATCACGGCCACCGGCGGCGTTTTGAGTGTTGCCTCGAGCGGCCAGAATCCTCAGTTCACGGAAGAAGAAATCCGGGCTATCGTCGAGACGGGCAAGGACTACGGCTTTCGCGTCGCTGCTCACGCGCACGGAGCTGAGGGCATGAAGCGCGCTGTGCGCGCCGGTGTCGCATCGATCGAGCACGGGACGTACATGGACGACGAAGCCATGACGCTCATGAAAAAATATGGCACCTACTATGTGCCGACGATCGTCGCGGGGAAATGGGTGGCAGAGAAGTCAAGGATCGAGGGCTTCTTTCCGGAGATCGTTCGTCCGAAAGCTGCCGAAATCGGACCGCTCATTCAGGGAACCTTTGCGCGGGCATACAAGGCAGGCGTGAAGATCGCCTTCGGTACCGATACTGGTGTTTCCGGTCACGGCGAGAATGCGCGCGAATTCAGTTATATGGTTGAAGCCGGAATGCCCGCGCTCGAGGCGGTCCGCGCCGCGACGCTCAATGCCGCCACATTGCTGGGCATCGAAAAACAGGCGGGAACCGTCGAAACAGGGAAGTGGGCGGATATCATCGCGACTCCACAGGACCCGGCCCAGGATATTCGAGCCATGGAACGCGTCAGTTTTGTGATGAAGAACGGCGTCATCTACAAGCAGCCGTTGTGATCTCCAATTTGGGCGTTATACTCGTAAGTGATGAATAAGAATCCATCAAGCCGCAAACGAGCTCGGGAAAAGGCGCAAGCCGAAAGAAATCAGGAAAAACAGAAGCAACGCCTGGAAAAGCGCGAAAAGAAAGCCAATTCGCCTTCGCGTGGGCCCGGTGAAGATCCTGATCTGGCCGGAATCGTACCGGGCCCCCAGCCGCGTCCCGAATGGTTCGACGGTGCCGAAGCCTCTGACGAGTCCGAAGAGAACAACGACGACAACCCGCCCGATTCAAAAACGTAAACACGCCGACTGCTGTCACGCCATTGATCGTTTTCCGTCAGTCCTGGCGTTGATATTCAGATTATCTCTATATAGACTGCCGTGGCATGGAACCTCTTCATGGTCTGCTCGACATGCTCGTCCTGAAAACCCTGGTTTTGGAGCCGCTGCACGGCTACGGGATCGCTAAGGTGATTCGAAGTAATTCAAACGAAACGCTCGATATCGAGTTTGGGTCCTTATATCCCTCTTTGAAGCGACTTGAGCTGAAGGGATGGATCGCTTCCAAGTGGGAAACGTCCGAGTTTAACCGTCGCGCGAAGTACTACCGGCTCACGGCGGCCGGAAGAAAGCAGCTGCACCGCGAGCACTCTCAGTGGACCGAGTTTGCGTCCGGCATTGCCCGGATCATGGGCCCTTTGCCCGAGAAGGACTGACGCCCGCCGTTACGTGATACGCTTAGCTCCTCGATTCAAAGGACCGGGGGGACCGATGTCTGCAAAGCCGACTCAATTCAATCAGGCAAAGCTGGAAGCTTTCCTTGGCAAAGTGGTAGGAGACCTTGGCGCAGCCATGGCGATCAGCCTCGCTGCGATTGGCGACAAACTCGGCCTGTATAAGGCGATGGCCGAAATGGGATCCGTTACCTCAGAAACACTGGCTCAAAGAACCAGTCTCTCGGAACGATATCTCCGTGAATGGCTGATCAATCAGGCCGCCGGCGGATACATCGAATATGACTCCGTCACTGCCAGATATAGCCTTCCGGTCGAACATGCCGTCGCGCTAACCAAAGAAGACAGCCCGTTCTTCGTCGCCGGTGGCTTTCAGCTTGCGAATGCCGTCATCAAAGCTCAACCGCGTATCGAGAAAAACTTCAAGTCGGGCGCCGGAATGCTGTGGGGCGACCATGACCCGGAGTTGTTTCCCGGCACTGAACGTTTTTTCCGAGCTTCGTATCTGGGCTATCTCGTTCAGAAGTGGCTGCCTGCTCTGGACGGGGTGGTTTTGAGGCTGGAAGGAGGCGCGACCGTCGCCGACATCGGATGCGGGCATGGGGCCTCCACCATGATCATGTCGAAGGCATTCCCCCGAACGACGTTCTATGGCTTCGACAATCACAACCCGTCGATTCAACGCGCGCGCCAGTCCGCGATTGCAGGCCGCATGGGCGACACGTTGAAGTTCGAGGACGCCGATGCGAAGACCTTCCCAAACCTGCGTTACGATCTCATCACTTTTTTCGACTGCCTGCATGACATGGGCGATCCGCTCGCCGCGCTGAAACGAGCGCGGGCGACGATTCGCGAGGATGGAACGGTAATGGTTGTTGAACCGATGGCAGGCGCAAAGGTCGAGGATAATTTCAATCCGGTTGGGCGTGTCTTCTCGGGAGCATCCGTTCTGTGCTGCACGCCGAACGCGCTTGCTTCCGGCTCGACCGCTCTTGGGACTATTCCCACGGATGAGCAGTTCAGGAAGATTGCTGCGGACGCCGGCTTCACGAGATTCCGGCGCGCGACGGAAACGCCCTTTAATCGTGTTTTCGAAATCCGGCCGTAGCTTTCAGGTGCGGACAATCTGGACCGGCACCCCTTCGGGATCCCTTACATAAAAACCGTAGTCCAGATTTTCCTCCGCCGTTAGTCCTTGTTGCTTGAGAGCGCGCGTTACGGCGTCGCGATCGAAACCGTCGATGGCGATTGCGAAGTGATCGACGATGCCGGTCGGCGGTTTGTGATGCAGCGAGACGATGGTCCTCGTTGTTCCCATGCGGACGATCTCGTTAGCCTTGTCTTCATTAAGGACATTCAGTCCGAAGATCTTCTGATAAAACGCGATCGAACGAGGCAGATCCGTGACCTGAACACTGATGTGATCGATGCGCGTGGACTTGAACGGCGTTTCCTGAAACGCCGCCGCCGTGCTCGCGCCGGCGGTGAGAGCGACGAGCGTCTGAACGAGTTCCCGGCGCGACACCGCGCCCTTTTCGAACTGCTTCACGAGATTCGAAATAACAGCTTCCATAGGGCTCCTCATGTAATGGGAATTGCGCGAGATTATATTCCAGCTTCGAGATATAGTGCGGGGCATCGAATAGACCAACGATTGGCCCGTCAGGAGGTTTCAATGAGTCGGATCATCAAGCAATCCGTTCTTGTTCTGATCGCTCTGTCGTTTTCCGTGCTCGCTTTACAGCAGCGGCCGACAGTTACCGTATTCGAGGGCGCCAGGCTCATCATTGGCGACGGGCGCGCGCCGATCGAGAACTCCGCATTTGTCGTCGACGGTGGACGTTTTACTCAGGTCGGCCGGAGCGGTGATGTAAAGGTTCCCGCTGGAGCGGCGCGAGTCAGCCTGGCGGGCAAGACCGTGATGCCGACGATTATCGACACGCACACACATCTCAGTACGACACGCGAAGCGCTCATCAACGACCTCAAACGGCGCGTCTATTACGGCGTGTCGGCTGCAATGAGTCTTGGTAGCGATCCCGGCGATCTCGCATTCCAGGTTCGCGCCGAAACGATCCCGGATGCCGCGCGCTTCCGCACGGCCGGCCGCGGCATCACAGCGCCGGAACCGGGGCGCACCGAGGTGCCCTACTGGATAACGACGCCGGCAGAGGCCAGGAAAGCGGTGGAAGAGCTCGGGACGCGCAAGGTGGACATCGTCAAGATCTGGGTGGATGACCGGGACGGAAAATATAAGAAGCTCACTCCCGAACTCTATGGAGCGGTCATCGATGAGGCGCACCGGCGCGGTTTGCGCGTGACGGCTCACATCTTCACAGGCGAGGATGCGAAAGGCCTGCTGAAAGCCGGACTCGATGCATTCGCTCACGGCGTTCGGGACAAGGATATGGACGACGAGACCCTGGCGTTATTCAAACAACGTTCCAACGTGATCGTCGTTCCGAACCTGCCGGATCGCGGTGTCGCGACAGACATGAGCTGGCTGCGCGACAGCATTCCCGCTCCGGAATTGCAGAAGCTGCAGGCCGGCGCGACGGATCGGCCTCCGGTCCAGGCGACATTCGGAATTCAAGCTCGCAACCTCGCAAAGTTGAATGCCGCCGGCGTGAAGATCGCGCTCGGCACGGACGGCAACACGCCGTACGCCGCACACGTGGAAATGGCGGACATGGTCGCGTCAGGTATGACTCCGGCGCAGGTGATCGTCGCGGCAACACGGAATTCCGCGGAACTCATGAAACTGACCGATGCCGGAATCATTGAATCGGGCAAACGCGCGGACTTCATCGTCCTGGATGCGAATCCGCTGGAGGACATTACCAATACACGACGCATTTCCGCGGTGTATTTAACGGGAGCGTCAGTGGATCGTTCGCCGTTCCGCGTAAAGTAGGCTGTCTTCCACTTGAAAGTTTATAGCTGACTGTTGTCCGTTGATTGTTGGACTTGTTACGTTGTCCCGATAGTCCGATCGGATCAATGCCAGTATCGCAACAAGTGAAACAGTCAACGGACAACAGTCAGCTATAAACTTTCAAGTGGGGGGACAGATTACCGCGATGGAACCGTCACCCTTGACCAATCCCATCCGTGCATTCCGCGCGTGTTGGTGGCTCGAACCATCACCACATCACCCGGCTTCAAGCCGGTGAGGTTTATTCGCGGCTGCGTCACTCGTTCTTCACGGCGGCCGTAGGACACCGTATATGACCGGATGTTTTTCTCCGGTGACGGGCTCCAGCTTATTTCCGTGCCTTTGACAGCAAGATCCTTCACCGGCGACGGAGTCGATGCCAGATACATCAACGACGCGACCGTCGTTTTTGCCGTCTCCGCGATTTGCGCGAAGTTCAGCGTCTCGATGACGTCATTGGCCTGGTGATAGTGAGGGCTGATCAGAATCGGATACCCGCCGATTCCTCCGAAGAACTCGCCGAATGCTTCGTTCAGTGGTAACGCATCGGTTCCTCTGTAGTACCGGGCGTCATATGTGATTAGCCTGCTGAAACCCATTGCCGCAGAATGCTGGATGTCGCGAATGCCGACATTGGAATAGCGAATCGTGTTGTCGAGTCGGTAGTCATTGGCATAGCCGATCATGTCGTTGTTAAGACCGCCGGCGATTTTCCACTTTTTCTCTTTTGCGACTCGCGCAAATTCGCGGCTGCCAAGCGTTCCGGACTCTTCCCCAGTGAATGCGGCGAACAGAATCGTTGCCGGCATGGGATTGTTCTTCAGGACGCGCGCGGCCTCCAGCAGTGCGGCGATTCCGGACGCATCGTCATCGGCTCCAGGTCCTGCGGCGACAGAGTCGAGGTGAGCGCTCAGAATGTACAGGACCTCCGGACTCTCGGTCCCGGGAAGACGGGCCAGCACATTCGCGGTCTTTCCGCCCAACGCCGCTCGGAGTTCGAACCACTGCTGTTCGGGTTCGTAACCGAACGACTTCAACGTTTCGCTGATGTATTCGATCGCCTTCGCATTGCCGGGCTGAGAAACGGCTCTGGAATCGAAAGAGGTCAGCATCTTTTCGTACTCGTACAAACGTGACTCTGAGATGCCGGCAACGACCCTGCGAACATGATCTTCGATTGGCTCGAAGATGCGCTGGCCGAACTCCTTCAACAGCGATTCCGACGTCAGGTTCTTCTGAAGCCTCTCGTTCAGCTTCGCCTTGTCGATCTTCCGCTTGAGATCGACGAGATAAAGGCCTCGATCGACGGAAATCGTGTCGCCGTCTCGATCAGCGGAGACGAAGATCTTCGAGCCATCGGGCGCCGGCATCCACAAATATTCGGGAGCGATGGTGCGGACACTGGTGTTCGCGAACAGCCGGGTCTGCTGCATCGAAGGCAGGTCATAAACGAATGAGCGGCGGTGACGCGGTTCGCCACTGGCCGCGAGAATACGATTCTCGGAAATGAATCGGGGGAGCACGTCGTGGCCGATGTCGCGCGTGACGCGAACATCGTTTTTGCCGTCCGCATCGATGACGAATACTTCCCAGTCTTCGCGGTTCATGCGTTGATACGCGATCTTTTTGCCGTCGAGGGAGAAAGTTGGGGCCGCGAGCCGGCTTGTTGTTTTCAGAACTGTCGTTGCCGTGCCGCCGGCGGGCAAGGTCAGCAGAAAATTGTCGGCGCCGGATGAATTGAGATAGACGATGGTGCCGCCGTCTTTCGAAAAGGCAGGCGCGGAGCCGGTGACCGTCGTGATTTTACCTGTCGCGAGGTCGACCACTCCAAACCGCGCAGGTGGAGGTTGTGGCGGTTGGGCTGGTTGTGCCGGCGGTGTTGCAGCATTACCTTCTCCCCGCTGTTGTCCCCGCTGGCCCCGACCCTGAGGAGCGTTCGCCGGAGGCGGCGGTTGCGGAACCGGGAATGGCGTCTGGTTAGGCAGGTTCACAATGAGCGTTTTGCCGGAGGGTGAAACGATGGGCGCGGTCTTGAAGCCCTCGGCATCCGTTACGACGACAGGGGCCGTCGCCGCGGTTGGCGCGGTTGCCGCAGTTGCGGCATAGACATCGTTGCGGCGCCTTTCGTTCTCCGATGCGCCGACAAAGTAAACGGTCTCGTTGTCGGCGCCGAAAACGATGCCGGACTGCTTCAGCAGGTCTCCTGTGTTGAGTTCCGTCTCCGCCTGACTATCGAGGTTCCGCACAACGATCCGCGATGACCTGGACTGGAGCCGCGCGAGAACCTGCTGCGCATAAGTCCGTTCCGGGCTCTGCTCGCCAAGCTTCTCGACTGTCTTCTGGGCCTCCGTCAGCTCATCGGTCACCGGAATCCTGATGTAAGCCACCTTCGAACCGTCCGGGGAGAAGGCGGCATTCGTTCCCGCGAATTCCGCCACACGTGGACGGTTCCCATCGGTTTGCTGGATGCGGGTCACGAGGGCGTTCGCCGGTCCCGTTTCGTAGGAGACGTAGCGGCCGTCGGGACTCAGCCGTGGATTACGTCCGTCCGCAGTGACTTCCTCAGTCACGAACAATTCACCGGTCTGGAGCGCAATCCGCTCGACATACCGGTCGCCCGCAGGCGAATTCAGCAGACGGATATAAGCCGTTATCGCGGCGATGTAGTTACCGTCGTTCCAGAGATCGTCTGCTGTGCGGAGTTCGTTCTGTTGCGCGTCCTGAGCGAGAGTCACAGCAGCTGCAATAGACATGATCAGTACGAGGGTCAGTGGTAGCGTTCTTCGCATCGGTGGTCGTCCCTTTCACGAACGATATGCCTGTCGTCCGGTGCCCTGGATCGGAATGTCCTGTGCGGCGAGCACTTCGTGCTGGAGCGCGTACATGCTCGCAGCGGCCTCGTCGATCCGGCGCGTGAATGCGATGGATCCCTGGAGAATCGGCTTCAGGCGTTCCCGATCCTGGATACGCGCGCGCGGATATTCATGTTCGACGATCAGGTACGTGTTTGCAGGATCCAGGGGCAGAAGTTCGCGGGCGGCCAGCTGGTGATCGAGCCAGTCGACCGTCCGGTTCTGCAGGTAGGCAAGCGGATCGTGCCGCGCGGTGCCGGGCAGCTCGTGTTCGCATAACACGACCTGTTTCTTCCAGGCGTTGAGCTGATCCGCTGGATTCTCGGACGGCCTGCCGCCGCGCCAGTCGCCGCGTTCCAATGTCTGGCCGCCGTAGCCCCATGCCGCGACGCCTTTGGCATCGATGACCTGGCCCTTCACATGGAAGCCGCCGATCAGGAATCCATAACCTTCGTCCTTCAGGTATTGAAAAAGCGATCGCGTGTCCTGGCCCATCAGGATGGCGTGGGAAGGATCGTAATGAATCCGGAACTGATCTCCGACGCCATGCTTCTCGCAAATTCGATGCAGCGCGATCCAGGCTCCGGGCGTGTAGCCGATGTTGTTGTGGTAGTTGTCGCCGGTCGTCCAGCCCGGCATCGGACACTGCTCGACGCGGAACGTGAGGCCACGCTCTTTGGCGGCCTTCAGCACTGGAATGAACTGCTGTTCGAAGTCGATCAGGTTCTGATCCATGCTGTGTTCCTGATTCCGGCCGACAAAACCGCAAACGGCATTTGCCCCCAGCAGGGAAGCGGCGTCAAAGACACGCATCATGAAGTCATGCTTCTTCTTTCGAATCGTGGGATCGTGATGAAGCATGTTGTCGAAATAGGCGAGATCCGACAGGCCGATGCCGGTCGATTTCATCGCAGCCTGGACACGACGAGCGCGATCCTTGTCGAATGGTTTGCGAAGGTCGAGTGTATTCGCGACGGGATCGAGCATGGCCTCGGGCGGAACGTCGGCTTCGGATGGGTGAAGGGCTGCTGAAAGCTGGATGCAGTCCACGCCGAGCTCTTTCGCAAACTCGAGCCACTCTTCGACGGCGCGGTCCGGATCCTTGTCGCGGACCTCTCTGGGCGTCAGCTCTTGAAGAGCCGCAGTCAGCACTCCAATCTTCATGAAGCGTGGTTCAAATTTGTGAATAGGCATGCGCAGTAAAATATCACCACCGGGGTGTGCTGGTTTAGTATTGCTGTCGCATGAAACTCATTTTCATCTATCTCATCATCGCGGCCCTGCAGCAGCAGAGTCCGGCTTCACGGAAGCCGCCCCAGACGGTTACGCCGCAGACTTATGGGCCGGAATTGATCCGCGCCGGAGAGGCGCGATTCGGCGCGGAATGCGGCTTCTGTCACGGAAGGGATACGGCGGGCGGTGAGACCGGACCCGACCTGACGCGTTCCACCTTCGTTGCCGAGGACGCGCGAGGCGACAAGATTATTCCGCTGCTGCGGACCGGACGCATCGAGAGAGGCATGCCGGCGTTTGATTTGAACGCTGCCGATCTGGAAGCGATCGTCGCTTTCATCCACGATCAGAAAACCAAAGGCGAACTCGTTGCAGGCGGTCGCGGTACGGTGGATGCGTCCGATCTCGACACCGGCGATGCGGAGGCCGGGAAACGCTACTTCAATGGTGCCGGAACGTGTTCCAGCTGCCATTCGCCGACAGGCGACCTTGCGGGGCTTGCAACCCGCTTTCGCGGACTGCCGCTGCTTCAGCGCTTTCTTTCGCCGACAACGACCCGCCCTTCGCCCGCTCCGGCAAAGGTCACCGTGACGACTTCCACCGGAGAGGTCACTGCCGGTTCGCTGGCGTCGCGCGACGAGTTCAGGATTTCACTGCGGGATGCATCCGGCGCGACGCGCACATGGCTCACGAAAGAAGTGAAGATCGCGATCGACGATCCGGTGAGCGTGCACTTTGAACTGCTCGGCAAGTACACCGATTCGGACATGCACAACGTTTATGCGTACTTGAAGACATTGCTGTAATGGTGGAGGATTTCTCCCTCTCCCTCCGGGAGAGGGATGTCGCGCGTAGCGCGACAGGGCGAGGGAAGGCACGCGACCAACTGGTCGTTGGACCAGCCCTCACCCTGGCGCTTCGCGCCGTCCCTCTCCCGGAGGGAGAGGGTGGAGGGGCTCTGATGCGTTTATCAATCGGAATGGGGCTATTACTTTTAATCTCCGCCATCGCCCTCGCTCAGGGCGTTGATCCAGCGATGTTGCTGAAACCTCCCTCCGACACCTGGCCTACGTACCACGGTGATTACTCGGGTCAGCGGCACAGCAAATTGACGCAGATCACGCCGGATAACGTGAGCCGACTATCACAGATCTGGAGGTGGCAGGCAGGCGCGCCTCAGCAGATCAAAGCGTCGCCCATTCTGGTCAACGGCGTGATCTACATAACGACGCCGGATAACCTGTGGGCGCTCGAGGCGCGTACCGGACGCGAACGCTGGCACTACGTTGCCCCGAAGAACGATGCCTTCCACATTGGTCATCGCGGCGTCGCGGTGTACAAGGACACTGTTTACCTGACAACGCCCGACGCGCACCTGATCGCGCTCAACGCCAAAGACGGAACCGTGAAGTGGAACGTCGAGATTGCGGATTCCAACAAGGGCTTCTGGTCCACGAATGCGCCGCTGATCGTAGGCAATCACGTGATGGTCGGCGTCTCCGGCGACTTCGACAATGTGCCGGGGCAGTTGAAATCCGTCGATGCAGATACCGGCAAGACGCAGTGGATCTTCTACAGCACCCCGCCGGCAGGGATGTCCGATCCGCCAAGCGGCGGCGCGACCGGCGGCCAGATGTGGATGACGGGAACGTACGATCCCGAACTGGATCTCGTATACGTCGGCACCGGAAATCCGACACCTGTCCTGAACGGTGAAGCGCGTCCGGGCGATAACCCGTGGACTTGTTCGATCGTGGCGATCAGGCCGGATACCGGAAAACTTGTCTGGGGATTCCAGGCGTCGCCGCACGATACCCATGACTGGGATGCTGCGGAAGTTCCGGTTCTGGTCGACGGCAACTTCAATGGCGTGCCACGGAAAATGCTCATGCAGGCGTCACGCAACGGATACTTTTTCGTTCTCGACCGCACGACCGGCAAGAACCTGCTCACGAGTCCTTTTGCAACAGTCAACTGGGCGAAGGAGATCGACAAGGACGGCCGGCCCATTCCCGATCCGAACAAAGAGCCGAAGCCCGACGGTGTGCTGGTCGCCCCGAACGAGGCCGGCGCGACGAATTACCGCTCGCCGAGTTTCGATCCGGCAACCGGGTCGCTCATCGTCAGCGCGCAGGACGGCTATGGGATTTATTTCTTCAAGAAGGAGCATGGAGCCTACGGCTGGGCCGGAGCCGATTACAACCTCACCGGCCGGGCGTTTCTTCGCGCGATCGATTATCAGACCGGAAAGATCCGGTGGAGTCATCCGCTCGGTGATGGCGCGGCGGCCGCGGGGGTTCTCACGACGGCTACCGGCCTGACGTTCACGGGTGATGTCCCGGGTAACGCAATGGCGCTTCGAACCACCGATGGCGCGACCTTGTGGCATGCGCAGGTTGGGCGAATGGGTAACCCGCCTGTCACCTATCAACTCGATGGCCGGCAGTTTGTTCTCCTCGGAGGCGGCAATTCACTGATCGCATTCGCGCTTCCGCAGTGAACGGAGAGATCTTATGAAACTCACGATAAAAGCGGCATTCATCGTTCTGGCCTGCGTCGCTCTCTATGGCCAGTCCGCAGCGCCTGTTCGCGTCATGATCCTCGATGGTGAGAGCGGCGGACCATATCACAAGTGGCAGCTCGTCACGCCCGTTCTGAAGAAGATGCTCGACGAAACCGGATTGTTTCAGGTGGACGTCGTCACGGCGCCACCGGCCGGAGGAGACTTCGCAGGCTTCAGGCCGGAATTCAACAAGTACCGGGTCGTCGTGTTCAACTACGATGCGCCGGATGACCGGTGGCCGGCCGAACTGAAAACGTCGTTCGAAAAATACATGCAGGCCGGCGGTGGCTTTGTGAGCGTGCACGCGGCGGACAATGCTTTCCCGGGATGGAGTGCCTTCAACGAAATGATCGGAGTCGGCGGCTGGCGCGATCGCAGGGAAGCGGCTGGACCGTTCTGGTATTTCAAGGACGGAAAGACGATTTCCGAAAACACACCCGGTCCTGCCGGCAGTCACGGTCGGCGCACGCCGTTTCAGGTTGTCGTTCGGCAGGATCATCCGATCACGAATGGTTTGCCGAAGATGTGGATGCATCAGGGAGACGAGTTGTATGCGCGCCTTCGGGGGCCCGGAAAAAACATGACCGTGCTCGCGACGGCTTTTTCCGATCCCGGCAACGCCGGTACCGGCCGCGATGAACCGATGTTGATGACGTTGAACTACGGCAAAGGCCGAGTCTTCCACACAACGCTCGGCCACGACATCAACGCGCTCGCTTCCGTCGGTTTCGTCGTGACATTCCAGCGAGGGACCGAATGGGCCGCCACAGGCGCTGTCACGCAAAAGGTGCCGCCGGATTTTCCTTCAGCCAATGTTGTGAGCTATCGAGCGGATCTCGCAGCGATGGATCCGGGTTATCGGAATGGCCTGAACCCACTTGATGCGGCCCCCCCTGCTCGGGGGCGCTAATCAGTATTCGACGTTCACCCACACGCCACCACGCTTCGCGCTCTCGAGGATCGTCTCGACGATGCGATTGCATCGGTAGCCGTCTTCGAACGTAGCAACGGTCGGCGGATACGGCGAGCCGCCCGCTTTCCCCGAGGCGATGTGCCCATAGACATCGCGCATGAGGTTCGAGAAAGCATCCGCCCAGGCTTCCTGGTGGCCGCCGGGGAGACGAGCGTAGCCGCGGACTTCGGGATCGATCAACGACGGATCCTTCTGAAGAATCTCATTGGCCTTCTCCCGCCGCCCGATCCACAACTCGTTCTGCTGTTCCTGTTGCCAGCGTATGGCCGCTTTCGATCCACAGACTTCGAGAACGAGATCGTTCTTGTGTCCCGCGCAGACTTGTCCGGCAGTGAACGATCCTTTCGCGCCGTTGTCGAAACGGACGAGGACGGACGCAAGATCTTCGACACGCACCTCGACTGTTTCCAGGTCTTCATCAGCGCCGCCGGTCTGGAACGCCTCGCGTGATCCGCGCGGACGCTTTCGTTTTGGAATGACGGTCGTGATATCGCCGAGGACGTGTGTGATGCGGAGACCGGTCATGTGTTGGGCCAGGTCGCACCAGTGCGAGCCGATGTCGCCGAGAGCCGAGGAGCCGCCGCCTTTCTCTGGATCGAGGCGCCACGAGTAATCCGTCTCGTGAAGAAGCCAGTCCTGAAGGTAATAGCCATGCAGGAATGTGGGCGTGCCGATGTCGCCTCGCGCGATCGCATGCCGCGCCTGCTGCACCAGCGGATTGCCACGGTAGTTGAACGTGACCGCCGCGACGACTTTTGCGCGGCGCGCCTGCTCGACGAGTTTTTTGGATTGGGCGGCAGTAGCGGCAAGCGGCTTGTCGGATACGACGTGTTTTCCTTTGGCAAGCGCCGCCGAGATCACGTCGTAGTGGAGATGGTTCGGTGTAGCGACGTGGACGACATGTACATCCGGGTCCTCGACCAGCGCCTGATAGTTGCCGTAACCCTTCCGCGCTCCAAGCTGCTCAGCTTTCCGTCGCCCTGACTCTTCATTGCTGCCCGCGACCGCCACGACATCCACGTAACCGAGCCGCCTAACAGCATCGATATGATGCGGCCCGACAAAGCCGGCACCGACAATTCCCATCCCGATCCGTTTCACGTGTCCTCCTTATATTCAGCAACCTCGCTTGATGAAGGGAGCCATCGAACCCAGGAAAGAGCCGCGGCCTCCGCGGCCGAATCGGATAAAGGTGCTTGCGATGCCGACAGGCAATGTCGAGAGATTGCCGCAATACGCGTTCCATGTACTTCGCGGTGAACTGATGTACTCCTCCACATTGGATACGTAGAACGCCGACACCTCTGCGTTGTGTTGCTTGAGGTATGCGCCAACGGCGCGAAGCGCCTTGGGACCGGCAAAATCCCCGACGACCGGAATGATGAGGTTCTTGCGATGCAGTTCCCGTACGAACTGGTAATTGTTGTCCGATACGAGGAAGTTGCGATTGCGGCCCTGCGAATCCGTGTAGCTCATCAGATGCCTGTAGGACGTACCGAAGGTCGTTAGCGAACCTTCAGGGCCGCCCTGGTAAAAGGCGGTGAGGACGTATTCGATAGCGCGATTGTCTTCGGGCGTCAGCGGGAATCTGTGAGTCTTCTGAAGATGGTCTTTGATGCTCTGCAGATTCTTCGAAAACAGCTGCGGATCCCGTCTGTCGAGGGCGGCAAAAATCCTCTCAACGGGGACCTGCACGTCCACATTCGCGATCAGCCTTCGCGCAAACAGCCGCGAGAGGAAATCCGCGCGCGTCGGCGATGTTTCAAACAGCGCTTTGTACATCAGCATTTCGAGCATGTTCTGGCGGCGAATGTCGACAATGAAGGCAATCTTTGGGCGTAAAGAAGAAATGTAGGTGAAATTCTGTTCAGGTCCGACGCCAAGGTAGACGCCGCCCGGCGCTACGGTCTTGAGGAGATTCGGCAGAATCTCCTGGAAAGTCACCTCGTTCGACATGAACATTTCGAAATCGAACGATCCGCCGCGCTCGGAAAAGTTCGTAATCATTCCCCAGAATTCTTTGTCGCTGATTGCGGCCGGAAGCGTGTCCGCCGCCTGGAAAGATGGAGCGAGAAAAATCGTCGCGACGAGCCCGATCGCAATTGAAACGAAATGTCTGCTCATGATCAGCGCGGGCGAGTGCCCTTGAACGTTGCGTAGACGGTTGCAATGTGCGCCTCCCGCGTCGTGTCCCACCGCTCAAAGCCTTTGTATGCGTCCAGCGTGAGTGTCTTCTGGATTTCTGCAAGACTTCGGCCGGCGCCGATACCTGACGCCACACCGCTGGAAATATCTTCCAGGTAGCGCAAAAGGTCCGCGGCGTCCTTCTTCGTCCCGGCAAGGGCATGACCGGTCAGCGCGTGGTCAAAATCGATGGCGTTGATCGTCCGCAGCGCGTCGATCCACGCGCCAACGGTTGGCGCGAGCCCGCCGGGTAACCGGCGCACCTGAAGAATGTCGGCGCTGAATACCGCGCGTTCGGCCGGGAAGTGGAGCACCGAGCTGTCGTCCGCGTGCGCGACTCCAAGGTAAGTCATTGTGACCGTCTTGGCTCCGAGCGTCACGGTGTGCCGGTCCGAGTAGGTGATCGTAGGCGCATAGACATCGCTGACGGATCCGCGCGCCAGCTCCGCGCCGGTAAGAACGCTGTTCCGGTTGTAATCGAACAGCGCGAACCGGTCCGCCATGTCACCCGTCGCTTCACTGCGTTCGAGAAGGCCGTTCTTGTTGGAGTCCATCTTCAACGCATCGGCCGTGAGTGGCGGATTGCCTGCGGGAGGTGCGAGCGCAACGAGCATGTTCCGATGTCCGACGAATTCGGCAGTGTCGGCGAAAACGACTCCGCCGGAAGCATGATCCCAATCGCGATGGGTATAGAGCACATACCGGACCGGCACCTTGAACCGGCCGGCAAACTCGGTCTTGAGCCAGCGTCCAAAGTCGCGGTTGATAGGGTCGCTCATGATGATGCCTTCCGGCGTCACCAGGAAGACCGTGTAGTGATTGTTGTTCTGAGCCCGGTAAAGCTGTCCGGTAACGTTCACTATGGCGCGCGTCGGCTGTTGCTGCTGAGCCGATGCGCCGGACATGAGGGCAGCGAATACAAAGAGAAAAAGAATCATGTGTCTCGTTACTCGCATGATGGAAGCCTCCACTAATTGCGGGGTTCGATTTTGAGGACCGCGCCGGCGGTCTCATCCGTCAGCAGGTAGATTAAGCCATCGTGGCCTACACGAACATCGCGGATTCGTGCCTGTTCGGTGTCGAAGTCTCAGGGACCGTCGCCAAGCACGTTGGCAGGCGCGGCCCCGCGACCCGCGCGTCCCTGTCCGCGGTCCTGTCCTCCGAACGTAAATACGCTGAGAACGAGAAATGCTGTTAACGCCAGTGCGGATGAGGCAATGGCCCGGCTCATATTATTGCTGGGGCGGAGCGGACCCACCGAGGAACAACCGTTTCCCGTCGGAGGCATAAATCAAATCGACGCCGCACGCTTTGTTCGATCCATCTTTCGCCTGAAAGGCTTCGACGATGATTTCGGTTCCGATAGGCAGCGACTGTTGTGTATAGCCCAGGCGGATGAGCGCATTCGGGCTGCCGCCTTCGATCGCCCAGGTCGTGACTTTGCCGTCCTTGTCCTTGACGTCGATATGGAACCACGAGTGAGGATTGATCAACTCGACCTTCTTCACGGTGCCGCGCAACTTCAGCGGTTTGGTGTTGTCGAATTCAGCGGCAAAGGCATGATGCGCCCAGAGCGGCGCCGAAGAGCTGAATAGCAGAGCGGCAGCGACCATCAGTAAAAACGTCTTTCGCATGGAACTTCTCCTACTTCTGTGTCGCGGCTTCTGCCGCTTTTTTCTCTGCCGCGCGAGCGCCACTCAGGATGTTGTACATGCCGTTATTTCCTTCATGACATGCGTACTCGAACATCGGCCCTTCCGACTTTGCCCACGGAACCTGAACGGTCCATGGTTTTGTCCAGACGGGATCATCGATTGTGAATTCATAGAGCAGCGTTTTTTCGTCGAGTCTGCGGAACCGTTCGGTCAGCTTCATTTTGTCGCTGCCGACGCGCTGGAACGGATTCCTGCCGTTGAACTGGTTGGTCTCGACAACGAGCGTGTCGCCTTCCCATCGGCCCTGCGAATCGCCGGCCCACAGCCGGATGTTCTCCGGCAGTTTTCCGCGCGGTTTGAGAGGCACCAGGCGCGCATCTTGCATCATCTCCGGCATGATCATCACGTAGTCTTCGCCCTGAACGATTTGAAGATTGCTGTTGTAACCGGGAGACATCAGCGGTGGTCCCTGAGCAGTCCAGATGATGCAGCGTTCGGTCAGCGGCCGGTTTTCCGCGCTGTCAAAGTTGGTTCTCGGCATTGCGGCCAGTTCCGCCTGCCGCTTCTCACCGACTTGCGACAACGCAGGAATGCGGCCTTCGGGCCCGATGATAAGCGACGTGCGGTTGTTGACCGCGGTTGTACGAAGGTTCAGGCCGAATTGAGCCAGATCGTAATGAGGGTCGACTTCCCCTGTAGCACGCTGGCCGCCTCGTCCCCCGCGTCCGCCACCCGGAGCGGCCGCGCCGCGCTGCGGAGCGCCCGCCGGCGCAGGGCAGGTCCTGACGTTGTTCTTGATTTCCTCTTCGGTCCAGAATTCCTTGGTTCCGCAATTGACCGGTCTTTCGAGCGGCGTGGTCGTCGAGGACGACCAGAATCCCTGGATGTCGGGTTGGCCGTCGGGCAGTTTCTTCGTCCAGCCTTGTTTAGATTGAGCGGATGCGGCAGCAGAAACCAGTAAAACGACCGCGATCAAGCCGGCCAGTGATACGCGATATCGATTAGTCATAAGTTTCCTTCGTTATTTCGTGCCTTGTTGCTTGCGCAGATGCCCGTAAATTAACTCTTCCGTATATTCGATGCACTTAAATTCAAGAACTCGCGCGTCCTTTTCGACACGGCGATAGAGAGGCATGCTGATCTTCCACGGGCGGGCGTAGACTTCGGGATCTTCGATCGTTGCTTCGTAATTTAAAGTGTCGGCGCTTCGTGCCGTGATCCGCTCGACCACCTTCAAAGCCGTGCTGTGGTAATTGCCTGCTCGGTCGAACCAAGTCTGATCGTTGAATCCGGTCGTCTCGATGACAAGCGTCTCGCCTTCCCATCGTCCGTTCGACCAGCCCATCCAGCTTTCCGCCGGCGCCGGCTTGTGATTGTTCATGTTCACAGTGCGCAGAGCATTCGCGAACTGAAACACGATCATGATGTGATCGGTGCTTTGGAGGATCTGGAAAGGATAGGGAGCGTACATTGATCGGGGCACACCGAGGCGATAACACTTCGCTTCCGGGTCGCCTTTGCCTCGATTGACAGAGTTCTCCTTCTTTTTCGCCAGGGCTTCCGGCTTGTAAGGAAGCGTGCCGCCTTCGACGATACCCAAACCCGGCGGAA
>Ga0137433_1000615_pt1 | contig 18316 bp, 19 predicted proteins | sample EasRivERMZT840_2_FD_102335 | JGI IMG/M metagenome (GOLD analysis project Ga0137433, IMG submission 102335) | Soil microbial communities from meander-bound floodplain in the East River, Colorado, USA - East River MetaG ERMZT840_2 | ecosystem: Environmental > Terrestrial > Soil > Floodplain ...
GAGCGCCCGGCCTGCCGCTCCACGACGTAGCTCACCACGGCGTTGAGATCCATGTCCTCGCCGTCGAGCTGGCGCAGCCGCGGCGCCATCCGCGTCGGCTTCTGCGCCTGGATCGCCTTCTTCAGGCGCTTGAGCGCAACCGAGTACTGGTTCATCAGGCGGTTGGTCTCGGTGATGTTCGATTCCGCGAGCTTGCGTTCCTGGACCCAGCTCCAGTTGCGCTTGTAGCGCGCCTCGCGGTAGTCCCACTCGGGGTAGGCGATGCCCTTGTCGGAGGAACCCGCGTCCCGCCGCTGCTCTTCCGAGCGGCCCGAGGCGCGCGTAGAGGCGCCGCTGGAGTCGCCGAAGCCCGCGATCTCCTGGCGCTTGCCGCCGTCGCGCTCGTCGCCGCTCTCCGCGTTCTGCGGCGTCTCGTTCTGCTCCTCGCCACCGTCCTGCGGGCGCTTCTCGCCCTCGGCGCCGGAGCGGGTCTGCTGCCGCTGCTGATCCTCGTCCTGCTGCGGGTGCGCGAGGCGGGTCGTGTTGGGGCCACGCCCGGGGAGGTAGGCCGCATGGAACGCCTCGAGATCCGAGACCGGCGGCAGGCCGTCCGAAGAATAGATCGCGGTGGCGATACGCCAGGCGTCCGCCACGGTGGCAGCGGGCCCAAGCAGTGGCGCAAAGCGCTCGTCGCGCACCCCGTCGTTGCCGTACTGGTCAATGAGTGCCGCCAGCGCCTGCTCGATGCTCGCTACTGCCAGGCCGTAGTAGACGCCGGTCTCCGGATGGCGCGCGCCCGAGCGCGCGGTGGCGAGCATCCGCTGCAGGTAGTTCGGCACCAGCTGCTGGATGCGGAAATCCACCCGCAAGTCCTCGCACAGGTCGAAGATCAGCTGGAAGCGCAGCGCGTCGTCGCCGTAGCGCGCGTAGAGCGGCGCCCACGACACCGGTCCCGCCTCCGGGAAATCCACGCCTGCCGCGCCAAAGAGCGCCTGCATCGCCAGGCGATCGAAGGTGCCGAAGCGCATGTGGCCCGCGGCGTGCAGGGCCGCCAGCACCGCTTCGTCGCGGTTGGGCATCACCGCCGGGAAATAGATGCCGCGGCCGTCGGTTTCGACGAAGGGCCGCCCCTTTTCGGGCGACCAGCTGCCCTCCTTCAGCTCGAATCCGTGCCCGAACCAGACGTCGAGCAGCATGTAGAGCAGGCGGCTGCGGTCGGTGAGCCGGAAGCCGGGCAGCTGGTCGAGCAGGAGCGCGAGGCTTTCCTCCGACTCGAGCCGGAAATACGCCTCGCCGCGCGCGCGGCCCGACTGCATGATATCGGCGCCGCGCAAGGCCCACGGCAGGATCGCCTGGGCGCCGAGAAGGTTGCGCACGCGGATCCCGCCCGCGAGATAGGTGGCGAGGAGGAGCTTCCGCGTCTCGAAGAGTTCTTCCGCCGGCTGCGTGAGCTGCTCGATGCCGGTGATGCCCTGGCGTCCCGAGAGATCCACCACCGGCACCGTGAAGTAGGCGCAGCCGCTGTCGACCTGGCGCTCGCACCACACGAAACCGATTTCCGCCCAGCGCCGCTCGCCGGCGTGCCCGAGCGAGCCGTAGGCGCGCGGCAGGTTCGCCATGAAGCCCTCGAGCGCGCGCCACGCGCCGCGCCAGCGCGTGAACTGCAGCGCTTGCTCCGTCCACGGCGCGACGGTCTCGGACACCCGCTCCGCTTCGCGGGATCCGCGGATGAAGGCCTTGCCGGCCTCGCGGTCGTAGTCGTAGAGCCTGCGGCAGGCGGCGATCCAGGCGAGCGTCACCTCGTCGCCGTGCGCGCGGATTTGCGGCAGCACCTGCTCGATCTCGCGATACGCGAGCGTGCTCCCGTCGCGGAGCTGCGTGAGCTGCTCCTCGATCGCCTGGGTGTGGGAGGTTCTGCTCATCCGCAACCGGTCACGGGTTACCGGTCACCGGACACCGGGGGTCACGTGCCGAAATGCGCCTGCACGATCTCCATCAGCGCTTCGGCAAGCTCCTCGTCGTCGGTAATGGGATTCACCATCGCCACCTGGCAGGCGGCGATGGGATCGAGGCCGGCGTTCATCATGTTGGCGGCGTACACCAGCGCCCGCGTGGACGCGGATTCCTCCAGCCCGTGGTCCTTCAGGAGCCGCGCCTTGCGACCGGCGGTCACCAGCTGGTGCGCGATCTCGGGCGCAATGCCCGGCGCCTCCTTCAGCACGATCTTGCGCTCGATCTCCTCCTGCGGGAAATCGAAATTGATCGCGACGAAGCGCTGCTTGGTCGAGGGCTTGAGGTCCTTCAGCACCGTCTGGTAGCCGGGGTTGTACGAGATCACCAGCATGAAATCGTCGTGCGCCTCGATCTCCTGGCCTTTCTTCTCGATCGTCAGCCGGCGCCGGTGGTCGGTCAGGGAGTGGATCACGACGGTCGAATCCGTGCGCGCCTCGACGATCTCGTCGAGGTAGCAGATCGCGCCGGCCTTCACCGCGCGCGTGAGGGGGCCGTCCTGCCACACCGTCTCCGCGCCCTCGAGCAGGAAGCGCCCGACAAGGTCCGAGCTGGTGAGGTCCTCGTGGCACGAGACGGTGACGAGCGGGCGCTTCAGCTGAAACGCCATGTATTCGAGGAACCGCGTCTTGCCGCAGCCGGTCGGGCCTTTCAGCATCACCGGCAGACGCTTCCTGTAGGCGGCTTCGAATACCGCGATCTCGTTGCCTTGCGGCTCGTAATAGGGCGCAACGTCCCCGGGCTGCGGTGCCTGGACGATGTCGCGCTCGACGCCGCGCAAGCGATTCACTGCTGTCTTCATTCAGATTCCATCAACTTGGACCATGCCGTGGCCATCACCGTTCGCGCGATGAGCGGCGCGCTCGCGACCGTTCGATCGCGCGAAGCCAAACCGGCGCTCGCGTCCGGTTTGACTCGTATTGTAGGCCACACGGACGGACAGGGAAACCCGCCACGCCGTTTGGACATCTGGGCGCGCCGGGCCGGTTTACCCGCATTACTTTGATGGGGCGGTCTTGCCGAAATCCACCTTCGGAGCCTTGGCAATTTCTTTCTCGCTCTCGACCGTGAACTGCGGTTTCTCCTTGAAGCCGAAGAGCATGGCAGTGAGATTGGTGGGAAACTGCACGACAACCGTGTTGTATTCCTGCACCGCCTTGATGTAGCGATTGCGCGCGACGGTAATCCGGTTCTCGGTGCCTTCCAGCTGCGTCTGCAGGTCGCGGAAGTTGGCGTCGGACTTGAGCTGCGGGTAGTTTTCCACCACGACCAGCAGGCGCGACAGCGCGGAAGACAATTCCCCCTGCGCGGCCTGGAACCGGCTGAACGCCCCCGGATCGTTGACCAGCTCCGGTGTGGCCTGGATCGATCCCACCTTGGCGCGCGCATTGGCGACGCCGAGCAGCACTGCCTGCTCCTGCCCCGCGAATCCCTTCACGGTTTCGACGAGGTTGGGAATGAGGTCGGCGCGCCGCTGGTACTGGTTGACGACCTCGGCCCAGGCCGCCTTGATTCTCTGATCCCCGGCCTGCATCGTGTTGTAGCCGCAGCCTGACAGGAGCGGCGCCATCGCAGCCGCTGCAATCACAAGAAGCTTCTTGCCCATGGCGAACCTCGCTTGCTCCGTAACCCGTGATTCCTCAAGTTGGGGCTTCCGCCCCCTTCCGCAAGACCTCCATGGTGCGCACGGCAAAGAGCAGATCTTCCCACGCCTTGGCTTTGTCCGTGAGGTTGCGCAGCAGGTAGGCCGGGTGGTAGGTGACGATCAGGGGAATGCCGCGGTAGCGGTGGATCTTCCCGCGCATGCTGGCAACACTGGCCTCGCTCGCGAGCAGGTTGGCCGCCGCGACCCGGCCGAGCGCGATGATCAGCTTGGGCCGTATCAGCTCGATCTGGCGGTGCAGGTAGGGCTCGCACTGCAGGGCCTCGTGCGGCTCCGGATTGCGGTTGCCGGGGGGGCGACATTTCAGAATATTCGCAATGTAGACGTTCGCGCCGCGCTTGAGGCTGATCGCGGCAAGCATGTTGTCGAGCAGCTTCCCGGCCTGTCCGACGAACGGCTCGCCCTGCGCGTCCTCGTCCGCACCCGGGCCCTCCCCCACCAACAGCCAATCGGCGGCTTCGTCGCCAACCCCGAAAACCGTCTTCTTGCGCGTCGCGTGCAGCGGGCAGTCCGTGCACGAAGCAACTCTCGCCTTGAGCCTGTCCCAGTCGAGAGACATGATCTCACCGCGACGGTCCCCGGAATCAGTGACCGGTGACTGGTGACCGGTGACCGGCTCTTCGTCCACTACAGCCGGCGCCCCGCGGAGGTGCCATACCGGCGCCAGCCCCATTTCTTCCAGCATCAGCTCGCGTCGGCTCTTCACGGGTCAGCGGTCACGGGTCACGGGTCACTCAAGTTCGAGCTGCAGCACGATGGCGTCCTCGTGGCCGCCGCCCGCGGGATAGTAATCCCGGCGCGTCGCGATCGCCGTGAAGCCCGCCGCCGTGTAGAGCGCGCGCGCCGCCTCGTTCGAAGGGCGCACCTCGAGCAGGATCCGGGCCGCCCCGCTTTCGTGCGCCAGCCGAACCACGAAGCCCAGCACTTCGCGCCCGACGCCGCGGCGTTGCCACGGCGCGGCCACGCTCATGTTAAGCAGGAGTGCTTCGCCCACGGCAATGGCGACCACGCAATAGCCGGCAATCTCGCCGCCGCACTCCGCGATCCAGCAGTGGGAGCCCGCCGCGAGCGAATCGCTGAAGTTGCCGCGCGTCCACGGATGCGGGTAGATGGCCTGCTCGATCGCGACCACCGTGTCGAGATCGGCGGCGGTCATGTGCCGATAACGGGGTATCAGATCTAATTGTGCGCTCATCGCTCGGCCGTCTTCAGCGCCACCCGGTCACGGAGGTAAACCGGCACCGCCCGCTCCGCGGGGACCGCCCGTCCCGCCTCGAACTCACGCGCCGCGAGCCGCGCGATGGCTTCCGCGTGCGGGAAGAGCCCTGGCATGATAGCCGAGAGCCGTCCGTCGTAGCGCCGTTTGAGCACCACCTCGTGCACTCCGAATCCGCTGCCGCAGCCCGTCCACGAGCCTGCGGGCAGCAGCGGCGCATCCTCCGGGGCGCAGAGGCTCGGCACATGCACGGCCTCCCAGCCCGCGTCCGAGTGCGCATACGCCGCGTGATAGATCTCCCCCATCCGTGCGTCCAGGCAGCACACCGCGTGCCCCGAGCGGGCCGCCTCTGCCAGCGCCAGCAGCGTGCTGACGCCCACCACCGGCAGGCCGGCGCCGAAGGCGAGGCCCTGCGTCACCCCGCAGCCGATGCGCAGCCCGGTGAACGAACCCGGTCCCTCCCCGAAGGCGACGCCGTCAAGGTTGCGGACCGTCATGCCGTGGCGCTTGAGCAGCTCGTCCACCATGGGCAGCAGCAGGTCGGAATGGCGCTGTCCGGCGTGTGCATCGCGCGCATCGACCGTCCCGTCACGCCACAGGGCGACCGAGCAGTACTCGGTGGATGTATCGAGCGCGAGGATCTTCATGCAGCCCCGGGATTTTATCCCGGCCATCGCGCCAGCGTATAATCCGGCCCCCATGCGCGAATACAGAATCGCTGCGATCCCCGGCGACGGCATCGGCGTCGAGGTGATCGCCGCCGGGCTCAAGGTGCTGGACGTACTGGCGCAGCGCGACGGCGGCTTCCGGCTGAGGATTGAGCATTTTCCGTGGAGCAGCGACTACTACCTCAAGTACGGTCACTACATCCCGGAAGGCGGGCTCGAGAAGCTCAAGGCCTGCGACGCGATCTTCTTCGGCGCGGTGGGCGCGCCGGACGTGCCCGATCACGTCTCGCTTTGGGGCCTGCGGCTGCCGATCTGCCAGGGCTTCGACCAGTACGCCAACGTGCGGCCGGCACGCGTGCTGCCGGGCGTCCGCAGCCCGCTCGCGAACGGCTCGGCGATCGACTGGGTAATCGTTCGCGAGAATTCAGAAGGCGAGTATTCCGGCAGCGGCGGGCGGGCGCACCGGGGGCTCCCCGAAGAGGTGGCGACCGAGACTTCGGTGTTCACCCGTGCCGGGGTCACGCGCATCCACCGCTTTGCCTTCGAGCTCGCGCGCACCCGTCCGCGCAAGCACCTGACGCTCGTCACCAAGTCGAACGCCCAGCGCCACGGCATGGTCATGTGGGACGAAATCTTCTATGAGGTAGCGCGTGGCTATCCCGATGTCGCAACGCAGCGCGTGCTGGTGGACGCGATGACGACCCTGATGGTGGGGAAGCCGCAAACGCTTGACACCATCGTCGCCACGAATCTCCACGCCGACATCCTGTCCGACCTCGCCGCGGCGCTTTCCGGCAGCCTCGGCATCGCGCCGACCGCCAACCTCAACCCGGAGCGCAAATTCCCCTCGATGTTCGAGCCGATCCACGGCTCCGCTTTCGACATCGCGGGCAAGGGCATTGCCAATCCCGTCGCCACCTTCTGGACCGCGTCCATGATGCTCGAGCACCTGGGCGAGCGGGACGCCGCGCGGCGCCTGTTGCGCGCGGTCGAAACCGTGACCGCGAAGCGCATCCACACCCCCGATCTCGGCGGCGAGGCGACCACCGGGATCGTGACCGAGGCTGTCTGCGACAGCCTGTAGCGCCCGACCCGCTGATACAATACGCCGCGTGAAACAATACCTCGAGTACGCCGAATCCTTCGCCGTCATCATCCTCGTGCTGTTCGGCATCGGTGGGTTTTCCTACCACCTGTTCCGGGACGGCGGCTGGGTCGAAACGATGGCCGGCAATCTCTGGGACGTGAGCGTCCAGTACCCGCTCATCGCGCTGCCCGTCATCGTGGCCGCGGTCTTCCTCGGCAAAATGTGGAACGAGGCGCGCATCACGCACGGCCGCGCCAGCAAGCTGCCGGACCTAATCATTTACGCCTTGATGCTGGCGGGCGCGGTCTTCGTCGGGCGATTTTTCTGGTTCGGCACTTTCTAGGGGACGCACACTTAGAAAATTGGGACGCACACCTTTTTCTACGTGTCCGCCTAGAAAAAGGTGTGCGTCCCCATCTTTACGCGGCGTGGACGATGCGCCGGGAAATGAGCGCGGCGACCTCATCCGGGCGATAGCCCAGGCGTGCCAGCACATCCCGGGTATGCTCCCCTACCCTGGGCAAGTCGAGCCGCGTGCCGAAACGCATGCCGTCCATCTCGATCGGCAGGTTCGGCACCTTGGTCTTTCTCCCATCGGGCAGCGTGAGTGGCGTCAGACCCCCTGATGCATTGAGGTGCGGGTCGTCGAACAGGTCGTCCGGCTTCGCGATCGGCGCAAACGGCAGCCCCAAGGCTTCGCACCGGTCCATCAGCTCCTGCTTGGTCATCTTCACGAAAATTTCGGTGACGATGGGAAGAATGCGTGGGCGCGCCTCGACGCGCTGGGGATTGGTGGCAAGCGCGGGATCGGCCAGCAGGGTCGCCAGTCCGAAGGAGTCGCAGAAGATCTTCCACTGGGTATCCGTCACCACGCCCACAAACACCAGCTCGCCGTCTCGGGTCCGGAAGTTGTCGTAGATGGCCCAGGCGCGGATGCGGTCGGGCATGGGCGGCACTGGCTTGCCGCTCGCCAGGCCCTCCATCATGTGCTGCGCGACCAGGAATGCGTTGTTCTCGAACAGCGCGCTCTGGACGTACTGGCCCTTGCCCGTGTCCGTCCGCTGGTGCAGGGCGGCGAGGATCGCGATCGCCCCGAACATGCCACCCATCACGTCGTTGACCGAGGCCCCCGCTCGCAACGGGCCATGGCGGCCACCGGTCATGTAGGCGAGACCGCCCATCATCTGCACCACCTCGTCGAGTCCGGTGCGGTGCTGATAGGGTCCGGCGAGGAAGCCCTTCATCGAGCAGTAGATGAGCTCCGGCCTGATCTTCTTGAGCGCCTCGTAACCGAAGCCGAGCTTATCCATCGCACCGGTCCGGAAGTTTTCGGTGAGGACATCGGCGCTGGCAACGAGCTTCAGCACCGCCTCGCGGCCCTCCGGCGCCCGCAAATCCACCGCGAAGCTCTTCTTGTTGCGGTTGTAAGTCGGGAAGAAGCCGGCGCCGGAGGCGACGAGCTTGCGCGTGTGGTCGCCCTCGGGCGGCTCGATCTTGATCACCTCCGCGCCGAGATCGGCGAGCACGAGGCCGCATGTCGGCCCCATCACGACGTGGCAGAACTCCGCGACCCGCAGGCCCGCGAGCGGCAGCTTCTTCTGCGTCACTTCACCTCCCGGACGCCGCGCAGGGCCAGGTAATACCCGAAGATGCCGAAGCCGGTCAGCACGCCGCGGCAGGCCGGCGCGATCTCCGACACCCTGCCGCGCCGCGCCGGATTGGAGATGTGCAGCTCGAATACCGGGAACCGGACCTGGCCGATGGCCGCGGCCAGCGCGGGATGTCCGGTCGTGTAGCCCGCCGGATTGATGATCGCGGCGTCCACTCCGCCGTCATGCGCCGCGTAGAGCTTGTTGATGACCTCGCCCTCGATGTTCGAGTGGAAAATCTCGACCTCGACGCCCAGCTCGGACGCGTAGCGGCGGATGTGCTGGTCGTACTCCGGCAGCGTCATGGGGCCGAAGACGTCGATCTGCGATTTCCCTCGCATGTTCATCCCGGCGCCGTGGATGACCAGTACCTTGGGCATGGCACGTTTCTCCTGTATGGTTATCGACCCCTCACCCCTTCCCCCTCTCCCGAGCAGAGAGGGGAAATGGGCAGCGGTAAACGGCCAATGTGCGATTTACCGAGGGATGGACTGACACTTTACCAAGGAGAACCCCCATGAGCATCAAGCGCCACAACCCCGGACCCGTACTGTGCCGCGCCGTCGAGCACGGCGGGCTGGTCTACGTTGCCGGCACGACCGCCGACAACAAGAGCGCCTCTTGCAAGGCCCAGACCGAGGAAGTGCTGCGGAAGATCGACGCCGCGCTCGCCGCCGCCGGAAGCGACAAGTCGAAGCTGCTGTGGGCGCAGGTGTGGTTACCCGATATTCGCGAGAAGGATCAGATAGACGCGGCGTGGAAGGCGTGGGTGGATCCCGACGCGAAGCCGGTGCGGGCGTGCGTGGAAGCGCGGCTCGCCACGCCCGATACGCGGGTCGAGATCATGGTCACCGCCGCGAAATAGAAAATGGGGACGCACACCTTTTTCGCGACCCGTACACGACCCACTATTCCCCGCCCCGCCTTTCGAAAAAGGTGTGCGTCCCCTTCTTCTACCTGCAATCAGGCTTGACGCTGTCGGCACCTGCCAGAAACCAGTCTGCGCGATGAATGTGATCAATCTGTAGCAGCCGCGAACGCAGGAGGCAGTCGTGCACCGCGCCGTCCGGCAGCAACAGATAGCGCTTCCGGCCGGACGCGAGCCACCGGATCGCCTGGTCCCATTCCGCCTCGTTGCCGTACTGACGGTAGCCGAAATGCACGATACGGCGGTCCGCGTGCAGCACGATCTGCTCCTTCCACGCCACCAGCCCGAGCGCCGCGTCCGGTCCGATGCGCCGGCCGACTTCCGCCATCATGGACGCCGGTGAACGCGCGTGGTTGAGCAGCGGGTACGCGTACAGCCCGTATAGCAACCAGAACGAAAGCAAGTAGCCCCCGATTGCGTACATGCCGCGCCTTGGGCCCGCGGCCAGCCAGGCTGTTCCTGCGGCGCACAGAACGCCGAGAAACGTCCATGGCGCAACTTCATACTTCTCGGCCAGCGCAAGACCTTTCTCCGGCGCGATCGCCGCAAAGTACAGCAGCGCAAGGCCCAGCGCGGCCACGAACAGCGCGAGCACGGCGAAGCCCGCGCGTTGCACACCGGGTCGCGCCAGCAGCGCGCGCGCATGCGGCGCGGCGACAAGCGCCAGCGCCGGCACGGCGGGCAGCAGGTACACGCCGCGCTTGCCGGGACTCACGCTGAAGAACAGCACGACGAGCGCAATCCAGCCGAGGAGCAACAGCAGCCGTGCATCCCCTTCGCGCAGGTCACGCCGCCAGGCCGGAATCAGCCACGGTAGCGCCAGCGACAAGGGTAGCCAGAACACGGGAATGACTTCGACCACGTAGTACCAGAACGGCTTGATGTGATGCCACGCGTCCGCGTAGCGCACGGCCGTCTGCCTGAAAAGGATTTCGTCGCGATAGGCGTCGTACGAGGGATCGCCGCTCAAGTGCACGAGCACGACCATCGGCGCGAGCCAGCTTCCGATGACCGCCAGCATCGCGATGGGACCGGCCGCCCAGCGCCAGCCTCCGCGAAATCGCGGCAGCGCGTTCCAGCCACGAATCCGCGCAAGCGCCCACGGGATGAATACGAGCAACGGCAGAATGCCGACCCCCTTGGTAATCACGCCTGCGCCGGCTGCGGCAAAGCCCGCCAGGTACCAGCGCCACTGTGGTCCGAGCAGCAGGTGGCGGCACAGGCCGTAGAGGCCCAGAGTCGTCCAGAACGTCAGCACTGCGTCGATCTGCGCCGTGCGCGCCTGCAACGCGAACTGCAGGGTGGCCAACAGCAGCGCGGCCGCGTAGAGCGCGGTGCGCCTGCCCCACAGGCGCGCACCGAGATCGTAGACCAGCCACAGCGTCCCCAGCGCCGCGAGCAGCGATGGCAGCAGGAAGGCGACGCGCAGCGAGCCGGTCAGCCAGTAGAACGACGCGATGAGCCAGAAGAATACCGGCGGCTTGTCCGCGTAGAGCACGCCGGCGACGCGCGGAAAGAACCATTGCCCGCTCTCGACCATGTCGCGCGCGATGAGCGCGAAACGCGGCTCATCCGCCGGCCACGGATCGCGCAGTCCGATGCCCGCGCTCAGGACCACGAGCGCGAGCAACAGCAGCCATGCGATCTCTGGCAGCCCCGACGCCTCCCGCCGCGCGGCAGTCACGAGACCCGCCAATGTCACGCGGTCAGTCCGGGACCGCGGTCGGGGACCGGGTCTTCAGGATGAAGTGCAGGTTGCGAAAATAGATGAACAGGCCGGTCGCCTGGCCAACGATGAACACCGGGTCGACGCGATGGATCGCATACGCCAGGAGCGTCACGCCGCCCGCGACGCTGAAGTACCAGAAGGCGTCGGGGATCACGCTGCGCTTGACGCGCTCGCTCTGCAGCCATTGCACGAGAAAGCGCATCGAGAACAGCGCCTGCCCGATGAAGCCGATGCTCAGCCAGAACAGATCGTATTCCTGCATGCGTGCATCCCGTCACCGAAACGCATGCAGCATGCCACCGCCGCCCGCAAGAGAACGTGAGGCCGGCGTTAGGAAATTGTTAACCGCCCGGAAACTGCACGCAGGCCTGCGTCGCGCTCGCCCCGATCGAAACGTCCAGGCGCCACCCCTGCCCTTCGCACAATCGCTGCACGATATCCAGGCCGAGCCGCCCCTCCTTCTCCGCCGCCGTCGGGCCGCTGCCGGCATCCGCGATCGTCAGCCGGTCGCGCGCGAGGCGCACCGTCACCGGCTGGCGCCCGTGTTCGATCGCGTTGTGCAGCAGGTTGCGCACGACGGCTGCGAACACCGCGGCGGGCGCGCGCAGGATGGCCGGTGCATCGGCGGCGAATTCAACCGCGGCGTTCACGCCAAACTGCTCCGCGGCATCGCGGGCAGCGGCATCGATAATCGTTCGCGGCTCGCATTCGGCTGCGGAACCGTTTTCGCGGCGCGCGATGTTGAGTAACGCATCGATCAGATCCGCCGACGCGCGCACCGCGCGGCGCATCCGCAGCAACCGCTCGCGCGCGGCGGAGGTGAGGCTAACGTCCTGCAGCAGGACATCGATATTGCTGCCGATCACCGTCAGGGGCGTGCGCAACTCGTGGCTGACCGTGCCGGTGAACGCCTGTTCGCGAACGATGAACTCCTGCAGGCGCCGGCGATAGTCACGAAAGGCTTCGGCAAGCTCGCCGACCTCGTCCTGCGCGTAGGCTCTCAAGGCATCTGCCGGAGCGGCGGCGTACTCCAGCTGGCGGATCTCTCCAGCCAGGGCGGTGACCGGACTGATAACGCGCCTCGATATCACAAAGCCGAGCCAGATCGAAAGATACGTGGCGATCAGCACGCTGATCACCAGTGTCCACATCAGGGCCTCTTCGCGCCGCTCGATGTTCTCGTCCTGGAAAACGACCATATGACGCACGCCTTCGACGTTCTTCACCAGCACGTGCCGCTCGTGCTCGTTTGAGCCGATCTCGTGGAACCCCGGCGCGAGGTTCCGGTAGACCTCCGGCGTGGACGTCGCGTCGCTGACGTAATACTCGATGCGGATCGCGCTGCCCGCCGCGCTCACGATCGTGCCGCCTTGCCGGACGCTCTCGAGCTCGCGCTCCAGCATGTCCACGAGCAAGTCGTGCTCGATGGACTCGAAGGCGAAATGCACGCCGACCGCGAAAACCGTGCTGAGCAGAAACCCCAGCAGCCCGAAGGCGATCACCAATCGGCCGCGCAGGGTCTGCCTAGATTTCGGACGCATCGCAGATTCTGTAGCCAACGCCATGCAGGGTATGGAGCAGGGGTGTGGCAAACGGCTTATCGATCGCCGCGCGCAGGCCCGCGATGTGCGTGCGCAGTGCATCGCTGTCAGGCGGCGTATGGCCCCATAGATCCTGCTCGAGCTCGGCGCGGGTGACGACGCGGTGCGAGTTGCGCATCAGGATATGCAGCAGGCGCTGCTCGATCGGCGTCAACCGGATCGGCTTGCCGGCCCGCGCCACGTGGCGGGTCGGAACGTCGTACTCGAGATCCGAGACGCGCAGGCGCTCGCGTTCGCCCCCCGGTATCGTACGGCGCCGGATTGCGTCCAGCCGCGCCTCCAGCTCGGCGAGCTCGAAGGGCTTGACGAGATAATCGTCGGCGCCGCTGCCAAAGCCGGCCAGCTTGTCCCCGATCGTATCGCGCGCCGTGAGCATGATGATCGGGGTCGCCTTGCGCGCGGTCTTGCGGAGCTGGCGGGCGACGTTCAGGCCGTCGATGCCGGGCAGACCGAGATCGAGCACGATTGCCTCGTAGTCGTTGACGACCGCGAAATGCAGGCCCGAGACGCCGTCATGCGCGATATCGACGACGTGTCCACGTGCTTCGAAGTAATCGTAGATCGCGGACGCGATGTCCCGATGATCTTCGATGACGAGGATTCGCACGGTGTCCGCCCCGCACTGATCATAGCGCGACCAGGCGCGGCACGGGCTGCGCCATCACTCCGGGAACTCCTCCAGCACCGCTGCCGGGCGCCGTTCCCGGCGCAGCAGCCAGGCCACGCCGAGCAGGTCGACGATACCGGCCCATAACCGGTTGTGGATGCCGTACTTGGAGCGCCCGCAGGTGCGCGAACGGTGATTCACGGGCACGGACAGGACGCGGCCGCCCTGGCGCCTGATCAGCGCCGGCAGGAATCGATGCATATGGTCGAAATAAGGGAGCGCCAGAAAGACCTCCCGCCGGAACACCTTCAGCCCGCATCCGGTATCCGGCGTCTGATCCCCGAGCAGGCTGCCGCGAACGCCGTTGGCGATACGCGAGGAAAGGAGACGGACGACGCTGTCGTTGCGCCGCGTACGATGCCCGATGACGAGCCGGACATCCTCAGGCTCGTTCAGTAGCAGCGCAGTGACGAGCCGCGGAATGTCCGCCGGATCGTTCTGACCGTCGCCGTCCAGGGTGGCGATGAGCTCTCCGCCCGCCGCCTGGACGCCGTTCCAGACCGCCGTGCTCTGCCCGCAGCTGCGTTCGTGACGCAGCACGCGCAACCGGACTCCCGCGGCTGCACGCGCCGCGCGCAGCGCGTCGGGTAACCGGTCTTCGCTGCCGTCGTCGACGCAGATGATCTCGTAGTCAAAACGGCCTTCGAGCGCCCGCCTGATCTCGCCGACCAGCGGAACGATATTGGGCGCTTCGTCCCGGGCCGGTACGACAACCGACAGCTTCATCGCGACCTCCTGCCCGAGATGCTACGGAGGGCCGCGTCGTGACCGCGTCACGAAAACGTGAGGATTTCGTTAAGACTGAGCGCGCTGGCGGCTCATGACCTCGATGTTGGCCATCTTGGCAAGGTCGCGGTGCAGGCGCGCAACGCGCTCGATCTGGCCCTTCGCCGGGAAGCGCTCGTAGAAGCCTTCGACGCGGAATTCGCGCGCCCGATCGGTCCAGGGCGTCAACCGCCTCTCCCACCGCAACTGGCGCCCCTCGGCGGGGTCGGCGTCATTCCGGGCGAGGTCGGCGCACACCCGGATCATCGCCTTGAGCGTGACCGGCTTCGTCACCATGTAGTTGGGGTGCCCCCAGGAGGTACCCCAGACTTTCTGGCAGGCCTTGAAGAAGTCGCGCACCATGGCGTAGTAGCGGTCGATTTCGCGCATGGCATGCCCGGAGCGCTGGATCTTGCGCCACTCCCCGCTCACCCAGCGGTGCAGCTCATTGAAGAGCTCCGCCTGCAGGATCCACTTCTCCTGCTGGCTGCGGCCGCCCAGGCGGTTGATGCGGTACTTGAGCGGGCTGTCGCCCTCTCGGTAGAGCTTGTCCACGAGGCGCGCTGCGAACCGCCGGTCGGGGTCAGCCCACGAGATCCGCTCGTAGAGGTCCACGAGGTGGCTCTTGTTGATGCGGGTCGGCGTGGAGTTGATGATGACGAACATCTCGGCGGCAAAGTCTTCGGTGCGGGCGTCGAAGATGACGCACGGCACGTTGATGCTGTTGCCCTCGCCCGGGCGCTCGCGCAGGTAGAAGTTCAGGGCCGCCAGGCGGTGCTGGCCGTCGATGATCAGGAACTTGGAGGTGGGGTCCTGCAGGTGGCCCACGGTCTGCTCCGAGCCGAGGGGCTGGAACACGAGCTTTTCGTGGGTAAACAGCAGCACGGTGCCGGGAATCGGCGGCTGGTTGACCGCCATTTCGTAGAAGTTCTTGAGCGCCCGCACCTTGGCGCGCGAGAGCTGGCGCTGGAAGGCGGCGTCGCTGTGCTCGATGCGGGCGATGAACTGCGCGATCTCGTCGCTCTGCGAGATCACCTGCGCGGCGATCTGCTCGCCCTCGCCGTAGAAGCGGCTGATGAAGCGCACCCGGGCGAGGATGTCCTTCGCCGGGTAGCTCACGAAGTAGAAGGTCCCGTCCTTCTGGCGGATGCGCGTCGCTAGCATGGCCGTGTTGTCCTGTTAGGGGTCCCGGACCGGCAAATTGAGGCCGCCCGCGAGCTAGCGGGCGGCGAACCCGCATTTTAGCGGTTTGAGGGCGCCGACGCGAGGAGTCCGGCGCGATGCCGCCGTCATCGCACGGCAGTCACACGGTTCAGGCGCGGATGACGTCCAGCGGGGAGAAGCGGCCCCTCAACGCACGGGTGGAGTCCACGCCCCACCAGCGCCCCAGCACCGTGGCATAGAGGTCGCGGAAATCCACCGCGAACGGCAAGTTGCCGTTGCCGTCCAGTTGCGAGAGCGCGGGCGACTGGCCATACAACCCGCCCTTCACCCGGCCACCGAGCAGGAAATGGGCTCCGGCAGTGCCATGGTCGGTCCCGTTCGAGAGGTTCTCCCGTGGCCGGCGCCCGAACTCGGAATAAGTCATGACCAGGGCCGTGTCCCAGCGCCCAAGCTCCACGAGCGCGCTCTTCAGCGCGGCCATCCCCTCCGCGAGCGCCTTGAGCAACTGCGTGTGGCGTCCCGGCTGGCCGCTATGGGTATCGAAGCCGCCGAGCGCAATCTTCACGGCCGCGATTCCGGCCTCACCCGCGACGAGCTGGGACGCGATGCGCACGGCGTTGCCGAACGGATGGGTCGGGAACTCGGTGGCGAAGGCGCGGTTGCCGCTCAGCCGTGCCGCGGCTTGCGCGATGTTCTCTTCGACGCGGAGGATGTGCTGGAGCGCCGCGTTGCGCGCCTGCCCCGCCGGCGCCGCGTAGCGGGCCTGCCGCAGGAACTGCTCCGGATTGGCGAGCGCGATCGCGCGCGCGCCACCCCTTAGCGGTCCCATTTCCGCACCCCCGACGACCACGGCGTCGGCGGCAAACGTCGCCGGGGCGGGCGCGGCCGCAAACGCGCGGGCAAGCCAGCCCTCGGTCAGGTATTCGTTGCTCCCCGACGCCGTATCCCAGATGTCGATCGAGCGGAAATGGGACAGGTTCGGGCCGGGATAGCCCACGCCCTGTACCACAGCAAGTTCCTGATTCCTCCACGACGCCATCAGCGGCTCCAGGGACGGGTGGAGTCCAGCCTGCTGATCGAGTGGGAGCACCTGGTCACGTGCCACGGCGAGCCGTGGCCGCAGCTGGGCATACGCCGGATCCGCGTAGGGCACAACCGTATTCAGGCCGTCATTGCCGCCCTTCAGCTCCACCAGCACCAGCAGGCGGTCGTAGCTCGCGCCCGGGCGCTGCCCAAATGCGGTGCCAGGCATCCATGCCGAAATCGTGGCCGCCCCGACTGCGCTCAGGAAATCGCGCCTATTCATGCCTGTTTCCGCCCGTCGTCACTCATCACCCATCACTCATCACTTCAGCTGATACACCGGATCGAGCACCAGGTGGCGAATCAGCTCGATTCCCTCCGCCGCCGGCGGTACCCCGCTGACCGGCGCCGCGGCGAGCACGACCCGGGGCACCCACTCCGGTCGGCCTTCGAACTGGGCCAGCCACTTCCCACCGTCGAACTGCACCTCGAGCAACGCCTGCATGTAGCGCTGCCGCCCCGCTCCCATGCGCGCCGCGGCCATCGGCGTCTCGACGGTCCCGCCGTCCGCCACCATGGCCCGCAGCTCCTCGACCCTGAACAGCCGGTCGAGGAGCGCCTTGCGCCCGAGCAGCGTCGTCGAGTTGATCCACATCTCGCCGCCCGGCCAGCCTTTCACGTTGGGGGGCGCGAACAGGTTCTGACCGAGAAGGGAAACCCCGAGCACGAACGGCAGAGGCTCCCCGGTGGAAAAATTGAACTGGCGCAGCGTACCCACCACCAGCTCGACCGGCGACTTGATCAGTGCGGCGCGGCTGACCGGCGCATAGAACGCATCGGAGGTCAGCAACGCGCGCAAGGCGGGGCGAATCTCGTAGCCGGATTCCCGCAGCACCCGCGCGACGCGCCTCACCTCGCCGGGATCCGGATGGGGCGACACGAATTCGCGCCACAGCTTGGTCGCGATGAGCTCTGCGGTTTGCGGCTGCGCCAGCAGGATGTCGAGTACCGCGTCTCCGTCCAAATTGCCGGTGTGCCCGAACACGGTCTTGACCCCGTCGTCGTGCGCGCGCTGGCGGAACACGAATTCCCCGCGGTCGGGTTCGACGCTCCAGCCGGTAAAGGCCCGCGCAGCTTCCTTGACGTCGCTCTCCGTGTAGTGGCCCTCGCCCAGGGTAAAGAGCTCCATCACCTCGCGCGCGAAATTTTCATTGGGCTGCCCCTTGCGGTTGGACGCGCTGTCGAGGTAGATCACCATCGCGGGGTCGCGCGCGATCGCGTGCAGCAAGGCGCCGAAATTGCCGAGCGCGTGGCGCCGCAGCAGGACGTTCTGGCCGTACATCAGCTGCGGCGAGCGCACCTTCTGCTGGCTCGACACGAAATGGTTGTGCCAGAAGAGCGTCATTTTCTCGGTCAGTGGCGAGGGCGTCACCAGCATCTCCGTGAGCCACCACGACTGCAGCTCGAAAGCCTTCTGGAATAACTCACGCAGCGCGAGCTTGCGCTCCTCCGGGCTCATGCCCCGGAACCGCCGCAGCGATTCGAAGGGTGTGCCCATCCAGGCCGGCGGCGGGGTGACCGCCGGCTTCCCGGCCGATGACAACAGACGATCGACCGCCTGCTCGCGGGTGAGGCCGGCGAAGGCTTCGATTTCAGCCGGTCCCGCGGCGAAGCTCGCGCGGTTGAGGAGATGCCGGGCGTCGTCGAATCCGAGCGGCGTCGCGGCGTGAGCAGAGGACGCTACGGAACCGCCAAGAACTCCCAGAACCGCGATGACAGCAACCGAACCGCGGAGACGCTGAGGGAGGCGAGTACGCAAGGCGAGGAGTCGTCTATCGTGGAATGACGTAGATGCCGTTGCCCAGGTAGACCTCGACCGGGCGCGACGCCGGGTAGCCAAAGCCGTCCTTGCGCGTCTGGAAGTACGGGTGCGGCTGCCCGGGAGGCGTCGCATCCAGCGAGTACATGGGGCGATACGGGTTCTGGTGATTCGGGTCGGGGCGTTGCTCGTAGCGGGGACCGCCAAACCGGTCATGGACCGGGCTCTGAACGCCGTGGTGATTTCGCGCTGGCGCGCCTCGCGCCGTATGGACCTGCTGCGTCGAAACGCCGTGCGCCTGCGATCTGGATCCCCCACCTGCCAGCGCGGGTGACGCCATGATGACGA
>Ga0137433_1000616_pt1 | contig 18302 bp, 17 predicted proteins | sample EasRivERMZT840_2_FD_102335 | JGI IMG/M metagenome (GOLD analysis project Ga0137433, IMG submission 102335) | Soil microbial communities from meander-bound floodplain in the East River, Colorado, USA - East River MetaG ERMZT840_2 | ecosystem: Environmental > Terrestrial > Soil > Floodplain ...
ATCACGTCGCGGCTGTCCATGCCCGGCTTGATGATCTTGAGGGCCACGCGGCGGCGGACCGGCGACTCCTGGTCGGCCATGTAGACGACGCCCATGCCCCCTTCGCCGATCTTCTCAAAGATCTCGTAATGGGAAACGGTTCTTGTCATGTGAAGTGCCGTCATTATAGCGCCCGCTTAAAAGATTGACTTGTTGGACGTATCCGAACAGTCTATTTCTCCGAAAAACACCCCAAACAAGCCAAGGGAGGATGCCATGGCAGAATATGCGCTCTTTTTGAGAGCCAGATTCAGTTCAAAAACAGGCAACTTTGAAGAAAACGTTTTCCAGAGGGCTCCGGAAAATCGCTTCTGGGATCGAGTGGTTGTAAACGGAAACACCATCACGGCGCAAAACGAAAAGGTCAACGCCGATACGCGGACGATGGAGTTGTCGTGCCGCACGCAGAATACCGACAGAATCTACTTCGCGGTCCGTTTCACTCCGACGATGCAACCGAACAAGATTCGTTTCATGTGCGGAGTTCATCAGGGAGTCAGAATCAACAAATCGAGGACTGCGTCGCCCTTTCGCACACCGGACAACGACCCGAACGGTGAGGTTCAATGCGACCTCGAGAGTTCTGCCTTCAAACAGATCGACGTGAACGGCGACATCTTTTTCGCCGTTGGGCCGTACAGCCTGGTTCGTGAAAGCAACGGCGAACACCGCGAGTGCTGCTTCTATAAGCTCACCGTCGTGGCCAGCGCGACAAACAATTCGGGTGTGACTCGCGAGTTTGCGTACGATCCCGACATGGACGTAGAAACCGGTCTGTAGCGCGCGCTTTCTGATATATATTGCGCTCACTAAATCCTTGTTTCGATGAGGTGAACGCATGCGCGCACGAACGGTATCCCTGATCCTTTCGCTTGGTGGACTGATTCTCGCAACCTGGGTCGCCGCAGGCCAGACACGGCGAATCGATGATGTTGCTTTGAGGAATGCCGGAAGGACCGGCGAGGAATGGCTGACGTACGGCCTCACGCCCGGTGAGACTCGCTACAGTCCTTTGAAGCAAATCGACGCTACGAATGTGAGCCGCCTGGGTCTCGCCTTCTCATACGAAGTCGGCCCCGGGGGCGGAAACCAGGAAGCGACACCCCTGTTCTGGAACGGAACGCTCTACTCGATTACGAACTGGAGCGTTGTGTATGCCGTCGACGCGCGGACCGGCAAAGAAAAGTGGCGCTGGGACCCGGAAGTAAACCAGACGACCGTTCGGCCGAAGATCTGCTGCGGCGTCGTCCATCGAGGCCTTGCGCTTTACCAGGGGAAGATCATCGCTCCGATCATCGACGGGCGGTTGCAGGCGCTCGATGCCGAAACCGGCAAGCCCATCTGGGAAGCGCGCGTCGCCTATCCGCAGGACAACTACACCGTTACGATGGCGCCACGAATCGCCAAAGGCAAAGTGGTCGTCGGAGTCAGCGGCGCGGAGTATCCGGTACGCGGCTTCTTCTCTGCATTCGACGCCAACACCGGCGCGCTCGCGTGGAAGTTTTACACCATCCCGGGCGATCCCTCGAAACCCTTCGAGCAGGACGCCATGAAGAAGGCCGCGGAAACGTGGTCGGGTGAGTGGTGGAAACTCGGCGGCGGCGGTACGGTGTGGGACGGTTTTGCTTACGATCCGGAATCGAATCTGGTTTATGTCGGAACGGGCAACGGCGGTCCGTGGCCCGAAGAACTCCGGGGATCAAAGGGTAAGGACAATCTGTACGCATGCTCGATCCTCGCGGTCAACATCGATACCGGGATTCTCAAGTGGTACTACCAGAACACGCCCGGCGATTCCTGGGACTACGACAGCGTCCAGGGATTCATCCTCGCGGACATGACGATCAACGGCCGCTCACGCAAGACCATCATGCAGGCCAACAAGAACGGGTTCTATTACGTTCTGGATCGCGTGACCGGCGCGTTCATTTCAGCGCAGCCGTTCGCAGTCGTGACATGGGCGAAAGGCGTCGATCAGGAAACCGGAAAGCCTATCGTCAATCCCGAAGCGCATTATGACAACGGTGGCGGCACCGTCACGGTTCAGCCCGGAGCCGGCGGCGGCCATAACTGGTCGCCGATGTCGTACAACCCGAACACGGGGCTCGTTTATATCCCGACCACGACGACCAGCAGCGGCACATATACGGTCGATCCGAACTTCACATACGTCGCCGGCCGATCCAACACCGGATTACTTCGGGGTAATCGCGGCGGCGCAGCTGGTGCGGCGCCCGCAACGCCTCCGCCGACACCGAAAACGTTACCGGCAATCGGACCGGCTCCGCCGGAAGGCCAGCGCGGCATGCTCGTGGCATGGGATCCGATCACGCAGAAGGAACGCTGGCGGACGCCCGGCGGCGGCGGTATCGGCGGCGGCACTGTAACGACTGCAACCAACCTCGTCTTCCAGGTAATTAATGATGGACGGCTCATGGCATACACGGCAGACAAAGGTGAGAAGCTTCTCGAAATTCAAACCGGTCTCCGCGGAGGCATGGGACCGCCGATCACCTACATGCTCGACGGAAAGCAATACGTCGCTTTGAACGGCGGCACTGGTCAGGCGGGTGGCGGCGGCGGTGGTGGTGGTGGTGGTGGCGGTGGCGCTCGTGGCGCGGAGCCCTTGCCGCCGGATCTCGCAGGCGCTGCCGCTCAGCAGCGCGGCAACGCGCCGGCTCCTCCGCCTCCGGCAGCAAATGCTCCGGCGCCGATACGCCCGAAGCTTCTGATCTTCACGCTCGATGCAAAAGGAACGCTTCCAGTAGCGAACTAAGCAATCGGCCATCGCCGATACGTAAATACGTAAATGAAGATAGGCAACCGGCGATTGTTCGATCGAACGATCGCCGGCGATTTTCAATCTTCATTCCAAAATTGCGTATCGGCGATGGCCGATTGCTGATGTTTCGAGTCCCCCAAGTCTGAAAAAGAATTCAGGAACTCTTCAGCTTTCCTTCCCTACTGCGCGGACTATGCTCCCTCCCGCGAATGTCTTCCATACCGGAGGTCCCCGTCATGAAGAAGCTGTCCTCGCTGGGTTATTTGTTTGTTCTGCTGCTGTCCGTGTGCGGAAACGTCATGGCGCACGACACGTTCATCATGCCGGAGAAATTCCGCGTGTCGAAAGGCGAGACCGTGAAGATCGGCTTCCACAGCGCCGATGCGTTTCCTGAAAGCACGGGCGCGCCGAAACGTCTGCAGGAACCTTCCGTTCACACGTCAAAGGGACGGACGCCCATTACCCTGAGCGAAGACGGCAAGCGCTGGGCAGGAAACGTCACAGTCGATGAATCAGGTTATGTGATCGTGACCGCTATCAATGCCGCCGCGACGGCGCCGATGAAACCGAAATCGTTCCTGGACTATGTCAAGGAAGAAGGCCTCGACCATGTGGTACAGGCGCGCATCGAGAAAGGTGAGGCGGACAAAGACGCGAACGAACGGTACACGATGTATCCGAAGAGCCTGGTTCTCGTCGGAGAACCGAACGACGGCTATAAACGCGTGGCCGGCCTCCCCATCGAGATCGTTCCCGAGAAAGACCCATATAGCCTGAAACGAGGCGAGTCGTTGCCGGTGCGGGTTCTGTTCAAGGGCGCGCCTGCCCGTGGAGTGCAGTTGATGGCGGCGTCCACGCTCGAAGGCGCAGCAAAAAATAAAAGCGTCGGCAAGACCGACGCTCAGGGACGCATCTCTATACCGGTTACTCCCGGCCAGTGGCGGCTTCACACGATCTATATGGAGCGCACGAACGATCCCAAGGCGGAATGGGAAAGCTTCTGGGCCACGTTGACCTTCGAAGTTCGTTAAAAAGTATGCATAATCCAGTCCGAGGAATTTCCATGCAAACACGTTTCCTGCTTGCAGCAACCGCCTTTGTACTCCTGCTGACCGCCTGTACCGCTATGCAACCGGCCGCGCCGGCGGAACCTCAGCCGGAATACCGGACGACTGGAACGATCAAGGATCTCATGGACTCGATCATCGATCCCGCTGCCGATCAGTTGTGGGGAGCGGTTGCAACGACCGTCGACGCGACAGGAACGCACGAGAAATTCCCACAGAACGACGAAGAGTGGAAAGAAGTCCGGCGCAGCGCGATCCGGATGATCGAAGGTTCAAACCTTCTTCAGATTCCGGGCCGCAAGGTCGCAAGGCCTGGAGAAAAGTCGGAGAACCCCGGCATCGAACTCGAACCGGAAGAAATGGAAAAGCTGATCAATGAGGACAAGGCCGGTTTCTACAAGCTCGCGGGAGGACTGCACGACACCGTCATGCAAGCTCTGAAAGCGATCGACGCCAAAGACAAAGAAGCGCTACTCGATTCCGGCGACGATATCGACCAGGCCTGCGAAAACTGCCATGTGAAGTACTGGTATCCCAACGAGGCCAAAACACAGGAGGAGGTGCGGCAACCGCCGGCGCCTCCGACGCCGGCGCAACCGTATAAAAAATAGGCTGTAGAATTTCCGGATGTCCGACTCCAGGCCGCTACCCCGCCTTGTTCCGAATATTTCTGTTCCTCAAACCGCTGCGCCGCGATCGCGGATCGCTCGATGGTTCTATCGTGGCGGCAGCCTCGAAGAACACGAACATCACAACACGCATCCCTGGTACATGGTCCTGTGGCTGACCGGCGTCGATTATTTTTCCACGCTGGGTTATCAACCCGGGATCGCGCTTCTGGCCGCCGGTATTCTGTCTCCGATCGCGACGCTGCTGCTCGTGCTCGTCACGCTTTTCGGGGCGCTTCCGGTCTACGCTCAGGTTGCGCGGCGCTCGTATGCCGGACAAGGCTCCATTGCAATGCTGGAGAATCTGCTGGCCGGCTGGCAGGGAAAGCTTTTTGTCCTGATCCTGCTGGGATTCGCCGCGACCGACTTCGTCATCACGATGACGCTCTCCGCAGCTGATGCGGCGCAACACGCGATCGAGAATCCGTTCCTGCACACATATCTCGGAGAAGCGCGCATCCCTTTGACCATCGGCCTGCTCCTGATTCTCACGCTCGTTTTTCTGAAAGGATTCCAGGAGGCGATAGGCCTCGCAGCCGCCGTGGGACTTCCCTACATCGCGTTGAATGTCATCGTGCTGGTGCGGGGCTTGATCGAGATCGCGAGACACCCGGACCTCATTTCGAACTGGACCTTCTCCCTGCGCGGGCACGGCGACTGGGCCGGGCTTGCTCTGGCCTCCGCCATCATTTTTCCGAAACTCGCGCTCGGCATGAGCGGCTTCGAAACAGGAGTCGCCGTGATGCCTCTCGTCTCTGGAGGCAGCGAGGACAGGGATGATGGAGCCCGTGACGTTCCCGAAGGAAGGATCCGGAATACACGCAAACTCCTGGCAGCCGCTGCGCTCACCATGAGCGTTCTGCTGATCGCTTCCAGCTTCGTCACAACGATGCTCATTCCTGAAGACGCCTATCGTATCGGAGGTCCGGCGAGCGGCCGCGCCCTCGCATATCTGGCGCATGAAATGTTGGGCGACATCTTCGGCACGGTCTACGACATTGCAACGATCGCGATTCTCTGGTTCGCCGGCGCGTCCGCAATGGCCGGCCTGCTTCATTTGATTCCGCGATACCTGCCACGCTTCGGCATGGCGCCCCGATGGGTCTCGTATCGGCGGCCCCTGGTGCTTGTCCTGTTCGTGACGTCAGCGATTGTCACGATCGTTTTCAAAGCGAGTGTGGAAGCTCAGGGCGCAGCGTACGCCACAGGCGTGCTGGTCCTGATGTTGTCCGGCGCGCTGGCCGTCGCACTGACGCTGAGGCGCGAAGAGAACCGGCGGTTATCGGCGTACTTCTGGGTTGTGACGGCAGTGTTCGGTTTCACCCTGATCGACAACGTTATCGAAAGGCCCGACGGCGTGATCATTGCCGGGGTCTTCATCCTGGTCGTGCTGACGGTCAGTTCCCTCAGCCGGTTCTTTCGATCGACCGAATTGCGCGTGGCGAACATTTCGTTTAAGGACGCCGACTCCGCCGAAAAATGGCCGCTCATCATCGGAAAACGCGTCCATCTGGTTCCGTTGCGAACCAATACGGTTGAAGCGAGGAAAAAGAAGCTCGCAGATATCCGAAGGTACTATGCGGTCACGGGTCCGATCGCGTTCATTCACGTCCATCTTATGGACAATCGCAGCGACTTCCTGTCAGATCTGCGAATGACCGTCAGACTGGAAAACGAAAATTTCGTAGTCGATGTGTATGGCGCGACGGCTCTCGCAAACACGATCGCCTACGTCAGCGAGTTGATCGATCCGATCGGCATCTTCCTCGGACTCACACGACAGAACCTCATGACACAGGCTCTGCGGTACCTGTTCGTCGGCGAAGGCGAAACGGGCCTCATGGTGTACACGATTCTCCTGAAGTACTGGGAGTGGACGCCGGAGGAGGATATTCGCCCGCTCATTTTCCTGATGAGCGAGTGAGACAAACATCGCCGATCTGATATCGGCCATCGGCAATTTAGGAATATATATAGGCAATTGCGCGATCGACCGATTGCGCAATTGCCTATATATATTTACGTAGTTACGTAGCGGCGAATGCTGATTCTCTACTGAGGACGCCGGAACAAGCCCATGTAGACGGCCTTTCCCAGAATATGTCCCTGCAGGGCCTTCATCACATTTGCTCTCGTCTCGAACGCGTCCGCTACGGGTTGCACATCGAGCTTGGTGTCGAGCGCGAACAGCTCAAATACGTAGTGATGCGGCGGACCGTTCGCGGGGGCGCCGGGACCGCGATACACCTGACCGGTTGCGCTGACCTGGTAGCTGCCGTCGGCAAGCTGAGCGCCTTTCGGCACGGCTTCCGGCAGGCCGGTGGACGTTGCCGGAATATTCCAGACGACCCAGTGCGCCTGATCGTCGGTTGTGCGATTGCGCGAAACCTCCATGTCATGCATGTGAAGGAGGAAGCTCTGCGTGCCTGCCGGCGCGTTCGCCCAACTGATCGCGGGCGACGTTCCTTCGCCGGGCGCCGCTCCTTCCGCAGCCTGGCTGAAACGAACCGGAATCTGCCCGCCGTCGGGAAAGCCGGGTATTGTCATCGTCATGGCAGCAGGAGCTGGCGCTCCGCCTGCTCCACGCTGGCCACCTCCGCCGCGGCCGCCTCGATCCTGTGCCGCTGCCGGTAACGCCATTACGATCGCAATCATGGAAATGAAAACACGTTGGATCCTCTTCACGCTGTATCCTCCAATTCGAATTCTTAAAAACTGTGGCATACGTTATAAACCACAGAGACGCGGAGTCACAAAGGTAGAGGAGGATTAATGTTCATCGCGACCGCAAACGTCATGCTGCCGACCACCATCATCGGTTCCCTTCCCCGGCCGTCGTGGTACACGGAAAACCTCGGCCGGCGCAATTTCCGCGAGGCGATGGTGGATCGGACTTATCGCGAGCAGTACCTCGACGCCGTCTCGACGTTTGTACGCGATCAGGAAGTGGCCGGACTCGACATCGTGACCGACGGCGATTGTCGCTTCGACGCTGATGTCGGCGGTCACAACTGGTTCTCCTACGCGCCGCTGCGCATGGACGGCTTCGCCGGTTCATACGCATATCGCAAGGAGGGCGGCCGCGCGGGAATGCCGCATCCACGCGGTCACATCCTGCATGACATTCTCGAAGCGCGTGTCATGCCGGATCTCGTCGGTCCGGTCGGCAGAGGATCGCTGCAATACACCGCATTCTGGAAAGCGGCGCAGCGGTTGACCACGAAGCCGGTCAAATTCGGCACAATCACCCCCGAACTCATCGCGATGGCGGTGCGCGACCTTCATTACAAAGACCTGCGTAAATCGATCCTCGCCATAGCGGATGCGTTGAACGCGGAACTTACCGAACTCGCTGACGCCGGCTGCAAAGTCATCCAGATGGAAGAACCGCAGATTCACCTTCTCGCCGCCAAAGGACTCGTGGACGACCTGCTCAATCCCGATTTCATGGTCGAGGTGTTCAATCGGACCGTGCGCGGCCTGCGCAGCAAAACCGAAGTCTGGTGCCATACCTGTTGGGGAAACCCCGGAGCGCAGCGAATCTTCACGACGCAGCCGAGCTACGCGCCGGCCATCGATGCGCTCAACCGAGTGGATGCCGACGTGATCACGTTCGAAACATGCAGCTCCGGCGGAATGGACCTGGAGTCCATCGGACGCATCAAGGACAAGAAGGTCTGCATCGGAGTGGTCGATCACCACACGCTCCAGGTCGAAACGCCGCAGGAAGTAGCGGAGCTTGTACAAAAGGCTCTCAGGTTCGTACCGAAGGAACGACTCGTCCTGGGGTCTGACTGCGGAATGGGTCGCGAAGGGATGAGCCGGCGGCACGCGTTTCACAAAATGGTATCGATCGTTTTGGGAACGAACATCGTGCGGAAGGAACTGGGGGTTCCGGAAGCGGCATGCCTGGCGGCGGATCCGAGGTATTCGCTGGTAGAGGACTGATCTCGCCTAACTTGACAGTTGATAGTTTGCTGTTGTCCGTTGACTGTTGGACTTGTTGCGTTGACCAGATTGCTAAATAAACCAATCGAACCATTTAGCAATCGCAACAAGTGAAACAGTCAACGGACAACAGTCAACAATCAACTCTCAAGTGGGGGGAAAGCTAAGTCCGGAACAGACGGCCCTTTTGCTTTAGCCGCTCCTCCAGTCGCTCTGTGCAGTCGCAATCGTCACACGCCCAGTGTTGCGTTCCATTCAGATCGCGGCAACGGCTCCGCGCATGAGCATCCTGGACCTTCAGCAGATCGAAGTACCGTTCCCAGTACGGGCGCTCTTCATCAAGCGGCGTCGGACAATAACAAACCTCCACCCATTGCACCGAGCCGTTCTCGAGCTGCCGCGCCTCCGACATGTTTCGGAGGTACTCGTCGCCCGCCACCGATCCTCTTCCGAGCGTTCTCTTCTCGATCGACCGATCCAGCGCTTCTTCGAGTCCCGGTTTCACTTTCGCTGTGACAAGGTATCGCACGGGCGAATTGTACTATCCTTTCGGAGCCATGATGAAGCTGGTCGAAGAATCCTCGGGTATGGGCGAACTGACGCTGAACGGCGTGGCCCTGTGTTCAGCGGCCTATCGCATCCGCAGGTTCCAGGGAATGACGGAAGGATCGGGCATGCCGATTCCGGGCCTGCATCGAATCGAAGGCTCGCTGGAATTGCGTCCCGGCACGGATGCGCGTGAATGGATCGGCGTTCCACTTGGACTGAAACTCGAAGACGGGCGGGTGCTCGGTATTGCGCTCATCAACAGCGAGGGCCGTATCCTCAGCGAAGGACACGGCCCGTCGAAGTGTTTCTGTTGTTGAACGTCGTTAGACGTTGATGATCTGAAAGACCTGCTCGAGGCTCTTCACCGCATCGCGTCCCGGCCCGGGACGGCTCTCATGCGCCACGTATCCCGTAAATCCAAGGTCGGCGATGGCATTCGCGATGAACCGGTAATTGAGTTCCTGCGTGTCGTCGATCTCCAGGCGGCTCGGCACGCCGGCCACGTGGATATGGCAGATGTAGTTGATATTGTCGCGAAGGTTCCGTGTCACGTCGCCGTCGGTAATCTGCACGTGGTAGATGTCGTAGACGATCTTCACGTTCGGCGACTGCGTTCTTTTGCACACTTCCAGGCCCCATGCCAGTTTGTTGAAAATCTGATCGGTGCGCTGGTCCGCGACGACTTTCGCATTCGTGATCTCCATACACAACGTGACTTTCTTTTGTTCGGCGTAGCCCTTGACGCGATTGAAGTAGGCGACAGCATTTTCCAGGCCTTCCTCCGGCGACATCCCGCGCTTTTCGCCCGGAAGTCCGATCAGGTTGGGGCAGCCTAACTCGGCGCACATGTCGATACCCTTGCGCGTCTCTTCCACATACTTATCGTGCAGTTCCTTGCGGATGATGCCTTGCTGGAAACTCGAACCGGTGCCGGTCATGATCGTGGGAACCAGGCCGTTCGCCTTGAGGATCGGAACCTGCTGCGCTGTCGGCAGGTCGACGCCTTTGAAGCCGATTCGCGCGAGGATCTTGCATCTCTCCTCGAACGGGATTGTCGATTGCCCCCAAACCGAAGCCATGACGCTCTGCTTGATCGGGACGCGTTTCACGGGAGTAGCGGCAGGCGTCTGTGCACCCTGTGCGAAGCTGGTCGTGGCCAGAGGCGCCGCAGCCATGGTTGTCAGAAAGTCTCGTCTTTTCATGCCCCGCACTATACTGGCGTTCATTCCTCTTTTTCTACTGTAGAATCTCGCGGTATTTCCCAAAGAAAGGCACCCGATGGCATCCATATTGATCACAGGAACAAGCAAAGGCATCGGCCTTGCGACCGCGATGGTACTCGCCCGCGCCGGGCACAAAGTTTATGCAGGGATGAGGAATCCGGATCGCTATCCGGAGCTTGCCCAAACAGCAGCGAAGGAAAATCTGCCGATTCAAGTATTCACAATGGATGTGGATTCCGACGAATCCGTCAGGCGCTCGATCGGCACGATTCAAAAAGAGCACGGCGCGATCGATGCGCTCGTGAACAATGCCGGAATCGAACGGCGGGGCTCTGTCGAGGAACTCGACCTCTCCGTCTTCCGCCAGGTGATGGAAACGAATTATTTCGGCGCGCTGCGGGCGATCCAGGCGGTGATGCCGCAGATGCGCGAGCGGCGCAGCGGATGCATCGTCAACGTCGCGTCTGTTGCCGGGCGCATCGCGTGCGCTCCTTTCGCTCCGTACACGGCATCGAAGCATGCGCTCGAAGCGTTGAGCGAAGTGCTGGCTCAGGAGGCGAAGGTCTTCAACATCCGCGTCGCCATCGTCGAGCCTGGCATCATCGATACGGCGATGGCTCGCGGGATCGGCGACGGCTCACCAGGTTCGCTATATCCGCAGGATCGCCGGATGGCAGGCCTCTTCGCAGCGTCGCTGCAGAATCCGGTTCCACCGGTCGTCGTAGGAGAAAAGATCCGGGAAATCATCGAAAGCGGCACTTGGACTTTGCGGCATCCCATCGGTCCGGATTCTCGTCCTTTCCTTGACTGGCGCGCCTCGATGACCGACGAACAATGGGTCGACTGGGCGGCCGCCGACGATGACTCCTGGTATGCAGGCATCCAGCGCGACTTCGGTCTGAACGCTCGTGGGAAAGCGTAGGACGTTTAGGGGTCATGCACAAAAGTCACTGCCGCGTGCAAAGTTACACGCGCTGCTTCAGCACCTCGAGCCAGTTAAAGACGACATGGAGTTGAGCCCGATCATTGTTGAGCGAAAGGTAGACAAGCGTTCCGCTATCCGAAACTGAGAAGTTTGCCACCAGCACGTTATCGACGACTGTTACCGAATCGCCCCTCACTTCGAGATTCTTCCAATCGAACGGCACCGCCGCCAGGTTTCCGTCGACGACGTACAAAAGGTGACCCGAAGTTACGTAACGGCCGTGTGTACCACTCGCGAGGATTATCTTTCGTTCCTTTGTCAGAAGCGATTGCACGACGACTTGTCGTTCGACAGTGAACAGTATTGCTTTCGACCGGTCGAGAAACTGCGGATTGTGGGCCCCCCTCTGCTCAATCAGAACCAGCGGATCGCCGGCGTTGTCCGCTGCCTGCATCACCCCCGCGGCGTGTCCGAAAACAATCTCGCTCCCGCTCCACGTGGCACCGGAGATGCGACCCGATCTGCAAATTCGCTTTGCTGCCCCGCCGCCGGCTGGGACTTTCATCAGCTCACCGCGTGACGCCGACCAGAACGCGATCCACTCGCCATCAGGCGAAAAGAACGGATTCTGCGCGCCGGCTGTTCCAGGAATGGCGGCGAATTCCAGATCCGCCATGCGTCGCATGTAGAGCTGCGACTTCGCCGCGTACACCAGCTTAGAACCGTCAGGCGAAATCGTGAGCAGATTGCCAACGGGAGCGCCATCGAACAATTGATGGTCCGGCAATGCGAGAGCGAATCGGATCACAGACGCGGCCGCGGGACGTTTCGAGGCGGAGGTTTCAAAGGTTGAAATCGTCGTAGCAACGAGTTCTACAATCGACTGGTCCAGCTTCCCGGAACGCGCAGTGAACTCCGAAATAACCTGCCGCAGCGGGGCGCGTGGTTCGGAGATCAGGATTGGAGAACGATTGTGGAATGGGGATTCTTCACCGGAATCGATGAGACTGTGAGTCAGCCCGCTCTCCTTTTTCCACGTGAACGCACGCTCTCGCCGGTGAAGGTCATAACACAGCTGAAAACCGACTACCTCGCCGGACGCGGAGTACCAGAGGATCAACTCCAGTTCATCATCTGCAAACCAGCGGCGGGAGCCAGGATCACCTTCCTCCTGTGCAACATTGCGGACAGCTTCGAGCATGGCGCCGCATCATAGAGTCCTGACGAGCATTAAACAATCTTGATGCGGTCCGGTTGAGCGATGTCTTTTGCTCTTTCCTCGTCGGACGCAGGTACAAGCAGTTCCATTTTTACGATCGGCTCGAAGAAAAAGAACAGCGATCGATAATGGAAACTCCTGACCATGGCGTTCACTCCTTTTTGCGTCAAAAGGCCTTGTAGATAGCAAGCCGCATGCATGTTATCCAACTCGAGAAGCACAGTCGTCCCACCTGCGTTTCGCCACCGAAATCGCCATTCGGCAACAAGATCAAACGCGAACGCAACCAGCGCAAATGCGATAGTAGCCAGGCCTGCATTCACGATGCCAAAGACAGAACAGGCAGCGAGCACCGTTGTAGTTAATACCAGCCAGCCCCACGTTACCGTTTGGTGTTCTGGTGGCATGACGCCAGGCGGGAGGTTGCGCTCGAACCGTCGACGACTGCTGAAAAGGTTAAATGTGACGGCACTCAGTCCGGCCACCAAAAGCCCAGCGACGACCGAGGGCATCGGTAAGAGACTCAATATCCCCAACGTCCATCCAAGCGGCACCACTCCCTGCGGAAATGCCGGCAGTCTTACGGGAGTCGATTGCGAATCCTCGACAAGCAACGTCTTGGGACGGCGTACGAAGATGGCAGTAACAACGCCGAACGCCGCGATCCAAAGGACGATTTCCAGCAACCGGATGCCGTTGTCGCGAGCGTGGAGAAATGCCGACCCGATCGGTGAGATCAGCAGCATCCAGACAAAACCGTTGCCGACGCCCCAAAAAAAGATCATCCGCGCGAAGGCGAACATCCACGCCGCGCCGATCGTTAGTCCACCAGCTGACATGAGAATAAACAGCCAGCCAGGCTTCTCGACCAGCCCTTGTCGTTGCATGGCAATGGCAATTCCCGCGCCTTGCGCTGCGGCCAATACCATTCCAAGGTACTCGCCGAAATAGTTAAGTCTGGATCGCCCCGCCGTCCCGCCTTCTCGCAACCTGCGTCCTGTCGGAATCAGAAACGAAAGGATCTCCACAATGAGAAACGACACAATGAAAGGACGTATCCCCAGCGAGAAGAGACTGATGCCGGGTGGCTCGACACCGGGCAGACGCAGTTCGTACAGAAGACGAGCGGCGCCGAGCAGGCCGATCGTTACAAGTACGCGAACAATCGGATTCGCGAGACGCTGCGGCTTCAATCCCCAACCACCGCGATCGCTTCAACCTCGATCATCAATTCAGGCCGGGCGAGCTGGACGATTTGCACGAGTGTGCTGGCCGGAGGATTCGGACCAAAGTATTCGGACCGGATCTCACGCAGGGCCTGGAGCTGAGAGAGATCGGTAACAAAAGTGGTGATCTTGACGACGTTGGCGAATGTCGCTCCTGCCGCGGCGAGCGCCGCTTTGACGTTGTCCATAACCTGACGAGTCTGGGCCTTGAAATCTCCAACGCCCACCAGATTCCCTGCCTTGTCGAACGCGACCTGCCCGGCAATATAAACCGTTCTTCCTCGAAGAACCTCGACGACATGTGTGTATCCCGTCGGCGTCGATAACGCCGGAGGGTTTGTGAATTGGATATCCGGTTTTTCCATGGTGTTCTCCTGGCTGTGTGTCTTCTGTAGGCAGATCAGTTCATCGAAGCCCGGAGAGCGACCCGGTCCACTTCGACGCCTTTGACGTAAATGCGCGAAATGCGCTGAGTGTTCGTTATGTTGTCGAGAGGGTTGGCATCGAGCACAAGGAACGTCGCCTCCTTGCCTGAAGCGAGCACGCCGATCGTGTCCAGCTTCAAATACTCGGCGGCACGGCCGGTAGCGGCCACGATGACCTGCATCGGCGTCATACCCGCGCCTGCCATGCTTTCCAGTTCATGTTGTTCAGACATGCCGAAAAGGTGATCTTCCAATCCGGTGTCGGAGCCGAGAACGATCTTTGCATTCGCCTTCGCAAGCTTTGCAAGGCTGCGTTGAAGGATGGCGTATTGCACGCGTGTCCTCTCGACCGCCTCCGGGTTTCGGTTGCCGAACGACGTCTTCATACGCGCGATCACGGGCGCAGAGACAGACTCCTGCAGCAGCTTGAACAGCGGATCACCGTCGCGAAGCCAATGCGGAAGCTCGAGATAGGTATTCCATTCAGGGCTCAGGTTCGGCATCACGTAGACGTTGCGTCGTACGATCGACGCGATGAGCGCATCATCCATTTCCTTATCGCGAACGAGATGCGCGAGGCCGTCGATGCCGGCGTCAACGAGATCGACTGCGTCCGCATGATAGAAGACGTGCGCATTCACTTTCAGCCCACGTTTGTGGCCTTCGTCGATGATCGCGCGAGACAGATTCGGCGCCAGTCTTGGCGCGCGGCCATTCCGGTCGTCGACCCAGATCTTGATGAGGTGCACTTTCCGCGCAGCCAGCTCCTGCACCGCCCGTCGCGCCTCTGCCTCGGTGGTTACTTCGTATGCGATCCCGGCATACGCAGCCGCGCCCGGTCCGGCATTCGGAGCCCCGATCCCGCGACCGGCTATACGAAGACGCGTGCCGCCAAGAAGGCCGGCTTCCTGATCTGCGCGGATCTGATAAAACAGGTCGCCTTTCTCGATACCCTGCGACTGAACGACCGCGACTCCGAAATACAGCGCACGGTTCAAATCCTGCACGATCGTCTCGCGGGTGAAGTTCTCTGCGCTGTACGTCAGCCCACGCTGGAATCCGGGGTGCCCGTGGACATTGATCAGCGCGGGCATGATCGTCTTGCCCGTGAGATCAACCCGCACAGCTGCACTCGGAACATTCACACTGCCCCTCGTGCCGGCACTCCGGATGATCCCGTTTTCAACCAGCATCGCCGCATTGACTATGGGCGCGGAGCCATTGCCCGGGATAAGCCGCGCACCTTCGTAGAGAACCAGCGAGTCCGGGGGTCTTGTTTGCAGCGACAGGAGCAACACTGCCAGCCCTAATGTTTTGCGGATCATGGATTCCTCCCATGGCAGGTTATATACTGCACCGCCAATGGCCGCAAAGTTTCGCGCACTAACAGCCGCTTGCATAGCTCTGTTGCTCGTACCGGTAGTTGCCACCGCTCAGAAAGGCCGCGACCTCGAGGGCATCTGGACGAACGGCATGCTCACGCCGCTGGAGCGGCCACGCGATCTTGCAGACAAACAGTTTTTCACGCGGGCTGAAGCGGCCGCGTATGAGAAGCAGGCGCGGGACCGAAACAACGGCGATCGTCGCGATGCCAGTCCCGACGCGGATCTGGCGACGGGCTATAACGACTTCTGGTGGGATCGAGGAACAAACGTTGTCTCGACGCTTAGAACGTCACTCATCGTGGATCCACCCGATGGACGAATTCCCGCCCTCACACCCGACGCCCAAAAGAGAGTTGCTGCCCGCGCAGAAGCGCGCAAGCTGCATCCTGCCGATGGTCCTGAAGACCTGTCGCTCGCGGACCGATGTCTCGCGCGACCTGGACCGCCGATGCTTCCGGCCGGTTACAACAACAATCATCGGATTGTGCAGACGGCCGACTACGTCGTGATCTACAGCGAAATGATGCACGACGCCCGAATCATCCCGCTCGATGGCCGGCCTCATCTGCCTTCGAATGTACGCCAGTGGTTTGGAGACCCGCGCGGCCGCTGGGAAGGCGATACGCTGGTTGTCGAAACTGCCAACTTCACGGACAAGACCAACTTCAGAGGCGCCGGCGAAAACATGCGCCTTACCGAACGTTTCACGCGCACCGATGCGGACACGCTCCTTTACCAATTCACTGTCGACGATTCCAAATCGTTCGAGCGGCGCTGGTCCGGCGAGATTCCGATGAAGCGCGCGCCCGGCCCCATCTACGAATACGCCTGCCACGAAGGCAACTACTCCCTCGTCAATACGCTCACCATAACTCGAGCCGAAGAACGGGTGACTACTCGGTAACCGGTTCGCAAAAACGTCCGAGCCGGTCACGCCCGTACCGCTTCGCCAGGACGCGAAGGCGAAGAAGAGCCTGCGCTGTCAGGAACGCATCACCGGCCGCCGTGTGACGGTCGTGAGGCACGATGCCGAACAAGCCGCACAGCGCATCGAGAGTCCAATCGGAAATGGGCGGCAGATTCGAGAATGCGCCGGCGTTCTGGAGGTGCCGGCCGAGGTACACCGTATCGAGCCAGCGGTTCGAAAGATTAAAACCCCAGTGCCGCTCATAGCCGGCATCGAGCGACGCGATGTCATGGCCGATGTGGTGACCCACGATGACGCCATCCTTGAGATATTCCAGAAACGTCTCGAGCGCCTGCGGCTCCTCGATGCCGGCGCGGCTCTCGTCACGAGTGACACCGTGAACGGTCACGGAGGCCGTGTTGCGGCTTAGCTTGAGCAATGCCTCAAAGGAATCCTCGAGCAGGATTTCGCCATCCTGCACCGCCACAGCCCCGATCGTGATGATCCGGTCGGTAACCGGATTGAGGCCGGTCGTTTCACAATCCAGGACAACAAACCGAACCTGATCGACCGGAGTGTCGTCGCTCCAGGTTTTCTCAAAGCAACTTCGATATCGGGCAATGAAGGCCGGTTCCATCACAGGTCCTTCAGCCATCGCAGATCCGCCGTGAATTCAAGCAATCGCAGAATCGAACGGAATGCGCCTCGTAACAGTTGCCGCTCGTAGGGACCCAGAAGCGCAGGCGGAACTTCCGAGCCTGCCGTGTTGTGGGTAATGCCGGCGCGCCCCTGTTGCCACAAGACAATGCTCAATGTCTCCGACGCCTCCCGGAATACGGAGGCATGCTGCGGCATCTGCTCGCGAGCCATCGAAAAACGTTCGAGCGTTGAAGTTCCAAAGACTCGTTTCGTCGCCATCCCAAACACGCGTCCGACATCCACGAGGGGCCGGAGCGCTGTTTCTTCCAACCTGAAGACCGCAGTCTCCTCGCCCGTCTCGTCAACAACGGCGTTCTGAAAAAACGTGAGCGGCGGGAGAGTGGCGAGGCAATCATTGGAAACCACATGCAAAAACTCATTGCTGATGGCCGGCTCCGTACTGGCCTGGACCTCCCGCCAAAGGTCCTTCTGACCAGCAATAGCGCGCAGATCGAAAAACGGGCGCGCCTGATAGACCTCGGTGCGAATCGGGTCGCTCAGCCAGCCGGAATAGCGTTCCTTCCATTCACTGACGGTCGCCGCGTGGAGCGCGGGATCGGGAGAGCCTGAATTCGGCAAATAGCCACATTGATCGAGTTTTTCCTGCACGGCCTGAAATGCCTCGAGCCATCGAGATCGGTCCTGGCCATCCCGCGCGATCATGACGAGTTGAGGCGCAAGCTTTGTCACGGATTCGCCGCGACCGGACGGTCCGCGGAAACACCAGCAGGCCTCGATTCCATCCGGCGCCGTCATCGCAAGGACCCGTCTCAGGATGTTCTCGTCCACGGCCGAAGTGAAACGAACCAGCCAACCGGAAGCATCCGCGCTGCTCAAATAGCGCAGGACGAGCGATCGAGCGCGTTGATTGATCTGCCGTAGTGCCTGAGTATCCCGGGCATTGGAGATTTCTCTGAGGATCTCGTGGGGCCGATCGCCGAACAACTGCCCCACATGCATGGGAGTCACGATGGCCTGTGTGCGTCCTCTCACTGTGCCGTCCGAAGTGATCGCCAGAGCGCCGGGTTCCGCGGCTCCCAGCGCGAGTACACCATCTGTAACCGTCGCATCCGGAGCAATAGTGACGGGCGGACCGTTCAATAGCGCTGCAACAGGTTCATCCGGATTTCCCGCACCTTTTTCGATCCACTCGAGAAAGGATCGAGCCGTCAAGGTGGCGCGAGCGCGTTCCTCGGAATCGAGTACGACGATGGCTTCCGCATCCGACGACAGCATCTGC